>Ga0181421_1000401_pt1 | contig 12638 bp, 15 predicted proteins | sample 44SPOviralmetaG_FD_130146 | JGI IMG/M metagenome (GOLD analysis project Ga0181421, IMG submission 130146) | Marine viral communities from the oligotrophic San Pedro Time Series (SPOT) site, San Pedro Channel, CA, USA - 44 SPOT_SRF_2013-06-19 | ecosystem: Environmental > Aquatic > Marine > Strait...
AAGGAAGTGATAAAACTTGCTCACACTGATTGTGTCGAGGTTGTCACACACAGCATATCCAAGATGTTGCCCATGGCAGGTATGAAGGGCGGGTTCGCCTACTGGAAGAAGCCTGTGAGCAAAGAACAGTCACTATACCCCTTGGGGAACAAACTGATCTACCACATAGGAAAAAGATTCATAGATGAATTTGGTTATCATTACGTCAGGGACAAGTTCGTGCCTTACCAAAACAAGTGGTGTAGGATACTTGGCTTGGAACAACACGAACTTTGCTACGTTGGTAGAATACCAAAAGGGCACTGGTTGGAGTCCGAGAATCTACACGCCCACGAGTTTGATATGGGTGATAAACTTTTTAATCTAGTGCCTTACATGGAAAACGATGATATTCTATCTAAATTTCTTCATGACAATAGACAGTAAATTAAATTAATGTTATAATAATGGATAGTAAGAAATGACATACACAGTAAATGACAAGTGTATAATGTGTAAGCACACCGACTGTGTTAGTGTATGCCCGGTGGATTGTTTCTACGAAGGTGAGAACATGCTGGTCATAAACCCAGACGAGTGCATTGACTGTGGGGTGTGTGAACCAGAGTGCCCAGAGGACGCGATACTTCCTGATACTGATCCGGAAGGCGCCAAATGGATAGAGTTCAACGGCAAGTGGTCACAGGAGTGGGCGGTGCTCACAGAGAAGAAAGACCCCATGCCAGATCACGAGAAGCACTCGGGAGAACAAGGAAGATTAGAAAAGTATTTTAAGGACAAATAAAATGAAGAAAAAATATTTCACCATACACGATGTAGACACTTATCGAGAAGTGTTTAAAACTGATGACCCTATAGAACTGGTGCATTGGTTGAATGATGAGTCAGTAAACATCGAACTACATGAAATGTGGGTCGCATATGATGGCAAATTCCATGGAGCAGAATTTCTAAAAGAAAAATTTGCAGAACGAAAACGCATAGATGCGGCCGCGAAATACAATAAGGACAAACAAAATGAAAAAGAAAAAAGAGAAACAAAAGTCTCGTAGAGAGCGGGAGGCCAGTAATAACTCACAGTTCGACCCAAAGATACACGAGCTGGGCAGACAGGGTTATGGATTCCAAATGAAGAGAGGATACAAGGCCAAGCCAGAGGAATTGTCAGGCAGGAACTTGCCTTTCACAACAGCAACAAAGGACAAACAATGATCATAGACTGGGACGTAAAAGAGGTCAAAGGGGAAATTGATAAGATTGTGTGGGCGGCCACGGATCCCAAGATGGATGGATTCACAACGTGGGGAGCCAAGCAGGACCTGTACAAGATATTGTGGTACGCCGAAGATAAACTTCGAGAATGTAGCACATATGCCGACGAAGACAAGTTCGTAAAGAAACGAAAGCAGAAACAGTTGGTACGGATGATAAAGGAAAGCCATGATACTTGATAAGATCAAAGACAAGGGCGAAAGCATGTCAGTGCTGGAAGGCATGGAGAGGTTGCAGTACATAATCGACGAAGCACAACAAGTTAAACCGTTAGCACCAGAACACAAGACAGAAGAAAACAAAATACGTGGATGTATATCTAACCTCTGGGTCACAGGCAAAGTGCAAGAGGATGGTACCATGCAGTATCAACATGATGCTGACTCGCACATGACCAAGGGCACTGCAAAAGTAATACTGGATGTAGTGAATGGAGAACACAGAAGTGAAGTGGCGAACCTAACACTAGAAAATTTCCAAGCACTAGGAATCAGAGAATTACTCACAATGCAAAGACAGGTAGGTTTTGCAAGTCTGATTGAAAGGGTAATACGGATTGCCAATGCATGATAGATTGTGATATACTAATAGTAACTGCACCATGGACCGCAACCAGACAACCTTTACAGGCACCGGCGGCTCTAAAAGCCTGCGTAGAACAACACGACTTCACCTGTAGTACCTACGACATCAATTACGACTTTGTCAGACTAGAAGACACAGATTCAAAGAAATTTGAACTATGCAAAAATTACTTCGGGTTTGGCACCATACAAGATAAGAACAATTTTTCTACTGTTGAAAACTACGTGCATGACACAGCAAAAAACTTATTCTCAAAGTATAATCCCAAGTTCGTTGCCGTCAGTGTGTTCACGTACCAATGCCAGAACTTCAGTGAGATGTTCGCAGGATACGTTAAGAAGTTGAAACCTGACGTAAAGATTATATTTGGTGGACAAGGATTAATCACACAAGGAATCGCCCCACGAGAAAATCCATGGGTGGAAAGGTTAAAAAAAGCAAACATCATAGATCATTACATAATCTCAGAGGGTGAAGTGGCCCTTGTAAATTTACTCAAAGAAGGAAAAGGCCCTGGAGTGGACAACAGTGATTGGGAACAACAACTCGATCTCAACAGCATAGCATGGCCCGATTATTCCGATTATGACCTCGACAAGTACGAAGGCAACAGTTTAAAAATTACAGGAAGTAGAGGCTGTGTCAGGAAATGTTCTTTCTGTGATATACACAAACACTGGAAAAAATTTGTGTTCCGTTCAGGGGAGAGCATAGCAGAAGAGATGTTCGCCCAGAGTGAGAAACACACAAAATACGATTTCCGTTTCTCTGACAGTCTTGTCAACGGATCCATGAAAGCATACAGAGACTTCGTAAAGACTGTGGCAGAACACAATGCAACTGCAAAAAACAAGATAACATGGAGTGGTCAGTTCATTGTCAGGGGATTGAAATCAATGACAGAAGAAGATTGGAAAATGACAAGAGATTCCGGTGCCACTAATCTACTGCTAGGAGTAGAGTCCGGTAGTGAATCTGTGAGGGATCACATGAAAAAACAATTTAGTAATAAAGATATGGATGAGTTCATGGAGCAGGCCCATATTAACGGTGTCGGCGTAACGTTTTTGATGATCGTTGGCTATCCGACCGAAACACATGAGGATTTCGTGGATACTTTACGTATGTTTAAAAAATATAAGAAATATCACAACATCATAATGGAAGTTGCCCTAGGGTCAACACTCGCCATACTGCCAGGCACCCCACTAGCAGAACAGTACGGTGAAGACATAACACTCCATGGAGGTGAAAACTTTTGGACCTACAAGCATAACAAAACATTGACCCTGCAGGAACGTATCAAGAGAAGAATAATAGCAGGTGAAGAATTAAGGAAGATGGGATATAAATTAGACTTTGACGAAGGCAATATAAAACTACTGCATTTCCTTTGGGAAATTTACAAGAAAAAACAAAAACAAGGAATCGTGGACCTGACCACTTCTGAGGTACAAAATCAAAAATACTCATGAAGATTAAAATCAAACTTACAGTACAAAACTACAACAACGGCCCTTGTATACGTGTAGCCACAAATGACGAGGTGCTTTACGATCAACAACTTGGTCAACAGGGTGACATTACACTAGATTTGGATACTGATTTTAAACTGCCGAACAAACTGATTGTGGAACACTACGGAAAGAATATGAAGAAGGACACAAAAATTAATTCCGATGGAAAAATATTAGACGACAAGGGTGTGTCCATTAATAACATTAGTTTCAACGACGTGTCTTTGAATTATGAAATTTATCATTTACCATTTATAAAAGATTCAGGAGAAACTCTGTTGAATAACAACTATCTAGGGTTCAATGGTAAATTTATTGTTGACGTCGATAGTGAAAACATTTACCAATGGCAAAGCAAATGGCAGAGATCCCTAGTCGAAGCACACCCAGAGTTCGATTACCATACATTTAGAACAGAGATTTTTGGTGACAAAGAGTGGGAACCTCTGGTATACTAAATTGACACATTGTGGTAGTCATGCTATTATAACATATGATTGAAACACCTCCAGGTTGGATTCCAAATGACAAGGCAACAGTTGATCCACAACTGAACACAGATCTCAGCGAAATCAAAGAACATCCACCAACACAGCAGGAGTACATGCCAATGATAGTTGAGAAACTAAAAGAGTGTTATGATCCTGAGATAAGTGTGGACATCTATAACCTAGGATTGATATACGATGTCAAGGTAACAGAAGAAGGGTTCGTCCATGTGCTGATGAGCCTTACAAGTGCATTCTGTCCAGCCGCTGACATGATACCAAAAGATGTGCAACAGAAAGTAGAAAGTATTCCAAACTTGAAATGTAGAGTGAAAATCACAATGCAACCACAATGGGGGCGTGACATGATCAATCCAGAGATAAGAGAACTGATGGGACTGTAACCACAGTTGACATTACCAAGATTATACTATAAAATTATATTAATACTGAATCATGTTGGGGAATCAAGGTGCAATTCCATGGCTCTACCAGGAACCGTAAAGTCGGAGTGCCAACCAGTATAAGTCCGCTGTCGAGCGAAGGCCTGGGAAAGTCTAGTTCTACAATGTAAAGTTAACAGTGGCGTAAATGAAAGGCTACTGTTATGAAAAAATATATATTATTTTTCGTATTGCTTATGTTCACGGGTGTGGCATATGCTGATGATTGTCAATGGGATGATGAGATCCCTTGCGTGACAATCTATCCAAAGTATACGAACAACTCAAACGCACTGGGTGATAAGATCTCACCTACAAAGACAATCACTAAATCTGATATACAGAAATACAATCTTATAGACTTACCCAAAGTGTTGAACTATGTACAAGGGTTGGATATCACACAGTCTGGACCAACTGGACAACAGAGTTCTATATTCATGAGGGGTACTAATTCAAATCACACACTGGTATTGCTCAACGGCATACCCATTAATGATTTGTCCACGCCCACGGGTGCCCATGACGTTGGACAAGACTTCATGTTCAACGTGATGCAGATCGATGTGTACAAAGGATCATCAGGTGCTCATTGGGGTGCTGACGCTGTTGGTGGTGCTATCAACTTCAGAACCACAGTTGATTTTGATAAAAGATTAAGTTTATCCGGCGCCGGTGATGATAAGACCATTAGCGGAAACTATTACACAAGGTTGAACGACTTTGACATATCTGTATCGGCAGGACAACACAAATCAGAAAATGTTTCTGCCTTGTCAGGTGCAGACGAGAAGGATGGCACAAACAACAAGACCATAGGTGTCAATGTCAGCAAGTGGTATGACCTCGTGCATTGGAGAACATCCTGGTTCGCAAGGAACACATTCTCAGACATGGACGGACACAGTGTTTCAATACAGAATGGCAAATGGGCAGACAATACTTTCTATGCTTTACAGACAGGATTGGATTACAAAAATAACAGTTTAACTTTTCACACACATGAGTATGATAGGGACTACGATGATTCTCACTATGACAGTGAAAACTATACCGTGAGGGGAACACACCAAACAAGCAATTGGGGAATAGGGTTTGACTACAAACACAACGAGTCATATGGCAAGAGCCAATGGAGTGAGAACACAGGGTACGGACACAACCTTGGCTACTTCTACAACTTGTCCTACAATGTATTTTCGTACCATCACAGGTTTGATGAGGAACACGAGACTTATAAATTAGGATTCCTAAAAGAACTGGATGACGGATTGAGCATAAGTGGTAGCACGTCCACAAGTTATAAAGACAAGACACAATACACAGCAATAGAGTATGGTGAGTCACAGGAACTCACATTCACAAAAAACAATTTCGCGACCACCGTATTCAAAAATGACATAGGTGACCTTAACACAGACGGAATAGAATTCAGTTATGGACAAAAGGACTTCAAGGTGTTCGCAAGTCATCTGAACAGCAAGAACAAAGAAGTGGTGCAATTAAGGAGACCCAACTGGGCTCTTGGATTCATGCACAACTATGACTTCGACAACAACTTTTCTCTTACTACCAATTACAAGTACAAGGGCAAACACCTGGATGTGCATAATTCCAACTGGTCCACGATCTCAATGCCAGAAACACATTTATTAGACTTAAACCTTGGTTACAATTACCATGGTATTCAGTTTGGTGTCAGTATGCTTAACTTACTAGATGAGAACTATGAGTCACCGCATGGTTTTAGTCAAGAGGGCAGGAAGTTTACACTAGGATTTAACAAATCTTTCTAGTATAATTTGTGTATGGAAGTTACACTTGTAGACAAGATGGGGAATGATCTGTCCGTGGTCAATGCGGCCAGGGTGAGTTATTCCAAAGAAAGTAAATCATTCACACTCAAAGACGAGAAGTTGATCAAGTATCTCGCAGAGCATGAACACTGGTCACCATTCGCACACGCGAACCTGCAGTTCAGGATCAAGGCTCCCATATTCGTGGCAAGGCAACTTGTGAAACACCAAGTGGGTCTCGTGTGGAATGAGGTGTCAAGACGTTATGTGGACTTCCCACCTGAGATATACAAACCAACAGCATGGAGAGGCCGTCCTGTAAATTCAAAACAGGGTTCAGATGGCACAGTTGAACTTGGACCAACATTGGATCACAATATGGAAATGACCATGCAGAGTTGTTTGATACTGTACAACGCCATGATTGAGAAAGGTGTTGCACCAGAACAGGCACGTATGGTGTTGCCACAATCAATGATGACGGAATGGTATTGGTCAGGCACACTGTACGCATTCGCAAGGGTATGTAACCTGAGATGCAAACCAGACACTCAGAAAGAGACACAGGACGTGGCCAATGAGATAGATAAATTAGCAGACGAGGCATTTCCCTACTGCTGGATGTATTTGAGAAAATAATGCAAGTAATAGAAATATTAATATATTAATGAAACTAGGTATTGTAGGACATGGCTTTGTAGGCACAGCGGTAGATCATGGATTCACAAAGGACGTGCAGAAGTTCATAGTTGATCCCAAACACAACAGCACCAACACCATAGAAAGTTTGATTGAATTCAAACCTGAGGCAACATTCGTGGCGGTTCCAACACCCATGCTGGAAACAGGTGAGTGCAATATCTCCATACTGCAAGAGGTGTTACAAAAATTAAATCGGCACAAAGGACATCTCGTCATTGTCAAAAGCACTGTTCCCTCATACAAACTACAAGCACTGCAAGAAGAGTGTGTGGACCTAAGGATAGTTTACAACCCTGAATTCCTAACAGAGAAGAATCACATAATGGATTTCCAGAAACCCTCGATGCACATATTCGGTGGCATCAACGCAGACACAGATTCTGTGGAGAAACTGTACAAGGAACATTCTGTTTGTGAACCTTGTCCGGTGTACAAAACAGACATGGTCACTGCCAGCATGGTCAAGTACTGCATAAACAGTTTCCTGGCTACCAAGGTCACATTCATGAACGAGATGTACGATGTGTTAAAATCGGCCCGGGGTGCTGACTGGCAGACGTTCACAAAGATCCTCGAAAACGATCCTCGAATAGGCAAGTCTCACATGAAGGTTCCTGGCAATGACGGACAACGTGGATACGCAGGTTCATGCTTCCCCAAGGACACTGCCGCACTGGCATGGTTCGCTAGGGAGATATTGAACACACCATTCACACAATTGGAGACCAGCATAAAAATTAACGACACATTGAGGAAAAAGAACAATTCATGAAAAACATAGTACTAGTGGGTGATTGCATAGCCACAGGACACAACTGCCTTGTGCCCGAGATAGCAGGTGATCCCAACTGCAACCTGGATGACCTAGAAGTGAAGAGACAGCTCAAGGACAAGATAGTGGAGTGGCACCTCAAAGACAACGAAGCACAATCAGACGTGGTCAAAGAGGCATACATGGCCAAGTACGCCAAGGAGAAGGCACTGGCATGGCCCGCACACATACCCGGGTGCATAAACCTGTGTAGGGTGGGAGACACTTTCCAAGGTATGCAAGAACTAATGAAAGAGCACATAGCGGAGAATGGCAAACCAGACCTATTGTTGATCACCGACTTCGACGCAACACACAGGTGCGTGGTGGTACACCACGAGGGCAAACAGTACGTGGTGAGGAGGGATTGGAACTTCCGGAACGAACCACAGGTCAAGTGGCCAGATGAGGTGTACGCAAAGTTCCTACAGAAGTGCATAGAGCAGGAACAGTTGGGCAAGGAATGGCAAAAGAAGAAACACCAACGTAGCCTGGGCACACTGATCAAATTCATAAGGTCCAAGGGCATACGTTCTGAGTTCCTGTTGTTCCATGACTACAACTCACACCTGACGGAATACTATCACGGGATCACGGGCAGTAAGGTGCATGACCTCACAGACATACCCAAACGATACCATGACAGCAACGGCAAGGAAGTGTACACCCTTAAATTACAACAGCAGAAGCACATAGCAGAACACATATTGAACACTGTCATAGCCACATAAATACGCATATGAGACCGTGGTTTGAAAAAGAACAATCAATAACAGAATTCAAAGAGCCTGTAGTATACAAGGGGTTGGAAATTAACGTAAGAAAAACGAATGTTAAACCGCCTTACATCGCTACCGTGAAATCACCTGCCACAGGTAAAGAAGTTATACAAAAGGGCGGCAACACGGAACAAGAGGCACTTGACTCTGCCAAGCAGGCCGTTGATAAAAGAGAGTCTGATGCTCCAAAGATATCAGCGGGAGGCCAGACCAGTGTGCTTTTGAACACACCTTCCAACGATGAACTGTTGAAAGATCCGTCAATGTACAACAATATATACGCCAAGATATCGAAGGACCGTAATGGGCCAACATTGGTGATAGGAAATGAATTATACGGTGCGGCGGACCTGGAAGCAGATGGCTTCGTGAGGTCATATGATCGTAGACGTAAGAGCGACAGCGAAGAGGCATTACCTCAGGTGATGTTCAACGCCAGCAACAAGTTTTTATCGCAGGTAGGCATCAAAATGAATGGCAGGTACACCCTAGACACATCTGGCAAGTACAAGGATGACAACGAACACACGGTGTATCCTTTGCAATTCCAAGGTAGCACTGTCCACGCAGGCGACAAGTTGAGGATGAGCAGACCCGCACTGACCATAGGAGCAACCAGAGAAGATGCACAACCGTGGTTTGAAAAAGAAGTGGTAGAAGGTGACGTAATCAAGTTCCCGACACCCAAGGCGAAAGTGATACAGATGCCCAACGTGGCAGGTTACCCAGACTTCATAACAGGTGTTTTGGATCTGAAAGCGAAACTAGACAAGGGTGAGATATCACAGGACAGCCATGACAAACTGTACACGGACCTGATACACAGATTCATGAAGAAGGAATCATTCGAGAATCCGTGGTTCTTGAGAGAGGCACCAGATGAATTGCAACAAGTTAAAAAATTATTATTAAAACAAATTGGTAGTGAACAAGAACTTGCTGTTTTGAAAAAAATGTTAAGTGTCATGAGAAATGCTGGCGTTGATGATAAAATTGCAAAAGCATTAAAAACTGACGCAGATGCCGAACCATTGGTTCAGAGGCTGGTAGCAGACATAATGAATACCGAAGGAACTGTTGCCGAAAAACAACATTTCGCAGAAAATTATACAAAAGGATTTATTAATATCAATGCTGTCTTAACTCCAAATCAAAAAATCTCAATAAAACAAATACTACAAAATGAAATGGCTCCTGACCCAAAAAACAAAGATCAAAAAGAAACATCTTTTGTGTATGCTGTATTTGATTTTTTAGCAACAAAATATGCACCTGCAGGAGTTGGTCCAGGAGAAGTTGCTCTTGCTGTTCTTTCACCAAATATCACTAGGGTTGGTGGAGGATCATCAGCGATTGGTGACATCAAAGTAAGTTTAGGTAAGAAAGATTATTACGTGGAAATGAAAGGTAAAAATTATAATGCTCAAACCAAAAAAACTGGAACCGCAGGGAGATTAGTTGATGCCAAGATCAACATAGCAGACGCAACTGGATTAGCGAACGCATTACAAAAAGCAGGACAAAAGGGACAAAGGATTTCATTAACACCTAGCGCCAGAGCAAGAGCGTCTATACCATTGGTTGGTGCTGAAAACAGTGTTGTTTCTAAAATTGTAAAAGCACGTAAAGACGTCAATGCCTTTGCAAATGAAGTGGCTGGAGCACTGTTTTCTAAAGCACCGGGTGTACAAGCCAAAGCGGCACAACTAATTGCGGCAAACAGTCCAGATATATTGAACTTCTATACTAGAACTTTGTATGATAGATATTACAAAATAAAAAGCAAAGCAGAAAAAGGAAAATTAGCCGGATTCTTTTTTATTAATATGCAGAGTAAATCTTTCTTTTTCTCTACTAATTTTGATGCTACCTTAGATGCAGGTTCGTCATATGATACACCAGTATATCTGACAGACAAAAGTGGCGGAGCAAATGGTGATGCCAGAGAACTTGCACCGGCTATCGTTTTTAAATAATCACTACGCACAATACAAATCCTAAACACAAATAAGTACTTGTATGATCATCGATGCACAAGGCAAGTTGCTTGTCGCTCCCCCAAACATGCCCGACTGGAGATTCCAGAAGTCAGTTGTGTACATATGGCGACACGACGTCTCAGGTGCCGCGGGGGTGATAATCAACAAGAGATGTGAGAAACCCACGTTCATGCATGTTTGCCAGGAGGGTGGCATCTCCAGGAACCAACAGGTGCAACCACCAGTGTACTACGGTGGACCTGTGCTCAACAACATAATAGGTGTGCTACACAGCACAGACTACAGACTTCCTAGCACCACAGCACTCAAGGACGGTGACGTGGGCTTCACGCTGGACAGAAAGATACTGGAGGACATCGCCATGGGTGCCGGACCACAGAACAAGTTGATCACATTGGGCCTAGCCAATTGGGACGCCGGACAACTGGAAGAAGAAATCGAACATCCAAGGAATCCTGCCATGAGTTGGCTTATGATGGATCACGATGAGAAAATGGTCTTCGGACAGTTGGATGACGACAAGTCAGATGAAATATGGGAAGAGTGCGTTTCCATGGCAGTCAAGAACAAGACCGCAGAGATCACATCAAAGATATTCAAAGACTAGTAGTTGAAGGGATCACTACAACTGCTCACCATCAGATACCAAAGTTTATCATAATCCCATTTGAAGTTGTGTATTTCCAACAGGTACTTCTGTTGTAGGGGCCACGAGTCCTTTTCCATCTCGGCTGTGCAGTTGAACTCCGTTTCGTTCTGGTCCTGCACATAGTGGATCATCTCGTGCAGTAGCACACTCAGATCCCATGGATCCCTACGATCCCATGTGTTGGGCAGTATGATTATGTTCTGTTCTATGTCATAGAAGCCATGCAGTTCGCCGTGATTCTCTGTGTCACCGAAGTATCGCTGTTCCATCTGATCCTGTGGCAGGAACAGCACCACGGGAATATCCATGTTGACATTGAAGTCACTGTTGGCGCCCAACCAAATGAGTAGGGCCGTGATGATCTCTTTCATAATAGACTACTATTTAAAAGCCACGTGGGTGTTTTAAAGTACACACAGATAGATTGGACCAGCAGTAGTAAGTACCCGCATACGTATTTCCTTATAAGCATTTCCCAAGGGCCACATCCACGACAAAACTGTTCCGAGACTAATGTGTTTAGAATAGTTTTTCTGTGAAAAGTACGCGGATTTGATAAGTGCATATATTATTAAATATACGTGAGCGAGGAACGTACTTTTATGGCAGGTAAAATCAGATGGTAGCATTCAGCGACCCATTAGCAATAGGAAAGATCACCACGGCCGACGGCGCCATAACGATACAACGTGCCGATCAGACCATACAACTCAACGAGGGTGACTTTATATATCTCAATGATGTAGTGTCATCCAACACTAGTGCCGTTGGCATCGCTTTCGCAGACGAGACCACGATGTCTGTTGACCCAAACAGCACCATGGTCATAGATGATTTCGTGTACGATCCTGAGAATCCCACAACAGGATCCATGAACGCAAACATATTGGAAGGTAACTTCTCTTTCGTTTCAGGACAGATTGCCAAAGTGGGCAATGATGCAATGAAAGTGACGACACCAGTGTTGACGATCGGTGTCAGGGGAACACAGGTGGCAGGCAAGGCCAACACAGAGGGCGAGGACAACGAGATCGTGTTACTGCCCAACAGTGATGGCACAGTGGGACAGATCATGATAGCCAACCAATCAGGTGAAGTATTGCTGACCAAACCCTACGAAGCCACTATTATTGCAAACGCATTTGTACCACCAACGGTACCAGTCATACTGCCAAAGACAGAAGTGCTTAAGAAGTTCGCTACCACAATCTCTACCACACGTAAGACAGAAGCCAAAGCGGAAGTGGAAAGAAGCACTGAAGAGGCAGTAAGGGAGAAAGAAAAAGCCGAGGAAGAACAGCAAGAACTGGAAGAAGAGAAAGAGGAACTGGAAGAAGAACAGGAAGAACTTGAGGAAGAGAAAGAGGAGTTGGAGGAAAAGGTCGAGGAACTTGAAGAAGAAGCAGAGGAAGTAGCAGAAGAGAAAGAAGAGATCGAAGAGAAACTTGACGAAGCATTCGAGGAAAAGGAACAGATAGAAGAGAAGCAGGAAGAGGTTGCAGAAGAGATCGAACAACTGGAAGAAGAACTAGCAGATGCCAACGTGCAAGAACGTGCGGCCATCGAACAAGAACTAGAGAAACTGGAAGAAGAATT
>Ga0181421_1000402_pt1 | contig 12610 bp, 14 predicted proteins | sample 44SPOviralmetaG_FD_130146 | JGI IMG/M metagenome (GOLD analysis project Ga0181421, IMG submission 130146) | Marine viral communities from the oligotrophic San Pedro Time Series (SPOT) site, San Pedro Channel, CA, USA - 44 SPOT_SRF_2013-06-19 | ecosystem: Environmental > Aquatic > Marine > Strait...
ATTAGTTGCATAACCAGGACGGCATACTGTAGATGCACCAAACATCGCCGCCGGAGGAAGACCAGCTGGCACCGAAGTATCCATTATACTGCCTGACATACGGCTTGAAGGTTTGTAAGAAACCTTCATTCTTGTAAGTCGAGCCTTAAGAGCTGCTTTAGGCAAAGGTTGTTTTGTAAACCCCATGTCGTCCTTTCTTCTTCTGAAGATAGAAATTTCGTTAGCATGTGCGAGGGCCTGAAGCTCTTTTAAGCTCAACGAATCGTCCAGCTTTTTAGCCTGTCTTCGATATAACATACGTCTCTTGCGCGATTTCTTATCCATTTTAAGTCTTCTTACTCCAAACTCATTATCATTATAACAACCTCCCATTATATATTTATTAAAAATAAAATATTTTATTTTAAAATTTAATTTAATTTTTTAAATTATAATGCCGCGCATGAGTGACATTTACCAAAACTATTGTGTTTACATTTTTTACCAAAATTGCTGGTTATACTATTGATTGTGTTGTGTCCTCCAAATCCTAGTAAAGGCATACTTAACTCTGGATTATCAGGCATTCTTCTAAGATTTGCACCTCTAACAGCTGTATTTATTTTAATACATTTTTTACTAATAGGATCTCTGTATTCATCTGGACCACAAATTTTTCTTTGTCTACCAGTTTCAGGATTAATTTCATAACCAAGTGGTAAAGCCTTTAAAGGACGAGTGTTATACATAGCCTTCATCATATCAGGCTCATTTTTATTCTTTTTACATTTTTTACTAATAGAATCTCTGTATTCATCTGGACCACAAATTTTTCTTTGTCTACCAGTTTCAGGATTAATTTCATAACCAAGTGGTAAAGCCTTTTCTTTTTTTGGAACATCTGCTTTATTGCATCTATTAGTAATATGATTTCTACTTTGATCGGGGGGGCAAACTTTAATACAAGCTTGTTTTCCTCTTCCTGATACTGTAAATTTAGGATTTTTTTCATAACCAGGTGGACAATTATCTAACATTCCAAAGCTGAGACCTATTACGTCATAGTTCATGTTGTAACCCATTATTTTATCTTGGGCTTTTGGTTTATGAACTAAACCAAATTTATTTACTCTTTTCCAGGCTTCTTTTAAAGAAATCCCTTCACGATGATGCATTCTCATTGCTTTTTTTGCATTATTTTGTACTTTTCTTCTTTTTGGGGAAATAGCCTTTCTTCTTTTTGGTGATTTTTTACCAGATTTTACAACTTTCCATGCATCTTTAAGTGAAATTCCTTCTTTCCAATGGAGTTTCATTGCACGTTTCGCATCACTTTTTCTACCAAAATCCATTATAATTTTAATGTAAAACAATATTTTAATTTAAAGCTAAATTGATTTTAAATGAAAATAATGTAAATTATTCACTCTTTTACCATGTAAATACAATTCATTTCTATTCGAGTATTTTTTTACACTTTATATTAATTTATCGTATTACTAAAAATTTTCGTGTATTATATTTGGAAATAAGTTTTTAATTTCTTCTTCTATATTAAATTTATATTCAAATGACCAGGAATTATTTTCTTTGTTCCATGTTGCATTTGAAAATGTATTTTTAATAAGATCTTTATTTTCAAATGTTTTTTTACCATATATATATACATTTCTTCTAACTATATTTTCAGAAAAAGGTTCTATTTTAAATGCTAATTCAGGGATTTCTTTTTTTGGACTATCCCCAAGGCTTTCTTTAGAAATATTATTTTTAATAATTATTTGCAAAATATCAATTAAAGGAATCATTTTATTAATTATCAAATTTAATTTATTATCAATATCGCCGAGTTTATTATCAAAATCTGTCATTAATTTAAATTAAAACTAACAATTATCTTTATATTATTTCTTTAGTATCATTATGAGATCTAAATGACAATTTGGTTTTAATATTAAATAATTCTTTTATAACAGATTCTATTATTTTTTTATCTGCTTTTTCGTTTGCCCAAAATTCTATTCTATATAAAACACTTGTACCTTTTGTTGTATCTACAAATCTTACACCATTTATATTTTCTAATCTAACATCGTTGTTTCCTATTAATTGTAAAAGAATATTTAACCAAAGATCCTGAATATCTCTATAATTTTTGCCAAGTCTATATGTATATTCAAACCCGTTTGTATTATTAATGTCTTCCCAAAACGGAGATATATCTTCTTTAAAAAAAGAATATGAACATGGTGTTGAATTATTTCTTTTCATTTTTTTAATAGTGTATCCATCAGAAAAAATATCCACTAACTTGGGAATATTATTATAAGTTTGCCAAAAAGTACAAATGTTATTAATATCCATTAATTTTTCTATATTATCTTTATAAAAACTTCCTAAATCTCTGTAATGTAAATAAAAAGACCATTTATTTTCTAGATAATATATCTGCATAACATAATTATTGTTTATAAAATAAAGTTTTATATTAAATTTTATTTTATAAACAATAATTATAATTATAATGGTAACTAAAAATAACATAAATCCTAATATATGGGGACCAAAATTTTGGTATACATGGCATTCTGTTGCATTAGGTTATCCAGATAAACCTACAAAGTTAGATAAAGAGAATTATAAAAATTTTTATATTTATTTTTCATACGTTTTGCCTTGTGAAGCATGCAGTGAAGATTCTTATTCAAGAATAAAGTCCGTGGACTGGGATAATGTACTTATATCTAGAGAAAATTTAGTTAAATGGACATACAATTATCATAATGATATTAATTTAAAATTAGAAAAAAATATATTCCCTGACACTAATTTTAAAGATGATATGTTATCTAAAAAACTAACAAATGGGTATGTTGAATATTTCATAATATTTATACTTGTTATATATATATTCTATTTATTAAATTATTAAGAACTACACATTAGACAATCTTTATATTGTTCCATGTTTTCTTTACTAGATTCACTGCTTTTTTTCTCTTTATTATAATCAGTTGTAAAATTTTGAGCTTCAAGAATAGACTTAGTTCTGATGTAATATGAACCAGTCTTTAGACCGTTTTTCCAACCATAAAAATGTATGCTATGAATAATCGCAGGTGTAGGTGGATTTACGAACAAATTTAAACTCTGACTTTGACATATATAAGGTCCTCTTTCTACTGCCATTTTAAGTATATTTTTTTGTGAAAGTTCCCACGATGTTTTATAAATATTCTTAATATCTTGTGGTATATCTAGGTTTTGTACTGAACCTTTGTTTAACATAATTTTTTCTACAATTTCTTTGTTATATAAATTTCTATTTCTTAGTTCATTAACTAAATGGTTATTTATAACTATAAAATTGCCAGATAATACAGAACGGGAATACATATTTGAAGTATAAGGTTCAAACGATTCGTTATTACCCATTATTTGTGCTGTAGATGCTGTTGGCATAGGAGCTATTAAAAGACTATTTCTTAGACCTTTACATTTAATCTCAGATTTTAATTCAGACCATATGTCTTCACTATAAAATTCTGGTTTAATTTTCCAAAGATCAAACTGCAATATTCCTTGTGATGTAGGCGAACCTTCAAATGTTGCATAAGAACCATGTTTAATAGCTAGTTTATTTGACATTACAAGAGAATTATAATACATACATTCAAAAATTTCTTTATTTAATTTCATAGCATCTTCGCAATCATATGGCATTTTAAGCATCATAAATACATCTGCCAAACCTTGAACTCCTATTCCAATTGGTCTATGTTTATTATTGGAAATTTTAGATTCAATAGTTGGATAACTATTTATGTCTATAATGTTATTTAAATTATGAACCAGTTCTTGTGTTTTTTCTCCGAAAAGTTCAAAATCAAATTTACCTTCAACAACGAAAGAAGGAAGACAAAGACTAGCTAGATTACACACTGCTGTCTCTTTTGAATCTGAATATTCTATAATTTCTGTACATAAATTGCTACTTTTAATAATGCCATAATTTTTTTGATTAGATTTTTCATTGCATGCATCTTTATAAAGAATATATGGAGAACCTGTTTCAATTTGAGAATTGATTATTTTCTCCCATAGTTCCTTCGCATTAATTTGTTTTCTATACATTTTTTTATTTTCATATTCTATATATAGTTTTTCAAATTCGTCCCCATATACTTCAGTAAGTCCTTTACATTCATTAGGACACATTAGAGACCATATTCCGTTTGATTCTACGCGTTTCATGAACAAATCTGGTACCCAAAGTCCATAAAAAAGATCACGGGCTCTCATTTCTTCTGCTCCATTATTTTTTTTAGCATCTAAAAAATCATAAATGTCTGGATGCCAAGGTTCTATATAAATAGCAAAAGAACCATTTCTTTTTCCACTCTGATTAATATGTCTAGAGATATCGTTATATACTTTAAGAAGAGGCATTATTCCATTACTAACACCCCCAGTTTTATTAATATAAGATTTATTTGCTCTTACATTTGATATATGTAAGCCTACACCACCCGCCCATTTAGAAATTAAAGCTATATCCTGCGCAGTCTTATATAACCCTTCTACGGAATCTTCTGTTCCTATAAGAAAACAAGAACTTAATTGTTGAAAATTCGTACCTGCATTAAATAGTGTTGGTGTAGCATGTGTATAATACTTATTAGACAAAGATTCATATACTTTTTTAACCATATCTAGATTATTCATATGTATAGCTAAAGCAACACGCATAAAAAGATGTTGAGGTCTTTCTACTACAACATCTTTAATTTTAAGTAAATAACTTTTTTCAAGTGATTTAAAACCAAAATATGTAATAAGATAATCTTTTTCATAATCTATTATTGAATCTATAAATTTTTCATTTTCACAAGCAACTTCTATTATAGAATCTGAAACAATTCCTTCTGAATTTAATTTTTTCATAACATCAACGAAACTTGCACTTGTATTTTTATGATGACTATTTATTGCTATTCTACTTGCTAATATTAAATAATCTGGGTCTTCTTTAAAAAAAGTTGCGCAATGACCCGCGCTAAATTCGTCCAATTCCTTAGTACTTATACCATCGTAGATTAGGCCACATATAGTTTGAGCAACAAAAACTGGATTTACATTAAGTTTATAATTTTTTTTAGATAAATTATCTATTTTTTCAGTTATAAGGTCGAATTTAACTTCTTCTAAATTTCCGTTTCTTGTCTTAACCTTCATAATAATATTAATAAATTATTTCTTAAAATTATTTAATATTATTTTAATTAAGATTTTTATATTTAATTTACTTTTTGTAAATTTTTGCTACTTTTTTACCTTTCATTTTCTCAATTTCATGCATCTTTTCCATGTCATGCATCTTTTCTATGTAATGATTGCAGAACTTTCCCGTATAACTTTCTTTTAGCTTTAATATCATCTCTAAAATTGTTCTGTAACGCGTCAAATGCATCATACATTAATTCTGGTTTTTCTTTAACGCCTCTTAAAAATTCGTCTTCAGATAAATAACCATCGTCGTTTTCATCAAATTCTTCTAACATAGAATATATCTTCTTTTCAAGACTGTTAATTTCTTTCATTGTTACAGTGTAAGTATCTGAGTGGCTGAAAGGTGGAAGACCTAAGAAGTATGCGACAACTAGATATATAACAATTGCTATTAACGCATATTTTAATGGTTTTGGAAGGCTAAAACCTAACATAGGTGCTCCGAACAACAGCGCTCCAATAGCGATTAAAGGCAACAATAAAACCATACTAAACATAGATGTTATAGAGCCAATAATATCTGAAACAAATTTCCCACCAGCTTCGCTCAATTTGGCTTGGGCTTCCAATTGCTTAGTAATACCATCAGTTGACGCCTTTATAGCATCGTTCATAGCCTTCAATATTTCTTCATTTCCTTTGACTGTTGTGTCCCCAGCTTGTTTGGCTGCAAGGTCAGAAGTTAAAACCATTGCCATTTGTTTGCCGTTATCCATAGCGTTTTGCATCATTTGTCTGGTTTTCAAATTTACTTCCATATGCTGGTCAAACGTAGTGTCGCTGATTTCAATAGTAGAACCACCTGTTTTAATTAAAATTTCTGAAGAGTTTTTAACATCTACACTTACCTGATCATCTGTAGTATTAATAGAATTAGCAACGCTATTTTGATTTTCTTCCATCATGTTATCAATAGCCGTCTTGAGATCAGGTGCGTTTGTATTTACACCTAAACTATTTGTTAGATGCTGTTCTAAAGCGGCTCTAGTAGCTTTCTTAATATCTTCTTTCACAGCCTGGGTACTTGCAGTCGTACTAACCTTTGATATACCAACCTCGCCGCCTACGTAATTTTTAAAATTAGAACCCGTAACTTTTATACCGCCACGACCTTTGTCAATAGACGCATTAATATTAGCTACCATTTTCCGCCAAGTGTCCAAATCTTCCTGATGAGATTTCCGCAATGCCTCAATCTGTATCTTGTAACCGCTCTCTTTAAATTTCATTTCATCCTCCGTCTTCGCAGTCGAATAGTCGGGAGGAGGAGGAATAATAGCAGCTTTTGGCATATTACCTTTGACAGTTTCTAACTGACCTAACATACTCTGGAGCTGGAGCGGGTCGAGGCTCGCGTCTATTGTAATTTTAGCACTTGAAGACATGCTTGTACTGGTTTGTCTAGAGATTTGATTTAAACTACATGTAATAGAGTTAGTATTAGACATTTGTTTACTAATATTAGCCAATGCTTGCGAACAACCTTCAGATGTTTTATGATCACTATGGGTCTGATTTATTTTTGTGCCGCCGCTATCATTAGTCAGGCCAAACCCACCAAACAAGCCGACGCCACCCGCTTTTTCACTCTCATGATGTTCCTCGAAAAGATTCTTGTACTGCTCATCGGCTCCTTGTTTACATTTTTGATCCATTCCCATAGCTTTTAAGAATTTTCCGGAGTCTTCACTGAACTGTCGTGGAGTAGGATACTTTGTTTTACATGCCTTTGTATCGAATGTTGGGCCTGGCAGCGAAGCTTTAAGTGTTTCTTGTGTATAACTTGGTGTTGGCATTTATTTTAATTATTAAAAATATTTTTTTTTTAAAATAAAAGAAAATATACCGCAATTAATAAAATTAATATTGTAACTATAGCGGCTATTATCATATACATTTTATTTTTATCGGCGGCGGGAGGGCTGCTGCCGACATTCAAGGCCGCCATGGCGGCTGCGGCTGCTGCATCAGATTCTGCTTGTGCAGCTAAAATAGCAGCTTGTGTTTCTTCTTCATCTTCTTGAATTTCAGAAGAGGGATCGTAAGCTTTTGGACCTTTCACTACATTTGTAGCATTTTTTTTAATTATTACACCACTATTACCTCGCTGAATTTCTTGTGCAACTTCTTCATCTGTTTTTTGAGATGCAACTTTGTCATCTGGATCATCTACAACAGATGTGGCTGGTGGTGGCGGGGGCGCTCCACACTGATTCTGAATAACAACTCCTTTTGAATCTTTTCCTCCTTCGGCATTGATTGAGATGTCTCCTCCCGCTGTTAAATTAATGTTACAAAAAGTAAAATTCATTGTAATAGGCCTACACGTTTCATAAGCTAAATTTCCATCTTTAGTATCTAGTCCGTCTTGAACCATTCTTGGATTCTTTCTTAAATTAAAAAAGTTTTGTACAAAACTTTCTGTCTTACCAGAATATTTTAAAATCCCTACACGAGGTTTTTGACCAAAGTTGCCAAATGATTTTGTTGTCATAGATTTACCATCTTGGCCACAAATATAATACGTCCCTGTATTCCGTGCTGTTTCTTCCAATTGTATAAACTCCTTTGTTTCACCAGCAGGTTTACCATAATAGTCTTCTAATAATGATTTTTGTGTAATATTCATTCTTAATATAGAAGTTAATCGTCCATGTGTCTGAGCATTAGGTTGAAAATCCGAAATTTTAGAAAGTTTTCCTATATCTTTTTCTTTGATATTTCCATTAACTTGCGAATCCATAATAATATTACACATAGGATCACCATAGTGCTTCCATTTTCCACCAGTACTTCCCGCTAGTTTACCTCTTTCGAGTATAAATGCATTACAATATTTATTTATAATTTCAGAGTAAGTCGATAAATTATATCTAGTTTCATAACCAGGAGCTTGTACATGATCTGTTAAGTTTGCACGAATACTTGTATCTCCTGGATTAGCCTTGATTAATGCTTCGTATACTTTTTGAAACTCTTTTCTATGAATTGGGTTGTATAAAAGATAATATTGAGGCTTACTTTTACTATCATCATTACTATTAATAGTAGACTCATTTTTAGAAAAGTAAAGAATCCATTTTAAATTGGGAGAAAACATACAAACAGTTCTATCTCTAAATAAAAAATTATCTATATCTATAATTCCGTCTAAGGTATCATAAATATTAAAATTATCTTTAATATTTCTACCTGCGATTGCTAATTTATTGAAAAATATTGTATCAGCCGAAGCATTAGAAAATGTGGCATCAGTTGGAAAAGCTAAATGACCCTCTTTGGTAAAAATTATATTTTTTTTTGCGTCACCATACTTATCTTCATCTTTACCAAGAGTATCCCAGATTAATTTAGACTGTTTTGGAGTATATTTCTGAACTGCTAAAAAATTAATTTTAGTTTTAGTAGTAGTACCGTCAGACCACGTTCCATCTGCATATTGATCTGTGTATGTATCTACGCTTATCCATTTCATTCCACCAACAATTTGATTACTGTGCTGAATAGGATTTACTGAAGCTATATTTTTAATAAAAATATCGTTATCAATTAAATTTGCTGCTTCCGGCGCCTTTGGCATTAGATTATTATATTTTAATAAATATTTTAAAATATAATAAATTTTTTAATAAATTTTTTAATAAATTTTTTAATAAATAAATTTTTATTGTTATTAATTTATTATTTACTGTAGACTAGCTAGTCTACTAGTCTACTAGTTAAATTTTCATTGTCTCTAATAGTGTCGCCGGTTAATCCAAGGCTTCGCTGGAGCCCCTTTGAAGTTCTTATATTATTTTCTACTTCTACTTTAAATTTAATCTCTAAATTTTCGATTTTATTTCTTAGTTTATCTATTTCTATTAATAAGGTATCCATCGTTTGAATATCTGATTGTAATGTTATTTCTTTCTTTTCTTTCTTAACATTATAAATTAAAACTGTAGCAACTATAAATACTCCTATTAAAAAATAAACAGTCTCGTTTGAAAATTCCATGTTATTTATAATTAAATAAATATTTTTTTTAAAATTATTAAACAATTAAGTTTAAATAATTACCTTATAAATATATTTATACATTAACCTTAAGTTTTATTATCAAGATTATGTAATATAGAGCTTTGTCTAAAATTTTCTCTATCGTTTATATCACTTATTCCGTTTCTAATAATATCATTTTGTTTTGAAATAGAACTATTTATCAATGGAATTTTATTCTCTAATAAATCTAATTTGTTATTCAATTCTCTAAGTTCATTAATCACTTTTTTAACACCTGGACTAGGGCTAACTATGTCTAAATAATTTTCTTTTTTATCTTTATTAAATTGTGATACAAAATAAATAGTTAATATTATAACTATAACGTAACTTAAATTATTTATTTCTATCATTCTTACCAATAATAAAAGGTTTTTTTTTACAGTTTAATATTTACATAAATTTAAAAGAAATCTAAAAATATTCCCACCATTCTAGTCCTGTAACATTGTATAATTCGCTATTGTTTTTAATACTGTTTAACATATAATGGATATTTTCTATATCAACACTTTTAACACCGATATTTATACAATAAGAATATAGAGTTAAAATATCTTCCAATTTTTTAATCCATGTTCCCGGTTCTTGAATGTATTTATATGTTATTTTATACATATTATTTTTAATTACATTATTTACGGTAGAAACTGTTTTAGATGTCATTTCAGAAGTTGCAATCTCTACTGAATCTACATCAAAATTAAGTAAATATTGAAAAAAGAGTACATTAATCGCTACTTTTTTAAAATAAGCTGATGCTATTGTGTTAGCTGCTTCATATTTAACTAATTTCCAGATGTATTCAGTTATTTCTTGTGGTAGCTTTTTACAAAAAATTATAATATAGAATTGTTTAATATTCATTTTATATTCTTATACTTTTTAATCATCTAAATCTTTAAAATATATTAAATTTTGCAATTTAATCATTTTCTTCGATACCTGTTAATTTATTACTTTCTTCCTTAACATTTCTGTATGTAAGAACGTTAACTTTATCACACAACCAATAAAGAGGAATTTTAACTCTATTATATACACCATCTATAAAATCTATATGGTTACTCATTTTATAGCATGTTTTTTCTAGATTTTCCATCTTAGAAATTAGAATCTTAATTTGTTCTTCTAGCGTTTCCAACTTAACGTCTTTACTATCCATTTATTATATATTTTTTATTTTTTATTTTTTTAAATAACTTAAACTTTATAATTATAATAATATCTATAAACTAGAATATAAGATTCCGAAGAACCAGTAATATCTTTACTTTCATTATTAACATCCCATATAAATAGCATTTAATTTAACAAAAGCTATCAATGACAAAAATTTATATAAAAGACTTTTTAAGATATTCTCCATAAATACCGTATATATTTTTATTAACAGAATTTTATTCTGTGGATACCTGTATAGAAAACAAGTCTAAAATTTGTGCATATATATTTATACATAAATTATATTTGTTAATATCACTGATATCATGTTTAATTGCTAAATTAGACAAAAATCTTTTAAATCCTTCAGTTTTCATCCATTTAATATCCGCATCGTAAACAGTATATTCTTGGTCATATGTTAAATCGCTTCCACAAGATACACATACATCATATATGTCCAAATCTGATAGTTCTCTATTACATATTTCGCTACATATAAGATCGATATCTCTTATAAGTTTTAAATTAAGACTATATACTAATTTCACATTTTCAAGAGAATTGCAAATGGACTCCATTGAATCGTAAGTAACAATATCCATATTAATTGACTCTCTGTTAATTATTTAATATATATAATTTAAAGTAATTTTTTTATTCTAGTTCTACCTCAACATTTTTAGGTATTAAAGGAGTTCTATTATATATTTTAATCTCATAATCGGGGCGGCAGTTATCAGGCATAGCCTGTTTTGATCCTTTAAATGCTTTTTTATAAGCCGCTATATCAGCTCCTCTCAATGGAAGAGCCTCTAACTGAAGTCTTTCATATTCCTTTAAGGACCATTCAAAAAGTTCATCAGATGGTCGTCTATCTTCGCGTGACATACCCATCTGTAAAGTAATGTATCTGTAATAAGATCCAAATTGCTTTGCAATAGAACCATGTTCGGCTGCCTTTTCATCACAGTTATAAAATTTTTTCGTAGACTGAATAAAGGATGTAACTAAACCAATACCTCCAGCCGCAAATAAAACTGCATCCTTAGCCTCAATGTCATCAATACTACCAGCAACTAAAGACACAGCTGAAGCTAAACTTGTAGCTATAATAGTATATAATGTTAAAGTATTAGAAAGACTTCTCCAATAACTAGACGAATTATTATGCATAAATCTTAAACCAGATGCTTTTTCGCCCCACTCACTGATAATATTTTCATACTCGTTATTCCAAGATTCAGCATTGATTTTTTTCATAAGACCAGCTTGTTTTACATGTGCAATTGCCAACTCTGCTTCACTACTCATATTTAATTATAACATAGATAAATTTATTTTAATAAATTACTAAATATTAATTAATTTAAAATATTAAGTTAATATCATATTAACTAATGGATAAAATAAACGAAGATTTACAGTTATATACTAGACTAGCAGATCCAAAAGTTAAACACAGACCAGATTTTGTATCATCTAGATATGTATCTATTCAAGATAAAGTAAACAATTCTGTTGAATACGAATCTAATTATATTAACAAACTAATAAACAAAGGTTGGTATAAACTCGGTAATAATACTGATATTTTTAAAGATGTTATGAAGGGTATACATTTTAAATATAGATTAAACGGAAACAGCATATCAGGTGCTTCCAAAGGAACTTTTAGAAGCGGTGGAATTATAATAGGTAAAAAGAATGATGATCCAAATTATCTAATGTATAAAGCTTATAATGGTTGTTTATTTCCTTTACAAATTAAAGATATACAAGAAATATATATTAAAGATCCAAATATAGAAAAAACAGAAAGAACTAATAAAGCAATAAACAAAACTGTTTATTTTAAAGAACCTACTAATATAACTTCTTTTCCAGTTAAACTAATTTCTAAACTTACAAATGAAGAAATAGTGATATATTATGCAAAAGATAATTATACCAAAGATAGATTTATGAATACAAAAAAATTTGAATATGCATATAAGACAGGAGATTGGTCTTTTCTGTAAATTTCGGGATTCCCGGAAATTCCCGGAAATCCCGGAAATCCCGTTTATACCTTAGCAACGAGTATAAATTTTAATCGTCAATGAGATTTATACGAGTACCATGGAAAATACGG
>Ga0181421_1000405_pt1 | contig 12567 bp, 13 predicted proteins | sample 44SPOviralmetaG_FD_130146 | JGI IMG/M metagenome (GOLD analysis project Ga0181421, IMG submission 130146) | Marine viral communities from the oligotrophic San Pedro Time Series (SPOT) site, San Pedro Channel, CA, USA - 44 SPOT_SRF_2013-06-19 | ecosystem: Environmental > Aquatic > Marine > Strait...
AAATGAAGTGCCGATTTATAAAAGTGGCACTTATTCTCTTATTAATTTTACTGCCTTTAGAATGCGGGATTCTGCAACTCAAACACATAAAATGTATTTAAAATGGATTGAAGAGCCTGGATTAAATAATTTGGTCGATTGGGTTACATACGACAGTGGAAATTTCACTTTCGAAGGAGTAACTGGAGATTCATCAACTCGTGCTCAACGGTTACGATGGACTGTTCCAGCATCATATACTATTCCAACGTTAAGCGCTTCTACTGTTAATTACAATATAGGAGCAGTTTCAGGAGCGTATGTACACACTGGAGTTCAGATGGGTCAAAACACCGCGATTGGACCATTACGCAGAGGCAATACATACAATTTTGTTTTAGATGCAACTACAGCTGGTCATCCATTTTATTTATCAACAGATGATGGTACAGGTTATATATCTAATAACTATGTTGGTGAATATCTCCATGGTGTTACAAATTCAAGAGGTACTAATGGAACTGTAACCTTTGTAGTTCCAGATTCTGCGCCTAGCACAATGACTTATCAATGTGGTGTACATTCTGCGATGCGCGGTAATATTACTATTAAAGATTTAAAAACAGATAGTAATGGCTCAGGTCAAGATACAATATATTTTCAACATAGCCAAGAAGGCCACGCTACTCCTTCACCGGTAAAAGCTGTACCAACTATTGTTGGTCAAATGTGTTTAACGTATGACGCAGCTAAAACAAAGTATGTTCCTCAAGATTTGCGGGAGTATATGGAAAAAACAGCTTCATTCACTTCAAAAATTAGAGAAGAAATAAAAGCACAATCGGTAGATTCTTCTAAAACATTAGGTTTATTAAGAACAAAAAATATTCTTAATAGTTCTAATGTATTTACTGCTGCAGGACTTGATTCTGCAAAAGTTACTAATTTAGTACAAACATCAGTTATAGACTCAGATTATGTTGCTACTAAGTTAGGATTTACAGATGCTGCTTCATCATCTGTTCAAAAAGAACAAAATACAACTCTTGTTCAAGATGGAGCATTAAGTGTACTCACTGGTACTGCTCGATGGTATTCTCCTCGAAATGTACAAATTACAAAAATAAGATCACATGTTACTGTTGCACCGGCAGGAGCAAATTTAAATTTAGATCTGAAGAAAAACGGTGTAAGCATTCAAACTTTTAATATAACTGCAGGATCAACAACATCAGTTAACACTGGGTTGACACATAACATTAGCGAAGGCGATTATTTGACAGTAGATATTACTCAAATTGGATCATCTACTGCAGGTAGCAATTTAAATATCGTCATATCGTACAAATAAGGAGAAAAAATTATGGCATGGGATTCAGATGCTAAACAATCTGCATTAACGACTTTTAATCTTGTAGATTCCGTCGGAGCTCCGATGTTAGCATCGGGTATCAATTGGGATTCTGCACACTGGTATCGCATCGAAGGTGTAACTGACGATGAATTACCATATTTAATTACAAATCACAAAATGGGCACAGAAGAAATTGGACGGCAATCTGGTGGAATAACAAATATATTGGTTTTAGGTGGCCATGATCATGATTCATCAAACAGCGATCTAGAGGAGCTACACTAATGGCATATTTAAAACTAGTTATGAACCATACACAATGGGGCGGCTCAACTAATATGTCTAATGCCGCGCATCGATGGTATGTTATGCACGAGATTCAAGAATTCTTGAATGGTAACCATACAGCAACAAGTGATATGAATTCAACATATATTAATACTGCTGCTTCAGTAATTATTAATGACACTGCTGATAGACCATCTGCAAACATTTATAGAAGCATTGCGGGTAATAATTCGAGTGCAGCATCTTATAATAATCAATATATTCAATTCAAAAAATATCATTATGGTAACCAAGAAACTGGTAGCACTGATACAAATTTTGGATCGTATAATTATATTTTTATTCGGTGGTATGATACATACGGTTTGATGTGTCGTACTATGGATAAAGCCCTTTCTCAATCATTTCCTTATAGTACCGGAAATACAGCTGGTACTTGGACTGGAGATACAGGCACATCTCAGTGGAGATTTCCTATGTATCCGGGACAATGTTATGCTATTCATGTTATTATGACTAATAAAATGTTTGGTATGTGGGTTGAACATTCTAATGTAACAACTGATAAATTTTACACTCATGTACTTACTGATCTTGAGTTTAATCCTGATCTTATGAGACATACGTGGTCCGGTAATAATTTTTATTGTCCGCAATATACAATTAACGCGGCAGATAATAGACTTAGAGTAGATGCAGATTCGTCGGCTTCGAATACTAGTACTACTAGTAATTCAAAGCGTTTAACTGTGGGTATGAAACATAGAGTAGGAGCAAACGGTATTGTTAATCCGAATCCTTCTCCAGGTTCTTATTATCATTGGGGTTATCCAAGCACGACAGCCGCATATTACTATTATCCTTCGTATTTTCCGGCTCCATGGTATGATATGCCAACACAAATACCTGTAGCAAATGGTGATACTGGATATTTGATGCAACCATTAACAGCATGGCCAAATACTGGCTATGTGAATAGAAACGGCAATCATTATGATTATCATGGTTATCCAAGAATGATGAATATTTGGAGAACAAATGATGAGGCATTTGGTTACGGTGAAAGAGTATCAAAAGATGGTAAATACTATAGAGCCTTCAGAATTCATCGCTGTGGTGGAGGATATGGAAATCATGATGGCTTATATAGAAATGCATGTTATTTAGTCCCAGAGGGAAGAGGCGACTAGTAATTGGCTGATGTTCTCTTAAGTAGGCCTTTAGATTCTGCAGGCCACGATATTATATTAAATACAGCACGCGAACTGTTAATGTGGGATAGTGTGTCTGGAGTAGATATAATTCTTGGTTTTCAGGATTCTGATAATTTATTAATAACATCGGTAGCTGCAGGAGGTGCAAGTCAATCATCTCTTGACTCAGCAAACGCTTTAATAGTTACTTTACGTGCTTCACTAGATTCTGCAGAAAATGCAAGTGGAGGAGGTAGTACAAATGCCCAGAGGTGGATAGCATGAGTATAAATCGTTCAATAGCCAACTTAGTAGATGGCAGTGGAAATTTAGTTGATGTAGGCTTAAGCGTTTATCCAACTATTAATGATTTGCCTACGACCAGTCTGAATTCAGGCGATCAAGCATTTGTATCTTCTACAAGTAGAATGTATATTTCAAATGGTAGTGGGTGGTACAATGTAGCACTCATTAATGCTACTCCTACTTTAACTATTAGTCCTAGCGGAGCAATAGCCTTAGAAATTGATGGATCTACTCCTACTGTAATTACATTAACTGGTACAGATAGTGATAATGCAGATGCTAATTTAACATACACTGTAGAATCTGATGGTTCATTTGCTAATATTGCAACATTAAGTCAAGATTCTAGTGTGTTTACTATTACACCATTGGCGGAAGGTTCAGCGACACCAGGATCATCTACTCTTACGTTTAAGGTTTCGGATGGCATTTCATTTGGTTCTGGCACAACTGCACTTAGTCTAGCATTTACTACTGATTGGGCTACAGTCACACCCACTGAAACTCACATTGTGAATGCTGCTGTTGGGAATGGTGATAAATTTGGTTTGAATCATTTCGGTCTTAGTACTGATGGAACATATGCTATCTTTGGTTCATCGTCCGAGGATACAGATTATACGAATAGAGGAAAAGCTTATATTTATTATTATAGCGGCGGCAGTTGGGCTGAGCAAACAACATTAGAACCTCCAACCAGTGATAAAAAAGCAAGTCTTGAGTTTGGACTAACATGTGATATTAGCGGTGATGGAAGTATAGCAGTTGTTGGTGCATTAAATTACGGTACATATGCTGGCGCGGCATATGTTTTTACTAGATCTGGAACTACTTGGACATATAGGACAAGATTGACTGCTTCTGATGCTGCAGACTATGACATATTTGGTGGAGAAGATTATCAACATGCAATAACAATTAATAAAACTGGAACACATATTGTTTGCGGATCAATAAATGATGATGATGGTAATTCAAATCGTGGATCTGCTTATGTATATGTCACTGCAGATGGTGGCGTAACCTGGACGCAACAACAAAAAATAGCGCCATCATATCAGAGCGGAAGTAGCCAAGCTTTTGGAAATGCTACGGCATTTAATAATGACGCAACTTATATGGCTATTGCTTCGAAAAATATGAATAAAAGCGGTACCAGTACTAATACTGGTGTAGTGTTCATTTATACAAGATCTGGTTCAACTTGGTCACAACAAGCATTTATTTCACCATCTGATGGTGCGGCTTCTGATAATTTTGGATGGCATATATCAATGAATGGCGCTGGAGATAGAATATTTGTGTTTTCAAAGTACGATGATGACGGTGGTTCTAGCAGTGGATCAGTATATGTATTCACAAGATCTGGTTCAACTTGGACACAGGCAGCTAAGTTAACTAAAGCTACCCCAGTAGCTAGTGGTTATTGGGGTAACCATATTAACTGTAATGAAACAGGAGATACGTTTGTTGTTGTAGGTGAAGGTCAATATGTTAGTGCTGATGCAGGTAGAGTATACATATGGAAAGATAATGGCACAGACGGTACATCATGGTCATTAATTAAAACTTTAACTTCAGCGAATGATACTGGTGTGGTTTATGGTTTTGGTGATGCCAATGGCTACACAAGAATAAGCCGTGATGGTAAAGTGATTGTGAATACCGGTGGGGGTGCAGGCCCATCGCCAAATGGTGGTGGCGGTAGAGCATATATATTTAATACTTAATAAAGAATAAAAAACATATAAATAGTCTTAGATAATTTTAATCGGAGACTATTTTATGGCTGTACCTAATTCCAGAGATACATTAATCGATTATTGCAAACGAAAACTTGGTGATCCAGTTCTCGAAATTAATGTCGATGAAGACCAAATCGAAGATCGTATCGATGAAGCCTTGCAATATTGGCAAGAGTATCATTATGATGCGACTGTGCGAGGTTATGTAAAGCATTTAATTACTGCTACCGATAAAACAAATGAATATATTACTGTACCTAGTAATGTATTATTTGTTAATAAAATGTTTCCAATATCTTCAGCATTTGGTACTTCAACTAATTTCTTTGATATTAAGTATCAAATGATGTTAAATGATATTGCTGACTTGCAAAATTTTGCTGGAGATCTTGCGTATTATGAGCAAATGCAACAATATTTAGCTATGCTAGATTCAAAATTAAATGGTTTGCCACAAGTTCAATGGCAAAGACATGGAAGTAAATTATTTATCTATGGTGACTTTGTTGATGATGATTTGCAGATTGGAGAATATTTAATTTTAGATGTTTATAGCGCTGTAGATACTGCAGCTAATACAACAGTTTGGAATGATTGGTGGTTAAAAGATTATGCCACTGCACTTATTAAGCAACAGTGGGGCATGAATTTATTAAAGTTTGAAGGAGTACAATTACCTGGAGGAGTCACTTTTAATGGAAGACAATTATATGATGATGCCAATGCAGAAATCGAGAGACTAAAAGAGCGTCTACACGAAGATTTCTCATTTGGTGCACCCTTGATGGTGGGATAAATGGCTCGTAACTTTTACTTCTCCGAAAAAGTAAGATCAGAAATGACCTTATATGAGAACCTCGTAATTGAGGCTCTTAAGATATATGGTCAAGATGTTTATTATATTCCTCGTGATATTGTAAATTATGATACTATTTTTGGCGCAGATGTAGAATCGTCTTATAATTCATCACACAAAATAGAAATGTATATAGAGAACGTAGCTGGATTTGAAGGCGAAGGTGATCTATTTACTCGTTTTGGTGTTGAAATTAGAGATGAGGCAACGTTTATTGTTTCACGAAATAGGTGGGAAAATCAAGTAAAAAGATATGATAATGACATGACCGCAGTAAGGCCAGAAGAAGGAGATTTAATTTATCTTCCGCTTACTAAGAAAATGTTTCAAGTTATGCATGTTGAGCATGAACAACCGTTTTATCAAATTGAAGATATTCCTGTATATAAATTACGTTGTCAGCTGTTTGAATATAATGGCGAAGATTTTGATACCGATAACGTGGAAATTGATGCAATTGAAAGAAGCGGATCTCATACGCACGTTCTTACACTACAAGCTCCTAAAAATGCAACAGCAACAGCGAGTATTACATAATGGGTATAGTTAATAGTCTTACACTTGTCGATTCAGGAACATATTATACGTCAAATCCGACGATAATAATTGATGCGCCATTTTATGATAGTGCTAATTTAGCAGCAATTGATAGTTCATTTGCAAAATTTGGTGTAGGATCTTTATTGCATGATTCTACAGGAACTTCAAAATCAATAATGGGATCGATCGATAGTGACTATGGGCAAGACTCAAATAGTTTTGTTATGCAATCATTCTGGATCTATTTAGATTCTGTGCAACCAAGAACTTTATTGTGGAATTCTGATTTTAGATTATATATCACAAATAATGATAGATTAGCAATTGCTTATAGAGTTGATTCAAGCCAGAAAGATTCAGCACAAACAGATAATATAGCTGCAACACGAATTAATTTACCGCTTCTAACAAAAAATAATTGGCATTTTGTTAAAGTAGAAACAAATCATAATGATTTAAGATTATCTCTTGATAACCAATCAGCAGCCGTAGTTGCAATGGGAGTATCAACAAATAATCAATTCTTTTATGATTCAGGAGACACTATTAATATTGGTTATGATTCTACAAATATATCACCAAATCCAAAATTAGATTATGGAGGAGGAACATTTGCATTAGATTCAAATCTAAATAAATCATTTACTGGCAGATTAGATAATTATCAATTTACTGTAAAATCTGGTAAGGTTGCATTTACTCCAACTACTGTACAAGATTCTGGAGATGATTTTTATGAAGGGGTAACACCAGTTATTAATCAACAATTTGATTATAAAAGAGCTACAGGAAGAGCTCTTATTGATTCTTCAAGTAATGAAGTAAATCAAATTATATTAGATAGTGGAGGATTTGGTTATACTACTATTCCTAACGTGACATTTGTTGGAGGAAATACAACAATTGATAGTAATTATAGGGTTGGAGATAATATTAGGCAAGTATTACCAACCACTACAATTCGAGGAGAAGTTACTGGATATAGATTAGATTCTAATGGAGATTCCAATAGATATTTGTTTTTGACTCATGTTGGTGCAGATAATGGAGCATTTAAAGAATTTATAATAAATGGAGATGTAATAAATACTACATTAAATAGTCCAAGTGGTTTATATACTACTGCCGTTTCGGAAGAAAATCGTATTTCAAATAATGAACAAAATATAGATTTTTCAACAATATCTGATGATTTCTTAGATTTTTCTGAAGATAACCCATTTGGTGACACGGAGAATAACTAATGTTTAGTACGAAGTGCAAAGAACATTTAAAAGATGTAAAAGAAAATGGATTTCAACATATGATAGGTGCATTAATAATTGCAGTTAAATTGCAAATTCTAGTGCCAATTTTAATTGTACATGCTATTGTGCCATGTCTTTTTACAAAGACTGCTAGCGATATGATGAAAGATATATTGGAGAACCGTTAATGTTTGGTACATATTTCTACCATAGTAAGACTAGAAAAGCAGTTGCTATATTTGGTAGATTGTTTAATAACCTGTACGTTCTTCGTAAGAATGCAGCTGGTGCTACAATTAGTACTGTTAAGTTGCCATTGGCTTATGCGCCAAAAGAAAAATATTTAGAAAGAGTACGAGAAAACCCAGACTTACAAGATGGAGGAGAAAAGGTAGCTATTAAGTTACCAAGAGCATCATTTGAAATTACTGGAATACAATATGACACAACTCGTCAATTAACTAAGTTAAGTAATTTTTCTCAGCCTGGCAGTGCTGTCACTAAACGCACAAAGATGTATTCGCCGGTGCCATATAATATTACATTCACATTGAACATATATGCTAAGGCTCATGATGACGCGTTGCAAATTGTAGAACAGATATTACCAACATTCAATCCGCAATATACTGTTACTATAAAGCCGTTTTCTTCAAAATACCCTGACTTTGTTGAAGACATACCAATTATTATACAAAGTGTTGATTTTACTGATGATTACGATGGATCATTGCAATCACGTAGAACAATTATATACACTATAAGTTTTGAAATGAAATTACAATATTATGGACCGTTAGAAGCAGAAAGTGCAGTTATTACGCAATCACAGGTTGATCTATTTACAGACCTGGCATCAATAAACGATTCAGCATCTCGAACCGAAAGAATTACATCTACGCCAACACCGATAGGCGTAAGCGCAGATAGTGATTTTGGTTTTAATACTATTGTCTCATAGGAGAAATAAATGGCAATTACAAAAAGACTTGTAAAGGGAAGTGAATTAACTCACGCTGAGCTTGATGCTAATTTTACTGATCTTGAAGGTCAAATTACAACAGTTGAAAACAATTATTTAACGAAGGTTGATGCTAGCAATACGTATCTAACTTTGACTAGTGCAGGAACTACATATATAAGTCTAGCAACTTTAAAATCAGTGACAGCTGCAAGTGCTGACTTTGCAGATTTCCAAACACGGATAGCAGCCTTATAATAGGTAAATATAATGAGTGACAATCCAGATAATTTAAAAAATGATTACGAGTATTCTCGTCAAACGTATTACGAACTTGTAGAAAAAGGTAAAGATGCCTTAGAGTCTATGATCGAAGTAGCCCGAGAAAGTGAACATCCAAGAGCGTATGAAGTTTTAGCTGGATTAATTAAAAATACATCAGATGTTAATGACAAACTGATGGATTTGAACAAAAAACAAAAGGACTTGTTGCAAAAAGCAGAAGAAGAAGCAAAACAGCCACAAATTGGTCAACAGACTAATAATGTTTTTCTTGGCTCTACTGCTGATATACAACGCCTTCTACAGAATGGAGATGATATAGTTGATGTTACGCCAGAACGAGACGTATCTAGGGAATCCTAATGTAAAAAGAGATGGCGTTCAACAAGCATGGACCCCGGAGCTTTTACGTGAATATAAAAAATGTATGGTCGATCCAATACACTTTGCAGAGACATATGTCAAAGTTATATCGCTCGACGTTGGCCTTGTGCCATTTAATTTATACCCGTATCAAAGAGAAATGTTCAATCATTTTGATTCGAATCGATTCTCTATTATCTTGGCTTGTCGACAATCTGGCAAGTCTATATCAGCTTGTGCTTATTTATTGTGGTATGCTCTTTTTCATACTGAAAAAACAATTGCAATCTTGGCCAACAAGGGTGCAACTGCAAGAGAAATGCTGTCGCGCATTACGCTCATGCTCGAAAACATTCCTTTCTTTCTTCAGCCTGGATCAAAATCACTCAATAAAGGTACTTTGGAATTCAGTAATAATTCCCGTATTGTCGCTGCTGCTACTTCCGGTAGCTCTATTCGTGGCATGTCAGTTAACCTTCTTTATCTTGACGAGTTTGCTTTTGTTGAAAGGGCTGCAGAGTTTTATACCTCCACGTATCCGGTTGTTTCAGCAGGTACAGACACTAAAGTTATCATTACATCAACAGCTAACGGGATTGGTAATCAATTTCACAAGGTTTGGGAAGGAGCTATCCAAGGAATAAACGAATATAAAAGTTTTCGTGTTGATTGGCATGATGTTCCTGGCCGCGATGACGAATGGAGAATTCAAACAATTGCAAATACCAGTCAATTACAATTTGATCAAGAATTTGGCAATACGTTTTTTGGAACCGGTGATACACTAATTAATGCAGAAACATTAATGGGATTGAGAGCTAAAAATCCTATTCGCACATTAGAAGGTGGTCTCTTAAAGATTTATCAAGAGACTAAAGAAAAGCATGCCTATATTATGACTGTAGATGTGTCGAAGGGAAGAGGTCAGGATTATTCTACTTTTACCTTAATCGATATTAGCGTTACCCCGTTTGCACAGGTTGCTGTATACCGCAACAACACTATCTCTCCTTTACTCTTCCCAAATATTATATATAAATACGCGAAATCCTACAATAATGCTTATGTAGTAGTAGAATCAAATGATCAAGGCTCTCTAGTATGTAATGGATTATGGCATGATCTTGAATATGAAAATGTACATGTTGAATCTGCTATAAAAGCAAATGCATTAGGAATCGAAATCACTCGAAAAACAAAAAGATTGGGTTGCTCAGCAATTAAAGATATTGTTGAAACTAATAAACTTGATATTGTTGACGAACAAACCATATTAGAAATGTCTACGTTTGAAGCTAGAGGTCAATCATATGAAGCATCTGATGGTAACCACGATGATTTAATGATGAATTTAGTTTTATTTGGATATTTTAGTACTGGTGGTTATTTTCATGATATGACAAATATTAATATGAAAAAAATGATGTTTGAAGATAGAATGAGAGAAATAGACGAGGATATAGTTCCTTTTGGCTTTATAGATGATGGTACAGATTATATGAATCAGTTAGATCAAGAAGATAGAAATAGTGAGTGGGCCATTGAATACGATCCAAATTTGTAATATTATAAATAACACTGTAAATTGACTGTTCGTATTATGATTCATATAATTTTAACAAGGAAGATAAAAAAATGGCACTAGGTACACCGTCTGAATCACCAGCGGTTGTTGTCAAAGAGATAGATCTGACTGGTGGCGTTCCAAACGTTCAGTCAACTACTGGCGCAATCGTAGGGAATTTTCGGTGGGGTCCAGTCGGAGAAAGAGTACGAGTAGCTAACGAAGCTGAGCTAGTAAGCAACTTTGCCTCACCTGACTCTGACAACACCATCGATTGGCATTCAGCAGCTTATTTCCTCCGCTATTCAAGCTCAATGCTTGTTGTGCGTGAGGCAACTGCAGCTGCAAAAAATGCTTACTCCTCAACCATGCAGGGTCCCGCTAAAATAGCTAGTTTTAGTGGAGTTCCAACTGTAAATAACGAAACCGCTTTCGAAGCCCAAGAAAATAGCTTGGACTCAGATCGCCACACATTTGTAGCACGATACCCAGGAGATCTTGGTAACAGTATTTCTGTTAACTTGCTTCCGGCTGTTGATTCTGCAGGACGCTTCACAAATTGGGCGTATGCAGGTAACTTCGATGGCGCGCCTGGAACATCGCCATTTGCGACTGATGTAAATGCTACAAACGACGAAATGCATGTTGTAGTTATTGACCAAGAAGGTTTGTTGACTGGAACAAGAGGTCAAGTTCTCGAAACTTATCCTTTCGTATCAGTAGCGCAAAACGCTACAAATCCTGATGGTACAACAAACTTTGCAAAATCGATTATCAACACAAGATCTGAATATGTCTACATGGTAGATTTTGATTCAGATATGAAACAAACTGCAGGTACCGCCGCGGGCGCAGCTGCTGTTTCTGGTTCAAACTTCTTAATTAATAACCACACATCTGGTCATGCCTATAACTTTGACTCTGGTGTAAATTCTGGTATTTTAACAACTACAGAAGTTTTGAATGGTCATGATCTTTTCGAAGATAGAGATATTGTCGAAGTTGATTTTATGATTTCGCCAAGCATGAATAGCCGCACTGATCACACTACAGTTGTTAACGATCTCGTTACAACAGCACAATCACTAAGAAAAGATTGTGTAGTATGCGCATCACCTGCACGTACTGATGTAGTTGGTTTGACTAATGCAGCTACCATTACAACAAATATCACTACAACTGCCGCATCTTTCACGAATTCTTCATACTTAGTTATGGATGGAAACTTCTTGAAAGTTTACGACAAGTTTAATGATCAATACATTAATATTCCAGCTGCTTCAAGTACTGCAGGTATTATGGCTGCTACTGATCTTAATCGTGCACCTTGGTTCTCGCCAGCTGGTTCACGACGTGGTCAATATCTTGGAATCACTGCACTCGCATGGACTCCAACCAAACAGCAGCGTGATTCTCTGTATAAAGCAAGCGTAAATCCAGTTGCTAATATTCCAGGTCAAGGCTCATTGCTATTCGGTGATAAGACGAAACTTGGTAGACCATCAGCATTCGATCGTATCAATGTACGTAGATTGTTCTTGGTACTTGAGCGAGCAATCGGTAGAGCAGCTGAGCAAGCACTATTCGAATTCAACGATGAATTCACTAGAGCAGAATTTGTTAATATCGTAGAGCCAGTACTAAGAGAAGTACGCGGTCGACGAGGTATCTCAGACTTTAGAGTTGTCTGTGATGAAACAAACAATACTCCGGCAATCGTTGACAGAAACGAATTCATAGCGAACATCTTCATCAAGCCAGCACGTTCGATCAATTACATCACACTTAATTTTGTGGCTGTAAGATCTGGTGTTGACTTCGAAGAAGTTGTTGGCACGGTTTAAGGAGGTAACGAACAATGGCTATTCTCGGCGTAGATGACTTCAAGT
>Ga0181421_1000406_pt1 | contig 12530 bp, 10 predicted proteins | sample 44SPOviralmetaG_FD_130146 | JGI IMG/M metagenome (GOLD analysis project Ga0181421, IMG submission 130146) | Marine viral communities from the oligotrophic San Pedro Time Series (SPOT) site, San Pedro Channel, CA, USA - 44 SPOT_SRF_2013-06-19 | ecosystem: Environmental > Aquatic > Marine > Strait...
ATTTTTTTAAGCGGGCTGTCCGAGGCGGCTGTTCATGGCTGCATTGAAAGAATCAGGCTTGGGCATGAGAGGACCTCGCGCTTTGTACTGAGGCTGTTCGAGAAGGCCTTTTGGTACACCACGGACACCGGGGATTGGAACAGGGTACATACCACTCGTTTGTTTAACAGGAGGGCGGCGAAGAATGCGCTTAGAACCGACCACACCTTTGCACGGCATGACACCTCGTGCGCCACCGGTGTTGCTCGTTATCGTCGTTATGCGCATAGGATCAGAGTTGAGCGTGTCGATTCTGGGTATGGTGCGCCAGGCTATATTGGACGGGTATATCGTCGGAATCGTCGTGTTCGAATACCCGAAGATGGGTTGTCGTTTTAGCATGTCGATGGCGGTACCGTCGCCGGTCATTCCATTGAGTACTCCTGGGTATATGGACGACATCTTGTTTTTTTTTATTCTTTACAATTGATTTATTTATAGCTCATTCGATCGTAGAAATGGCTCGTCCAACGCCACATCTGAGCACGCTCGTACACTCTACAAAGATGTTGAGAACGGGGTTCCCGGAGTGGCCGGTTGTCTTAACGATTCCCTGAAGGTTTGATTGACGAGAATCGATCCCAGAGAGGAGACGAGCCTGCTCTGAGCCAGGGAGGTTAAATCGATAGCACTGTATGCAGTAATTCTTAAGATACTGATCCATCGTCATCGGATCCTTGCCGTAACCCATCGGCATGGGGAGAGAGTTTCGAGTGACTGCGAGAACATCACCGTACTTGCAATCGTAGTTGGGGAAGTATGCGCTGTTCATCTGAAGCTGCTGAGACATGGTCTGATTGACGAGATCGGTGTCAGATGATGGGGCTGGGTAGTCAAAGAACTTTGACTGATACTTTTCCTTGCTAGTACCCATGACGCCTCGATCGTAGTCGCCGATTCCGATGTTGACGGGGGCGTAGGCGTCACCGGCTGTCGTACCGTCGATCGCCAAGCAAGGGGTTTTCAAATACCCAGATACGGCGACCGGAACTCCAGTCGTGTTGTAATCTGCTGCTCGCCATGTGGTCCAGACGCGATCGATCGAAGAGGACGAGACGGTCCACCTGCTGGTTCCAGTGTGCGTCTCTTGGAAAGAGTGATAGACTTTATAGGGGATTTCGAGGAACCCCTGATTGCTCATCATTGCAGCGACCATTTGATCGTAAGTCTCATCGCTAAGAGAGCAAGCCTCAATGGTTGCGTGGATCTGACCAAGCTGGTAGAAGGTGAGAGCAGGGTTTGTGGAAGCGGTAACGCCGAAGCCGTTTGCAGCCGTTATAGCAGGGAAAACAATGGTTTGTCCACCAGTTATTGTCGATCCAGTCATTGCGGACGCTGACGCGTTGAGCTCAGTGTGCCCAGTCGAAGAAAGAACGCTGTTCGGGGCAAGGAAGACTGTTACCCTCAGACTCGGAATTAGCGAAGTGTCCAAGATTTTTGGTGATGCAGAATCGATGAAGCCGAGGAAAGTGTCGATCGTAAAATTAGGAAAGGGGAACGCGGAATAGTCCTCAGACGCGGTGGTAGCCAATGCATTGACGTCAGTTGTATCGTACGCCTTCTCGCGCACCATCTCTGGGTGCCCCTGAAGAGTGGAACACTCTCTCTGACCCATCTTGACCATTGCGTCAAGAAGGACATTGGTGAAATTTGATCCCTGTGAAAGAATGGTGCCACCACACGATACCTCGACGCGTTCAGCGAGGTTATTGATTGGGCAGAGGCGGCCACCCGAGTTCGTACCGTCCGTTTTGGCGGTGCATAGGATCTTGAGGGATGCGAGATGAAGCAAGGAGTTATCAGGGAGATCAACAATGATCTGTTGACCGGCCTTGGCCGATGTCTGGTTCTGTACCTCGAGCCTGAAATAGTTCGTGCCAAACGCACTGAGCCTGTCGCAAAAGTACGTTAGGTTGGGATGAAAATTCATCGTGCTGGTTTTGTTTAACTAATGCAACATATTTTTTTCTGGTAACACCGCACGAGGGGGGTGCAAAAAAAATAGAGCAGAGAAAAGGAGAGAAAAATATGCTTTTTTTTAATACGGGCGAAGTCTATCGGTAGGGTCCTGGGTTGAAATGGGGAGGTTGGATGTGAATCTAGGCGGAATGTCTGGTTCGGGTCTTGGGGCTTGAAGCGTGTTGTTCGGAGGTGACATGACTTGTACAACATCTACTTTCAAGCACCCTTCGAAGCTTCGGTTGCCTAATGTGTTTTGCTGATTTGCGGATGAGGACAGAGTCGTATCGAGAATGTTTTTTGGGTTGTATTTACCGGTTTGCGAATCGAGGCCCTGATCGAGTTCGTAATTCTGACCAGGTGGGATTGGGCGACCGTGTGAGTCTTCGATGAATAGCTCTATAAAATTGAGTGTTTTTGAAGTGAGGTTGATAAAGTATTCCATGTTCGTTTCCGTGGTGAAAGTGTTAAACTGCGTGTTATTTATGATTCTACCAAGGATTCTAGACGATTCTGTACCACTACCAGCTCCCTGTTGGTCAGTCGAACCGGCAGAGTAAGATTTTGTCTGGAGTGCAGTCGATGTCAGGTTGGTTTTCAAATATGTGTTCTGTTGAGTGGAGAGCTGCATCGTGTAATAGCCGGTTATATCGATGTAATCTGCGTTTTGGGTGTCGACATCTACGCTTTTGTCGAAGCCGACCAGAGTATAGAGACGATTGCCGCCCATGAGCTCGAATATGTCACCGTCCTCTATGAAGAACTTTATATGAAGAGATCCGTCGTTGATGAGGTGAGGAGTTGCAAACTGGATACGAAGGCGCATGATACCATCCATACTAGTAGTAGATTCGGCGATAAACTGACGATTCATGTGCTTGATCGAAAGGCCTGTCATGGAAACGCCTGTAGAGGCGCTTATCCCTTGGGCGACTTGGAAACCAAATTCCTCCTGAAGCGTAATGATATCAGGGTATGAACCGCACTCAAGGGCCAGAGGGTAGTCAGTTAAGACTGTAGGGCCTATGCCACCGCTTCCCTCCTTAGACAGTGAGATTCTAAAAATATTGTTGTTCGGGTTTACATCAGTGGATGTGCGGTACGACGAAAAGGCCTGCAGCGAGAGACGGAGAAACTGATTGGTAGCGCAAGTGATAGGGGTCTCGTTCAGGGAGATGAAGACACGATCACCATTGCTGTTTGAAGCACGATCTCGCTCTGAGTCGAAATATAGGTTATAGCTGTTCACTATCGCAGTTGCCATTGTACGCTTGTTTTGTATCTACCACACATTTTTTTCTAGGGGGGAGCGTCTTGTATCGTAATAGCATCCTTGATGACACCGCCAGAGGGGCGATCTTTGGGTCTGCCTTCCCACGATTTTGAGTCAACGATTCTCTGTATCTCTTCGTCGGGTGTGACTTCACAGAAAGACCATGCCATTTCGAGCCAGGCGGGAGGGAGTGTTGGGTATAGCTTCTCAAGCTGAAGTACTTGCGCTTTTCTTCGCGAGAGCTGAGCATCAGTCATGCCCCATGTGTTTGTGTGTCTCGTCCGTTCAGCAGGTGTGCCGAACTCGTCTTCAATGCTAGGCAATGACTGAACTTCCATTTTGGGTTTTATATACGGACACAAAAAAAAAATGAGTGATCGGAACGCTGTGGGGAAGAAATCACGCTTCTTCGAGTGGAGGGGGCTGATCGTCGGCAGTAGGCTGATCGTCGGCAGTAGGCTGAAACGGGATTTGTGGTACAGCTACAATCGCCTGCATTAGACTTTGGCCAGGCAGAGGAAGAGCGTGAGCTTTTGCGAAGTCCAGTAAATCGTCGATGTCGTCACCACCAAGCTGGGTGGATACATCATCTTCTGGGACAGCCATGTAGTCTGATACCGTCTTAAGTAGTGAAAGGCGCTCCGTAGTTCTGTCTGAGGCAGACAGGGACTCATATCGGTCTCTGAATCTACTTATCATCTGGCGTTGGGCAAGGTCGGCGAGATTGTCGATTTGCGTATACACCCCCTCGAGACGGCCCTTTTCATACTCCATGAGCTTGTCCTTTAGATCTCTCTTTGTGCGTGGTATTGAACGCTGAGGGACACTCAATTGCGCTTGGACAGTGCTAAATTTGGTTTTGAGAATATCAAGAGACGCATCGTCCAACGATCTGCTATAGTCGAGTAACTGTTGCGTTATCGACTCTCTTGATTGCTGTTGTTCTGTACGGAGGCGGAGATTTTCTAACTGTGTTTTGATACCCTTTACCTGCTCGAGCATCTGAGACGCTCTCGTTTGAGATGTTATTATGGTGGGGCGAACGATGTCGACGCCTTTACGAGTGTCTTTGTAATACTGTGAGATTTTATCGTTCATTTCGGGCGTGAAAAATTCACGACGCTGACCCCTGTTTTTAAATATTTTTCTAAGTTCCTCTCGCGTTTTCCCGACCGCGGAGAGGATCCCGGGGTCGCTGACATAACTCGTATAGAGCTCTTGGTTCGTAAGAGGAGGATCTATGCGCACGGGACGGGCAAGAGACTCCTTTACTTTTGCTCTCTCGATCTCAGCAAGGAGTGTGGCAGCCTGGAAAGGGTTTGTTGTTCGTTTGGAAAGAGCGACTGCGTACGAATCAATGGATCGTGGTCGTGGGGGAAGGCGTTGTTCACGGGGAGGCTTGATGCCGGTCAATTCTGAGTTTTGGAAACGACCGATGGCGTTCTCAGCTGCATACCCGAGCGGATACGAGTGATACTCTATGCATTCGGCCCTCATGTTCTCGTCAGAAAGGAAAGTACCTCTCCTGTTTGCCATCGTGTGTGTGTTTAAACAATACGCATCATTTTTTTGATGGACACACACAGGGAAGCTCGTCAAACAAGATCGCTTCGTTAAGGTTTTTGCGGAATGTTTTGGTAGGACACTTGGGAACGAAATCGAGAGTGAGGCTACCGTATTTTTCCCGCGTTGCGTATTCGAAGGCGCGTCGATAAAGATTGACATCGACGACGTTGGCTAGCTCTTCTTCGATGGCGTCCATCTGCTTTTGCTGCTTGTTCGCAAAACATGTGAAGAGGGATAGATTTTCACGCAGCACGCGGCCGACGGCGTTTTGGGCTCTGTATGTTTGGGAGAGGATGATAACAGCAAGACCACATGCGCTCCTATCAGAATGCTTCTCTTGAAGGGGAGCCAAGTGCCGGTTGAGAGTAGCCAACTTGACGAGGCCACTGCTTTGAAGGAGAGCAGGCGAATTGAGACAGTCGTCGAGGATGACGAGAGATTTGGGAGGTTCAACTTTCTCGTATTTCCATGTTGGAGGCTTTGAAAAGAAATCGTATTGATACGCGTGGAGCAGCGTCTCATTGGACATCATGAGCGGGTGCCGCGTGCTCATCTCCTTCGTAAATGTCTTGTAGCGCTTTACATTTTGCAAGTACTGCTCAAATTCGTCTCTATCTGCCTCAACACGCTGTATGACCTGCTGAATTGAATCCTTGGTCGGATAGAAGGTGTTTTCCTCTTTTACATGCTTTCCGAAATATTCACGATTGCTCGAAAACGAAGGGGTTATCATGTAGATGACATCGAAAGTTTTATCCTTCGCGTACTGGTTACACAGTTTGGCACAGAGATATGATTTCCCCGCCGTACGCGTGCCGACGACAAGATGAAGGGACGGCTCGACGAATGCGTCTTTCGTCGTGGGGTATCGATTGTTTACTTGACCAGACGGATCTTGGTCGAAAACTTTCAATCGCTTGGTACGCATACTTCTTTTTTGATAAGTAATGAATAAAAAAAGCGAATGTGCGATTTCCCGATGGAGTCGTCTTTTTTGCTCGCCCTTTTCGGAATGTGCGGGTCGGGAATCATCGTCATTTTGAATTACTTTTTGCGGTCTCGTTGCACGGAGGTAAGTTGCTGTGGGATACACTGCACTAGGAGCGTATTAAGCGAAGAAGCGGTCGTCGAAATGGAGAGAGGAGGAAGAACGGAGCACATCGTTACAGACGCTGTAGTTTCAAGGACTTAGAAGACGAACAGAAAAATCTCAGATAGTATTCAAAAACAACACAGAACAATGTCAGACTCTGAAAGCACTATAGATGTTGTGGAGAAAAAAACGGGGGAAAAGAAGAAACTAAGCGATGCGCGTCTTCTCCAATTGGCGAAAGCACGAGAAGCTGCGGCGATTGCACAGAGAAAGAAAAAGGAGACGAACAGCGCGATTAAGGAGAATGTTAAGCTTACTCGTGATAGAGAAATTGCTCAATTATTGGAGGTGAACCGGAAACTAAAAAATGAACTGCAACCACCTCCGCCACCTGCACCAGCACAAAAAGAAGAAGAGGAGGAGGAAGAAGAGACGCCTGTCGTTGTTAAAACCAAAAAAAAGAAGAAGAAACCAGTCGTCGTAGTGGAGGAGTCGTCTTCGTCTAGCGAGGACGGAGGAGGAGGACAGGTCTTCTACATAAAACGGAAGAAGACAAAGTACGACCGCGTCGAGCAGCCACAGCCTGCTGTAGAGAGAAGACAACCATTGAAAGAGATACGAATGGATACGAATCGACGACCACAAAACCCTTTCTACAATCGGTTCGGCATGTAGGATTATGTTGGGTATATTTAAACTCAAAGAAAATGCCGATTGACCCCAGACGAAATTTTATAGATCCGGCTCTCTACAAACGCTGTAAGCTTGGATCACGAGACCCACGATGCGTGCGCCTTAGACCGTTGATTGATAGAGAGAAAGAAGAGCTCGACGACACACAGCGTGATGAGCGCGACGACACAAGGCGCGATGAGCGCGACGACACAAGGCGTGATGAGCGCGACGAGCGCGATGAGCGCAACGAGCGCGATGAGCGCAACGACAGGGAGGTACAACGCAGAACGAGACGCGATGTGCCTCCCGTTTTTTTACCGTACAACGAAACACCGAGTAACAGAAATGAGACACGGCCTTCGTATATCCCTCCACCTCGTAAGATGGGGAAATACACGGAACTGACGCCGGAGATGATAAACAAAGCAAGAATGGTTGCGGCAGTGTACGACGGTTATCACCACATACAAAAAGGTATTACGGAAGGCTCCTTGACAGAAGAAGAGGCCGTTGACGCGCTTTTTACGGAAGAAAATACGAATACAATCTCTGCAAAACACGATCTTGATGATTTCGAAATTCTGAGAGAGTACAAAAACCCTCGATACATGGTGTTTGAGAGGGGTGATAAAATAACGATTGCGTTTAGAGGGAGAGCGGATGGAGATCCGGAAGACATTCCGCACATCGAAGACACTCTCCTTGGAAGGGAGAAAGACTACAGATACTTGGACAAACTATATTCAGATGTGAAAAGTGCAAACCCGAACTCAACGATTGACATAGTATCGTATTCTAACGGAGGTCCAAAGGGACTTTACCTGTCCGAAAAATACGGCCTCGAACACCACACTATAGATCCAGTCATTGGTCCAAAAGAGCGTAATATGCTGATGGACAGAACAGCTGAGTCGCCGAAACTGGATCTCGCAAGAACAAATGTCACAGCCGTTTCTGGGCCTGGGATTGCCCTCCAACAAATTATGAGTGGGGGGAACGCACATGTGAACACAATCAAGGTCGATCCTGTGAAATTATCTGCCAATCCGTTTATGCGAATTGTACAGGCACATGACATTCGACAATTTACAAAGCCGTCCGCGAAAGTTAAAACATCATCGATCGTGAAGACATCACTGGGTGGAGTAGCGGCGGGGATCGTCCCGGCGGCGTTGGCGTCTCATTTGATAGACGAGTCGTCACTCCGAAATAACGAGGTGAAAATTGGAGCGACGGCTGTGGGAACGAGCGTATTGACAAAAGGAGTCTCTCCCTTGTTGTCAGCGGGAGCAGCGCCAGTCAGCGAGACTTTGATCCCACTCTACGCGTCGTTTGAGGCGATTGATAAGACGGATAGACTGATTGACACGATGCTAGACGACGACATGAGCGACCTGAAACGACAAACACTGAAAGGAGGCATCTCTGGAGGCGTGGGGGCTCTGGGGTACATGGGAGGGAGCGCTGCGCAGATGGGGCTGGTTCGGGGAGGTATGGCTGTTTCACAAGGGGTCTCTTCTCTGTTTGCCCCTCCGACAATCGCGGCGGGAGAAGGGTTGGAGCTAGGTCTGTTGGCAGGGGAGGGGGTGGCTGCATCGAGAGGGGCGCAGGTTGGAGGGACGGTTGGAAGCAGGATCGGTGCTCTATTCGCGCCAGAGTCAGCAGGGGCTTCGGTCGTTATCGGAACAGCGGCGGGGGTCGGGATCGGAGGAGCGATCGGATTCCTAAGCGGATTTTTCAGCAACGACCCGGAAATCAAGTACCCGAATGACATACGGACTAGCGTGGACGGGCTGAAGAAGACGAAAGTGTTGTCCGAACAAGAGATTAAACAATACATGTATCAGCTTGATGATCGAAACCTTGTGAACGAGGTGACCAAGGCGGCCCTTGAAGGGCGTAAAGTCTACATTTACCAGGACAAGGACGGCGGACCTAAGAAGATGACCATACAAATGTCAAAGTCAGACATCGGTCGTGCGGTTGAATTGTACAACGACGACGCAGATGTTTGGAAAGGGTTCAGTACGAAACGGCTTCAGATGTTGGGTCTGAACAAGGAAATGGCAAAAGGAAAAGAAGGTGCTATACAGACAGATGACGGTAAATTCTACCCGGTTCCGTATGAGTTGTTCGGCGATGCTCCTCTACACACACTGAAGAGTCTTGCAGATCAAGATCCATCCTCGTATTTTCTGTCTAGACAGTATTCTGAGAGCGAATATTACAAACGAGAAGGAAAGTTTGAATCACTGGACGATCTTCGTTCATTCGTACAGGCAGATTTGGCGCGTGAAGCGATGAAAGAAAAGGAAATTGATGAGCTGGGTAAGGATGAGAAAACAACGGATGTTGACACACTGAGAGACGAGTTACGATCTGTTCAGCAACGGCTTGACGAGGCGATACAGGAAGAGGAGGTTGCTGGCTTATACGACGATGTACTGTTAGAAGCCCTGAGAGAGAGAGTGAGCCTTCTTCAGGAAAAATTACAGACGAAAGAAACGGAGACACTACCGGCTGAGGAGAAGGGTGTTGGACAGATATTCGAAGGAGAGGAGGATGAAACACAGGAGCAAATGATAAACATAGACGAGCCTGCTCTACGCTCAAGAGGAAGGGCTTTGTTCGGAGAAGCGGAAGAGACTGTGGATTTTGATGGAGAGCCCATTGATGATGTGGCGGACGCATTCGACAAGTTGAGGCAGATGAATTACAAAAAATTCCTTGTGTTTGAAGATGATTTCGGGAACAAGCTTGAAGTGAATGTTCAATACATTGTCCAGAGCGGGTGGAACGCGGTTTCTAGCCGGATACAACAATGGGCAATCCCGTTCTCTTCGAGAGGTAACCTGAAAATAACGAACACTACAACAGGCGATTCGGCATCCATAAACATACAAAATTTCCAAGACTTTGTGAATACAGTCCAAACGGACCTTCCTAAAGAACGGACTGCTATTTTGGAGGAGCTCCAAATGAAAGGAAACAGGTTCACTATAACGGATGGCATCTCTATTTCGCAATTAAAACCGGACGACGTTTTAGCATATCAGACGCCTGAAGTTCTGCGACAGCTTTACTTTCCTCGTATCAATATGCAATCAAATGATCTAGCCATAGCGGACAGTTTTCGAAATTTTGCATATGTTTCTTCCACTGAACTCAATTCGATGCTAAACAAGTATTTGGCAGCGAACGCGCCACAAAAGATAAGTTTCGATGTGGACGAAGACGAAATCCCTAATGTTGCAACGGTTTTATCTAATTTAGATCTTTCAAAACCGATAGGGGTTTTGGGAAACAATTTAATCGAGTTTAAAGATGTTTTTGGTAATTCCTTCACAATGACGACTTCGGAGTTAGTGTATGGCGGCATTTCAGAATTCGAGTCTCTCGGAAAACAGCTAGATCCTCCGTTTGTATACCGAAAATTCGTGGACGATACAGGGGCTAGAATTCCAACCGGGGATGTGGTTCAGATAACTAATAAGGCAAATGGGAAGGTTGTCTACATTCAAAATAATAATCTTGTTCGTTTTTTCGTGAAAGCGAACAGCACTTTGTCAGAGACTGCGCCGCCTCAAGGTCAGAAACAGCCATTCGATGTGAGCGTGAGCGACATTCCGAATATAAATCAAATCATAACGGATCTAGACCTGTCGCCGCCGATCGGAGAACTCGCAAATCGGCTTGTTCAGTTCAAGGATGAATACGGAAATAGTTTCACACTGACAGTAGAGCAGCTTGTGTATGGAGGGTTTGCGTCATTCAATTATTACGGTGGTAAAACAGATTTTGTGTACGATACATATGTGGCTGGATCTGGGTTGGTCCCCACGGGAGATATAGTGCAAATTACGAACTTGGCGAATGGGAAGGTAACATACATTCAAAACACGAATATGGGCGCCTTCTTTTCGCGCGTGAATGTGGTTATGAAAAGCATCAAGAAGAGCGATTTTGGTCTTGGGGCTGGATTCAAGGTTTTACCAGTCAGGCAGGTGTATAGTTCTCTCCTTATCGATGCACCAATCGGTGACGCTGCTAATCAAATCATTACGATTGAAGACCCTTATGGGGGGAAGGTATCGTTAACGATACAAGAGTTAGTAGACGGTGGAATGGCGACCGTTCTCCAAAAAGCAGCTTTAAGTAACCCACCACTTGCATATAATCTGCGAGGTGATCTTATGAAAATAACGAATGAAGGGAACGGTAATATAGGATACATATACAGCAACAATTTAACGAGATTCGTCGTACAGACACAGGCGTTGCGTTACCACTCGCTGGGGATGTTTTCGTCTTTAAAAACAAGTCAAACAGTGAACGGAGTGAAGAGCGGGGCGATTACTGTGTACGATGGAGACGGTAACTCTATAAAGATCTTCACTGCAAACCTTGCGGAAGGGGATACGCTCGCGGCGATCGTAAAACGGACTGGTGTATCGTTCAATCTACGTGGCAATATCTCTGTGGAGGGGATGGACGGAACGACGATCTACACAAATTTAACGAATGTCAACCAGTTTCTGTCGGTATATGTCGCGCAATTCGCACCATTTCAGCAGTCAGGGACGCCCGTGAGCGCGCAGACGGCGTTCGATAGCTTGGCGATGGATAGGACGCAAACACTGATTTTCGTAAGCCCACAAGGACAGACTTATAATGTACCAGTCTCGTACATAGTTCAATACGGAACAAAAGGATTCGGGAACATATTCGGAACGGATGAAAACAAAACGAATGAGCTTTTGGGGAGTGTGATCCTCGTCAACGATTCCAACGGTAGGAGTTTATCACTGTTACCAAACCAGATGAATCTCTTCTGGACGTACATACAATTGCACGCTCCTGCTCATTACATGATAACGGACGCAAAAGTGACGGGAATCGAGAGAGGAATCGGAGAGGGACAGACATACAAAGACGGGAGCTACATGTATTTCGAGTACACGAATGTGGGTGGGTACGACGCGAGTTTGTTTGCTGACTTTCCGAACAAGATAGTCCGAGTCGACTCAAATGGGTACTACACCGTTGGCGTTCCACTCACTCGTTTCACACCGCTGCAGATAACGACCTTGCTAGGTGCGAGTGGGGAAGGGATAAAATTCGCGCTCAAGCCAGAAGACGACGAAACACCGGAACAGGAAGATGCTAGAGAAGACGGGCAGGCGGAAGCTGAAGGGGAGGACGATACACAGGCAGAGGCTGAGGATGGTCAGGCGGAAGCGGAGGACGGAGGAGAGGACCTGCCCACGATGTAAAAAAAAAAAGGGGGGGAGAAGAAGTTACTTCTTGTACTTGTCCCATATGGATTGGTCTACCTTACGAGCAGCGCCTCCTACGATCACAGAGGCGAGACGAGCGTACGCCCACTGCTCCTTGGTTACATTGGGTCGAGAACCACTGCTGTAGTACGCACCCATCCCCTTATCCAGTATCTGATCGACGCCGGGTTTTGATATGATGTTCTTGTATATGAAATCGAGGTCTGTTATTTTTTTGCCGTACCGCTTCTCGAACGCAACGACATGTGTACTACGCTTCGTCTTATAGTCAACCTTAGGCCTGTCTTTTTGCTCTTTAATCGACTTGAGCTGCTTTTTCTTGTCGGCGGCAGAGAGGGAATCAGGCACATATTTCTTGCTCACCATCTTTTACAGAGTGCAACAGATTATTGTTACTGCCGGCACACGGGGCATCTTGAGTCGGTGTTCTTTATATAGCACGGAGCACATGTATGGTGCCCGCATCTGTACACAAGGAGACAACGACGACAGTTTGTTTCTTCCAGGCACACAGGACAAGGATCAAACTTTTCACAGAGTGCCGTCTTCATCCTCCAAAGCTCATCCCGTAGAAAATCAGACACTGGCTTGTTTGACTCTAGGATGATTACATCCCGATCCACCGACA
>Ga0181421_1000408_pt1 | contig 12517 bp, 14 predicted proteins | sample 44SPOviralmetaG_FD_130146 | JGI IMG/M metagenome (GOLD analysis project Ga0181421, IMG submission 130146) | Marine viral communities from the oligotrophic San Pedro Time Series (SPOT) site, San Pedro Channel, CA, USA - 44 SPOT_SRF_2013-06-19 | ecosystem: Environmental > Aquatic > Marine > Strait...
CATTAAATTGTATTTGTATAAAAAATACTAAAAAATATAGTATAAAATATGTAACCCCAAAAAAGAGTAATAAAAAAAAGTTAATTACTGTGAGTTTTTTCTAATTGTTTAATTTGTTTTTTACTATTTATTAATTCACATAATATTTTATGTTTTTTTGTTTGTAAATGTTTTTTATGAAAATAATAATTTATAGTACATCCACATTCACAATTAATAATTCTTTTCTTTCTTTCTTCTTCTATTTTTACTTTATTTTTACTATACCATTTATTTTCATCTCCTATTTTTTTAATTGTATTAATATTATTTTGACTATTTTGAATATAGGAAAATTCTAATTTTCTTAATATTTGTTTATTATTTTTATCATCTGAATTATCAAATTCTATTTTTTCTAATGTTTCAATAATTGGAGGTGAATCATAAATTTTATCAAATAAAATTTTACAACTAGAAGAATTCCATAAATTATATTTAGACCATCTTTTGTGCTCTTGATATCTAATATTAGGATTTCTAAAAGTAGAACCTATATAATTTATTTTTTTTTCATCACAATTTTGAGTAATTTTATAAATATAACCAATTTTATACATATATATAATAATGAGATATAAAAATAATAGAAAAACTATTATTTTTAAATATTTATTATACTAACATTATACGACCTTTAATATTAACATATCTTAATTTTTTAATTTCTTTATCCGTTCGCATTGGTTTATTAGTATTTAATGTTAAATCAATTCCAATATCTTCTATATGATATCTTTCTATTTTATTTAATTCTTTTCTATGATTAAATTTTATTTTATCGTGTAATATTTCAAAATAAAAATTGTCAAATCCTCCATTATTACGAATGAAAATATATTGATTATTATTATGATTTCTACTATTTTTATTATTACAACTGTTTTTATGTGATTGAATACGACTATTTAAATTAGTTGTTGACCCTACATAACATTTTTTAATATTTAGGTCTTTACATTTAATAATATATATTAAACCGGTTTTCATTTCTATAATATATATTAATTATTTGTTTATACTATTTCATTTTTTTAACTGCTCGTAATTTTGCCTTAAATGCTTCTATCTGTCCTAAAGATGGAGTTTTAAGTTTTTCAAATTGTTTTTGTAATAATTCTAACTGTCCTTCTTTGGTTTGTTTTAATTTTTTTACTTTCTTTTCTTCTATCTTTTTTATATTTGGTGCTTTTATTTTTCTTTCTGGTACTTTTATATGTCCTGAATCGTCATAACTTAATAATTTTTTACCATTAAATTTATTTTTATGATGTAAATTAAATATTGTATCAACTAATTCTTCTTTATTTTTCCCTGCAATACCTAAATTTAATTTATTTTTTATTTGTTTTATTATATTTTGTAATTGTGTTTTTGTTAAACTAAGTAAATCGTTTTTACTAACCATTATATATTAAATTAGATTTATTAAATTAGATTATTTTTATTATTTCATTACTTGGATTAAATTCATTTGTGCTCTTACTCCTGTGCCCCCGAAATCTTCACACATTCCCACAACCGTACCATAAGTAAAAGAATAATCATTTTCAATTAAATTATATAATTCCTCAATGTCAAAATCTGGGTCTTCTGGTAATGTTTCATAATTATTTAATAAAGTTAATACTTTTGAAAAATCTTTTTTACTATAATTTGTATTATTTAATTCATTAATATATTTTATCATAGTATCAGGAAATATTCCATTTTCTTTATCTTGTGATTTAAAAAAGTTAGATATTTGTGAATATTGATCTTGACCATATACTAGTTTACCCTTACTATCTTCTTTAAATTTTATTAATGGCGGACTGATAAATAAAATAAAACCCCCTTTATTATCATTTAATATTTTTAAAGAATGTAATAAAAACTTAAAATAGAAATTTGCAGTTCCTTGACTTACAGAACCAAAAGGAGGATTTAAAAAAATTATATCATAATTTTCATTTATATCAAAAAAATCATCATTTGTTTTTTCTATTTCTGATGGTAAAAAATTTCTCATCAATGAATATAAACCCTCGTTCAGTTCATTTGCTTGAATTGTATAATTTGGATTTATTTGATTTATAAAGTATGCTACATTTCCTATACCTGCCGTGCCTTCTAAAATTTTAGTTTGTTCATTTCTATTATTTCCTTTTCGGTTTGGTTTATATCCTGATGGTAAAGCATCAATTAAAACATCAACACATTTTTTAGGTGTTGGGTAAAAATCTATTTTTGTTCCTTTATCCTGTCCTTGGTATAATATCTCTAATGCAGATAATGGTAAATGATACTTATTTATTATTTCTGGAATAGCACGAGATGCTGATTTTGAAAGAGTTGAAAAAATACCATTATAGAATTCATCCGCCATTTCTTGATATTCATTTTTTTTTAGTGGTTGCCCTGTTATTTCTATTTGTTTTAACATTGCTTTTAATTGTTCTCCTCTAGATAATTTTTTAAAATTTGCTACATATCGCGAGTCGTTCTGGTTTACTTTTTGAACTATTGCTTTTAATTTATTAGTAGTTTCTTTTTTTGGTTCTTTCTTTGGTTCTTCTGTTTTTTTATCTACTTGTTTTTTTTTTATATTAAAAGAATCATAGTTTGTATTTTCTTTTACTACTTTTATATATTCTTCTTCTAAATTTTTATCTTTTGATGGTCCAAAATTATTTTTTGATACTAATTCTAAATTTCTTCTTGATGGGTTTTTAATATATTTTCTCTTTAAACCATCGGTATATTCTCCTTGTGTTATTCCTTTTTTTGGTGCTGGTTTAGGTGCTGGTTTAGGTGCTGGTTTAGATATTTCATTATTAGATTTGTAATTATTCCATAAATTCTTACTTTTTATTTCTTTCATAGAATCTTTAAGAGATAAATTATTTTTTTTTCTATATTCTGATACAAACTGATTATAACTTAATTTAGATTTTGAATTTGGTTCATCTTTCTTTGGTTCTTTCTTTGGTTCTTTTTTTGGTTCTTCTTTTTCTTTTTTAATTTTTTCTTTTAATATTCTTGAAAGATATATTTCGTTTTTTCTTTGTATATTATTTTCTTCATTATTTTCTAAAAATTTATTATATAATTTTAAAATTTCTTGTGTAAATTTTGGTGTAAATTTCATTTTTAATAATTTTTTAGTTGTGTCAAATTCCATTGTCGCCTGTGAACTGCTTCGTGTTGTATCATTTAAATATGTATTTACACTTGATAATACTTTTTTTTGTCTATCTGTTAATTCTCCTTTTATTTCTTTTTTCTTTGGTTCTTTCTTTGGTTCTTCTTTTTCTTCTTTTTCTGCTTGTAATTCTAGTTGTTTTAATTCTTCTTTTTCTTTTTTCTTTCTTTCTTTGTCTTTTTTTGCTTGGTCTTTGTCTTCTTTATCTTGTATTGCTACTGTGAGTGATTTCATAAATCTTTCTCTTAATTTTGGGTTATCCTCATCTAATTTATTATCTATAAAAGTATAATTTTGTTCTGAAAGTTGCTGTTCATATTTATTTACCATCTCTAAATTTTTTTTATTTGGTTTATCAATTAAATTTTTAACTAATATTAAATACCTTTTATATTCTTTATCAAAATTAAAATCATCACTTTTTTTTGTAGGTTTGCTTTTTGGTGCTCTTTGTGGGGTTGGTCCTTGTGGTTTTTTAACATCTTTTTTTACTGTTAATTTTGGTGCTTTTTCTGGTTCTTCTTCTCCCTCCTCAAATTTATCTAATGCTTTATTTAATCTATCTTGGTCTTTTTCTGGTAATTCATCTATTAAATCTAATTCATCTAAAATATAATCATTCAATTCTTCTGTAGGTTTTTTAATAAATTTTTCTACATTTATTTTAAATTCTAATAATTTTTTTTCTTCATCATCTTTTTCTTTTGATTTTAATTTTTCTTCTTCTAATTTATCTTCTTCTACTACTATTTTTTTTTTTAATAATATTCTTTCTTCTTGTAAATCTGCTTTTTTATTTACTAATTTTGTTCTTTGTTTATCTTGTTCGTCTGTTCTTTTACTTTTAAAACTGTTTATAGTTTGTTCTAAATCTTCAATTAAATTATCTAATTTTTTTTCTTTTTTCTTCATTTCTTCAAGTGTTTGAGGTTCTTTTTCTTTTTTCTTTTCTTTTTTTGAAATTCCTAATAATTCCTCCGCTTCCTCGTTTGTTATTCCTAAATATGAAAAATCATCATCTTTTAATTCTTTTTCTTTTTTTTCTTCTTTTTTATCAATTTTAATTTGTTTAGTTTCTTCTTTATCAATATCAACATCTTCAAAAAAATTTAATTCTTTTAATTTTTCATATAATTTATTATTTTTTTCTCTTATCATTCTTCGTTTTTTCTTTTGAACTGGTGTTTTTTTACCAATTATTTTTTTAAGTTGTAAAAATTGCCTTTTATCTCTTGTTGCTGGGTCATCGCTTATTGTTTTTTCATATTCTACTAATTTTTTTTTTATTCTTGACCGTGAAAGTTTATTTTCTTTTTCTTTTTGTTCTTCTTTACTTAATTTTACTTTTGGTTTTGCTGGTGTTTTTGCTTTATACAGTCCTTTATCTTTTATTTCTTTCATTGCATCCTTTAAACTAACATTATTTTTCATTCTGTATTGTTTAACAAATTTTATATATTCACTAGGTTCTTTTTTCAATTTTTCCTTTTCTGGTTTATCCTCTGCTCTTTGCTTTTGAATTTTACCTTTTGCTTTAGGGACATTTTCTTTTTTAAATTTACTAGTATCTAATTTTTCCAAATGTTTAAATAAACTTTCATTTTCTAACATTACTTCAATTAATTGTGTTTTAGTCATATTTTTAAAACCCTTGAAGTCTGATAATACCTTTCTTATTTCATTTTGTAAATCTGATACTCTTAATTTTTGTAATATATCTTTTAATACCATTATATTATATATACTATTATATAGATAAAATGTTTTTAAGAAAAACTAATAATGTTATAAAAAGTTTAAAAAATTTACCAAATGAGGAAGATTTAAAAAAACCTAGAAAAGAACCTAAACCATCATTAAAACAAATGTTTTATGATATACCTAAATTAAATAAAAATAAAACTAAAAATACTAAAAAAAAATAATAACCTTTTTTTGGGGTTACAAAAATATAAGTAAAATTTATACTTTTTTTATAATTTATAATTAATAAATTATAATAAAATATAAAATAATATAATAATGGAAAAAATAATTATTACTAAAATAAATAATATTATGGAACAATTATTTGAATTAAAAAAATTAGTTCATCCTCTTGAAAGTCTTGAAAGTAATAAACACAATCAGGATTTTTCAGATGATGAATAAATTTTTCCTTGTTCCCAATTAATGCGAGTATTCATATCTTTTCTTTTTGCTTTTGCTAATTCTAACATTTTTTTTTTACCGTGTTTTTTTATTAACATATCTAGTGTAGAAGGTGTTTTTTCATCAACTTTTACTGTAGGTCTACAACCTTTTTTATTACTTCCTGAACCACAAACAATTTTTTTATTATTTTCTAAATATGGAAGGACTTGAACCCATTTTTCGTTATTCCATCTTGAAACCCCTTTTGTTTCTTTTTTCCCTGAATATTTACCTCCCATATCCTTATAAGTTTTAACTAGAAACATAGATTTATATGCACTATGTCGTTTATATTTTTCATTTGCTTTTTTTTTTGCTTTTTTATATAATTCTTTATTTAATACATTATCAGGTATTGACATTATAATATAAATGATGAGAATTTATTTATCTATAACTACGGTTAAATCTGACCTTCCTACAACTTCAACAGGTTCTAAATTTTGGTCTAATAATCTAAATCTAAATGATCTTAAAGGGATTTTATTTATATTTTTTAATTTTACCATATATAAATTATTAGGTTCATAAAACATATATTTATTAGAAAATCTATTATATAAAGGCATTGGTAATAATATATTTTTTTTACCTCCTCCAATACTCGTATATGTATCTAATTCTAAATTTTGACATTCTAAAAAGTACATTTTACTGTGAAAAGTTGGTATAAAGTCATTTTCACCAGAAAAAGCACCGCCGTGAACTGCTAATGTTTTATATTCAACGGATTGAAAACCTAAAAACCGTCCTAAATGTTTCCGACTATCTAATTCTGTCGTGTCTAAACCTTCAAATACTGCATCAAAAATTGTTTGTCCATTTGTTGCTTTTCCTTTTATAGGAACAAAAGGAATATTAGAATCTAAAACCATAGGAAACTCTATAATAAAAGTTGAAATTGAATTAACTATTGAAGTTGGTTTTAATGGTGTCACTGTTCCATATACTGCTGAATCATCAAGAGGGGGTTCATAAGGAATTACAATATCGTATGGGGTTAAATGTACTCTAGGATTACTTAAAACTAAATTAGTACTAACACCCCCAAAAAATACAACGGGGTATAAATTCTCAAAAGTATAATCATCAAATGAAATGCCGTCTAAATCTGAAACTTCCTTTTCAAATAATAAATGTTCTACACCTCCCGCTTGATATACAATCGCTTGATATTTTCCGCCGTTTCTTCTTAGTTCAACTACATCGTTATTTGCTCCCCCATTTGCTACATTTGCAGTTGCTATTGTAGAATTATTATAAACATCATTTGTAATATATCTATAATTATGACCGTTATAAGGTAAATTTATACCAATAATTATATCTTTTTGTAAAGTTGGACTAAAATCAACAGGATTTTTTTGAACTAAAGCAATCGTAAAACCATTATTAGAAGTCCCCACTTGTGTAATATCAAATTTATCTATTCTAATTCTAAAAATTCCGTTTCCTTTTGTAAATGGATCTGAACAATACATTCTATTAGAATTATTTACATCTAAATTATAAGTCGTTACCCCACCCAATTTATATTCATCACTTGGCGAAGCATATGTTATATTATCTAAAACTAATAAGTCTTCTGGGTTAATATAAGGGAAAGTTTCAAATTTAAAATTTACTTTATTAGGGTTTGGTGCTGTATTTGTATCAACTCTAAATTCTAAACCGATCGCTTTTTCTTCTGTCATATTTATTGTATTATTTATTTGATATGCTAATTCAGGTAATATAAAAGAATTTTCTAAATTTGTAGGATTAATTCCGCTTAAACCTTCTCTATTAATATCATCTACTACAACATTAAAATAATTTGTTGTGTCGTTATTATCACTTAATGCTATTCGTATAACATTTTTAAATGATTGACCAGAAGAATTAATAGTTTTATCAAATACAGATTCAATTGGTTGAAATTTTAAATTTACTAACCCAATTTTTGCATTTTCTTCAATTACAAAATCTTCATTAAAATTATTTGTAAATAATGCTTTTGTATCATTTGTATGAAAACTTAAATAACTCATATATAATAATATTTAGATAATATTTTTATATAGAAAAACTTTTTAATGTTAATAATTACGATTGTATTACGAACATACTTTTACTGTAAATGTTTGACCGCTACTGTGATTATTAGCAATTACAATTCTATAAAATTTAAATGTTGAAGGAACTTGACCAGTACCAACCGCTTGGAAATTTTCCGCATTACCGCCAGTATTAAAACTTTGACCTCCATTTTGTGAAAAATAAGTTGTATTATCTACAGATGCCTCAACAAAGGCATTATAAGAACCGTTACTACTTGCGACAACTGCAAATGTAAAATGTGTTTGTTCTCGTTTTTTAGTAAAAACACTTGATGTACCAGTTGAACCCGCAGAAACTGAGGCACTAAGAAGCGTTTCTACATCCATAGTACCCTGAACTGCTTGAACTGCGGTTTCTATATCTCCCAATTTTTGGTCTATCGCTGTTTGTTTAACTAATGAAGCATCTAAAACAGGATCAATTGTATCAATTGCTGTATCAATTTCACCTAATTTTGTTAAAGCATTATCTTGAACCGCATCTAATGTATCAATTGCTGTATCAATTTCACCTAATTTCGTTAAAATATTATCTAAAACCGTATTATCAGTTGCGGATAAATTTACAGTTCCGATTGTATTAGAACCAGTAGGAAGAGAAGGTAAGGTTACAACATCAACTTGTGCTTCGTTGCCTGAAATACAATTATCTATTTTTTCTACGGCAGTTTTAATATTATCTAAAACCGTATTATCAGTTGAAGATAAATTTACGGTTCCGATTGTATTAGAACCAGTAGGAAGAGAAGGCAAGGTTACAACATCAACTTGTGCTTCTGAACCTGAAATACAATTATCTATTAATTCTACGGCAGTTTTAATATCATCTAAAACCGTATTATCTGTTGAGGATAAATTTACGGTTCCGATTGTATTAGAACCAGTAGGAAGAGAAGGCAAGGTTACAACATCAACTTGTGCTTCATTCCCTGAAATACAATTATCTATTTTTTCTACGGCAGTTTTAATATCATCTAAAACCGTATTATCAGTTGCGGATAAATTCACGGTTCCGATTGTATTAGAACCAGTAGGAAGAGAAGGCAAGGTTACAACATCAACTTGTGCTTCATTGCCATCAACAACATTATCTAAAATTTGTAATGCTGTTATCATTATATTTTGATTTGCTGAAGTTGCACCCCCAGTAGGTAAAGCAGTTGAAACCACATCTATTTGCTGATGTCCTGCTGAATCACATAATAATGATCTAACTTGACCCGCGGATTGGTTATAACCTAAAGGAAGTACTCTTAATTGTGTTGACCCGTCCCCCATTGCTGTAGTGTTATTACTATGACCCGAAAAAGTATCTAATTTATCATTTGTTGATTGAATTTTTGTTTCTAAAGTATCAGTATTTACTTCTAATGTATCAACATTTAAATTTATTGAATTTGTATTAGTTTTAATATCTTCTAGTAATTGTATTTTATGACTTTCTTGATGGTGAAAAGATGTATCGTGTCTTGTTTTATGACTCATATATATAATTAAATTAGATAATAATTTTTAAATTTAAAATTTAATCATAGTAGAAATTACCATAATATTTTATGACTCCAATATTTAGCGGTATTTTTTGAAGTTGCTTTTCCGTGTCTCGCATAATAATTTTTTTTTCTTTTTGGGTCTCCGTGGTCTAAATGTTTATATTCTCCTAATTTATCTTTAAATTGTCCATATCTATTATCGCCAAAATGAATTAATTTTTTTTTTCCATTTTTCATAACATATACAGAATATTTTTTATTTTTTGCGGATGATTTAAAAGGTTTGTATAATTCCTTTTCCATTATTATTATGTACATTTTTTTTTTTCTTTCCAATCATCTTTATGAAGTTTAAAACATTCAAAACAATATTTATAAATATTATTTTTTTCTTTTCCACAATCAGCACATTTTGCTATTGTATCTCGTTTTTGTCTTTGTTTATTACATAAATAACAACTAGTGTATTTTTCGTCTATACTTTTTAAACAATATGTGCACTTGCCTTTTAATTCTTTTTTAGGTTTTTCCATATATTTATATTTAGATTTTAAAACTTTTATTAAAAAAATACTTTAAAAATATTCGTTTTTTTCTGAAAAATTATTTTCTAATTTATTTTAACCCTTTAGGGGGGGGACAACAGGGGGGGGTTATATGTGAATGCTTATATTAAATGGAGCAAAGCGACATTTAATATTAGTATTTACTCTCAGATATGTAAGTTATTGCCCCCTTGCCTCCTCCCGTATTAATAATTTTAATGGTTTCTAATTAATAATAAAGGAATAATTCGCTTCGCTCATTCAATCTTTACAAATAAAAAATAAGTGAGAACAATTAAAAATTTTGTCTAATAAATGCTTACTAGCATATACTCGGGATTAAAATGATTAGCATCATTTCAATAATAACATATAAAAAAAACCTTATGTTTTTATATAATGAGTGATTACGAAAGTGATTCTATACAAAACACGACGGAAAGCGAACAAGAAATAATACCATATTACAAAGCAAATAAAACTTCAATTAGTATGCAAAAAAAAGCATATTACAAAAAAAACAGAGAAAAAATTTTAACAAAAGTTAAATGTGATTGTGGACGGTATATTTCAAAAAATCAATTAGAAAGACATAAAAGAACCAAAGTTCACACTCAATATTTAGAGTTTTTAGAAAATGAAAAAAAAAATAAAAACAATATATTAAATTTTGATTAAATCATTGATTAAATTTTGATTACATCATTAATAAACTCTCCTACATTTTTTTTATTAATAATTTCACGATTTTTAATATCTGAAGGTCTTAAACCTTGTTTTTTTAATCTGTAATAATTCTTTTGATATTGGCGATATTCCCAAGTTTGCCTTTTTTCTTTTTTTATTTTTTGATAATATGCTTTATTATATTCTGCTTTTGCTTCTTTATTTTTTTCATAGTATTTTTTTATTGTATGTTTATTTTTTTCATAATAAGTTAATTTTTTATTTTCTGACATTATAATTATTATATATATTTTTTATTTGTAAATAAATATTCCATTACCATTTTTTAGGGTTACAAAATATACTTATTTTAATTTGTATTTTTCTATATCAATAATATTAAAATCCTTATCCATATACATATCTTTTACATTTTCACTTGTAAAATTACAATAAATAAAATCTCTTTTTGAAGTTAAATTATCAGATAACATTTTAAAAAATCCTTTACGATTACCAATATAATTTGAATCTAATTCAAATAATTCTTTTTCTTTCATACTACTATTGTAAAAAAATATACTAGAAGCATTCGCACGAATTCCAGTTGCTAATTGTGAATATTTTTGAGTACTTACCATAACTGAAATATTATGTTTTCTACCATTCATAAATACACGGTTAAGAGCATTTTTTTTACCAGTTAAAGCAGAACCAAAACTTACATCATCTAAAATGATTAATTTCTGACGAGGAACTTTTTTATCCATCACTGATAATTCAAATTCATCAACCATATTATCATATACATTATTTAATATTTCATCGTTATATTCTGTATAAACTTCTTCAACTTCTTTAAATTTGATTAAATTTTGCATTTTAAAATCATTTTGTAAAGGTGTAAAAATTACGATGTCTTCGCCTCTAAAATCATTTCCGTAATTTTCAGGTAAACACAAAAGTGAAGCGATTAAATTTGTTTTCCCAAGACCAGAACGACCGCAAATAAGCATTCTAAAACTTATATCATCTAATTTATCTTTTTTTATTACAAAATCATCGCTTTTATCTTTCATTCTCCTAATTTTAGGCATTATATATTAATATATAAATAATTAGATTTTATTTTTATCTAATATATATTATATAAATGTCAAATCAAGATGAAAGAGAAATGGAAGCATTTCAACAAATGTTAAACCAAGCATCAACAACAGCACAAGGAGAAAAAGCAGAAGAAGAAAGAAAATATACTAGTCATTTAGACAATATAAAAGAAAAGTTTGCAGAAACTGTAAAAACTCCATTAGAAGCACTAAGCGGACCTTTACTTTTTGAAAATGCAAAAGAAATTATAAGTAAAGGAGTAAAAAAAGTTTTAGGATCTTCCGTAGATGCGGATACAACTAAGGCAGTGTCAGATTTAGTTGAAAAAGGCGATGTAAAAGGATTTACGAACCATTTAGTAAATAAATTAACAAAAAAACACAATGTAGAAGATATAATGGCGAGAGATTCAACAGAAACAGACAAAGAGGGTTTCGGGTCAATGATACGGTCTAAATTATCTAAAGTTTTAGGAGATGTAAGCGGAAAAACAAGAGTACCACAATTTAATATGAGTGAAGAAATAAATCATATTTCATCATATCAGAACCCATTTTCAACTGGTTTAGATAAAGACCTTGTAGATATGGCAACTAAAGGAGATTTAGCAGGAGCGAGAGCAACTTTAGGACTTAGACAATCAGCACAAGAAGCGGGAGGCACTGCCGATAGTTTTGTTAGTAAATTAAGAAATGTTCGTTCTTTAGCATCTGATGGACTCACAAATAATCAATCTTCATTTCAAATTGGAGATGCTATACGAGCAGAACAAGCAAAAATTAACCAAACAACAGAAGATATTAGAGGAAAAATACAATCAGGAATTGACCAAGCAAAACAAAAAGTGGCACAATTAAACAGAACAGACGAAAATGCACCAAATGTACCAACAGAACCAAACCAGAAACCGTCATTTAATCCATCAGAAGAACAAGCAGGGGCGGATAATATTGAAGATTTAGCGGGTGCTCATTCAGCAATGGAAGAAGGAGAAACACGAAAAATTGGAGGAAAAATATTTAAAAAAGCAGGTGAAAGAATGTTAGAAGTTGATGCGGAAACAGGAGGGGGAGCGGATGTTTTTGGAGATATTGCGGGTGCGGTAGTTGGTCTTGGGTCTCTTATTGCGGGTCTTTTTAGTCATAAAAGAAATTTACCCAAACCGCCCCCAATTGCTACTATAACTCC
>Ga0181421_1000410_pt1 | contig 12468 bp, 18 predicted proteins | sample 44SPOviralmetaG_FD_130146 | JGI IMG/M metagenome (GOLD analysis project Ga0181421, IMG submission 130146) | Marine viral communities from the oligotrophic San Pedro Time Series (SPOT) site, San Pedro Channel, CA, USA - 44 SPOT_SRF_2013-06-19 | ecosystem: Environmental > Aquatic > Marine > Strait...
TCGGATTTAAGTTATTGTGTTATTGGTGGAGATTATTATGATATATCAAATAATTTAATACAAAATGCATATGCTTTAGATTATAATAGTTTATTTATATATAATATTGCAGCAACAAAAGAACTAGATGCAATAGTTCAAGTTCAAGAAACAAAAATATCAAATTTGGAAGCAGAAAATACTTTATTAAAATCAAAATTAAATGAAATATTAATTGAAATGGGTAAAGTAACCATTTAATTTAAATAATGCCTTCGGTTATACACAATTTTAATGATAATTCTAAATATATACATATATCATGTGTTACTCCAAATAATGTAAAATAATTTCTATTATTTCATTTGGTAATTTATAAAAATAAAATAATTCAAATAACCCATTATATGTATTTAATAATTTTAAATAACTATATGGTTGATTGTAGTTCATAATATATTGTGATTCCAAATATTCTAATAATACATGATCTATTTTAAAGGATGGTGTCCAAATATGTGAGCAAGTAATACTTGAACAACAAAAGCAATCAGTAGATGATAAATTTAAAAAGCGTGATTCAATATTATATTGCAATTTATAAAAGAAAGCTAATATTTTATTATCATATATTTTATTATTTTTTGAATTAATTAATGATAAATATTTATGATAACCTATTTTATCACTATCACTATTACTATTATTATTATTATTATCACTATTAAATTTTTTAAATTTAGTTATAATATATGGTTTAAATGGATAAGATTTTGGTATATGACATTCTAAGATTATTTTATTATTATTTTTATTTGTTATTTTAAGATTAAAATATTCGCTGTTATCTTTACTATTATTTATAATATAAACTTGAATATGAAATAATCTCAAATAATTTTGTATATTTTCAGAATAATTTGAAAAATATTTTTCATTGTAAAAATCATCTAACTCTTTATTTACACGTTTTAATGTAATATGTGTCATAAATATGTTTAAAATATTAATTATATATTTTAAATAAAAAAATATATAATTAAACAATTTTATTTATTATGTTCTATATATTTAAGTTAAAATTTAAATTTAATTAATACAACATAATTTTTAATACTAGTTACACAAGAATTAGAAATAGATATATAACAGTTATTTTTTTCTTTAATATTATTCATAAAATTTTGTATACCTTTACGCGATGGACAACTTTTATTAAAGTTATAAAATATATTCATAAATATAAGAGACCAAAAACATAAAGGATAATTAGTATATGTTTCAATATTAAAAGTAACTCCATGCTGTAAATATACAATATTATCTAGAAATGGTTTAATAATTTGCTGTTGTACCAAATTATTCCATTCATATGATTGATTACTAAGACCAATTAAATTTTCTTTTACATTTGGAGTAAAAGCATCTTCAATTTTTGGATAAATTTCATTTCTATATTTTCCTCGTACTGACCAAGAAGGAGTGGTATCTTTAAAATATGGAACTTGATAAAGATTAGCAAATTCATAAATGGACTTTTTATAAAATTCAATCATTGGTCTTCCAATATTTACATTTTCAACTATTGACTCTTTTTTTATTACTGCAAGATCTAATATATATCTACCACGACATACATTTGCAAAAATATTTTCTACAATATCATCTTTATGATGTCCCAATAAAATCATATTTATATTTTCCATATTCATTATTTCTTTATAAAAATCAAAACGTATTTTTTTTGTAATATACTCATAATCAGATCTTTTACTATTACTTCTTTTAAGATCTTGAATAGTTTTAGTATGCAATTTAATTTTATTATAATTACACCAATAAGTAAGAAACTCTTGTTCTAATAAAGTTTCGTCACGATTATTATAATTAATATGTGCACCAATAACTTGATAACCTAAATAATGAATAATACTAATTAACACCATCGAATCTACTCCACCAGAAAGTGAAATAATAAATTTTTTATTTTTACTATTTATACAAAATTGTTTAATGGTTTTTAGTAGATCATTTTCTTCATTATAATAATATTCACATATACGCCTATTATCTGCCGGAAGTAATTCTAATATATTTTTATAATTAATGAAACGTATATGTGAATATAAAACAAAATCAATTAAATAATTTAACATTTTATAAATTTAATGATTTTAATATTTATTAAAAATAAATTTTAAAATCAATTTTAAAAACAATTATAATTTTATGCTTTCTACTATATTTGATGCTAATATTTTGTTATTTACAATTTTACTTTTTAATTCTTCATAATCCAAATTAGGAAATGCATTTAATAATGTAGTTTTTGCTTTTTCTAAATCAGTAGTTGTTAAATAAAATTGAGTCTGTTTATCATAATGTTTTATAATATGTAATATATGTAAATAAATTGTGTTTTTATTAATAGTTGAATGTATTTCATTTTGTGATTTTAAATTATTATAAATCATTTTAAGATTTTCAATAATTTCGTCAGAATTTTCTCCAAAAACTCCAATAGTTTCTTTTAAAACAGTTAGATCACTACTTAAATTTTTTTGTATAGTTTCTAGACTATCTATATTTTCTTCTAATTCATCAATATTTTCTTGTAATTCTTCATTATTTTCTTTTAATTCAATATTTTCTTCTTTTAAAACATTTACAGAATTTTGAAGAGCCGCTCTTAATCTCATTCTTCTTAAACTAACTAATGATAATCCTGAAAATATTCCACTTAATATATATCCTATTGCTGTTATATTATCAATTATAAACCATGCAATTAAACCAAAACCTACTCCACTAATTGAAAAAGTAATTAAAACAATATCAGTTAATCTATTACATGCATTACTAGTAAAAATCTTTCCTGTTACCAAATTATATACAGTAAATTGTGAAGTTAGTGATTTAGAATTAGCATTTTCATTATTAGCATTTTCATTATTCGCATTTTCATTATTAGCATTTTCATTATTAGCATTTTCATTATTCGCATTTTCATTATTAGCATTTTCATTATTGTTTTCTCTCGACATTATAGTTTTTATATATAATAAAATTAAAAAAAACAATTAAACAAAATATAAAAAATACATAAAATAATATTATATATTAAATATAATAATGTTTAAAAACTATTATGAAAAATTAGGATTACAAGATAATGCATCTGATGAAGAAATTAAAAAAGCATATAAAAGATTAGCAATAAAATATCATCCAGACAAACAAGCAAATAAATCAAGTGAAGAAAAAGTTGAAGCTGAAAAAAATTTTAAAATAATAGCAGAAGCATATGAAATTTTAACTAATAAAGATAAATATAAACAAAATAATTTTAATAATATACATAGTGCAAGAGGATTTGTAGATCCACATGAAATTTTTAATCAAATTTTTAGAGATATGAATATTGGAACTTTTCAAAATATTAATTTATCAAATAATCACTCAAATATATCAATAGTTATGCCTGGAAATATTAGAAGTAATTGTGTAATGCGTTCATCTTCAATATCAATACAAAATGGTAAAAGAATTGAAACGATCCAAGAAACAATTAATGGTGTTACTAAACAAAGAGTCGTTATTAGTGATCTTAATAATAATCAAAATATTAGATAATGTATTATTTAATAAATAAATAGTATATATTTTAAATTAAACATATTAATTAAAATATACCAATAATATATGGTACATTTTAACATAAGAAATTTATTATTATTATTATTTACATTACAAATTAATTCTTTTGGTCTTAATAATTGCAATAATATAAAAACTGTAAATAATAATAAACAAAAAAACATAGTTATGAAATATGATATGTGTCCAATTTATTTAGAAAAATTTACAAAATTTTTAGATGATAATCAAGGAGAAATTATTGTTAAACAAATTTCAGGAGTTTTTCCAAAAATGGATGTAATATCACATTTTGTATTACATACCAATGATGTATTAATTAATTATGTATTAAATAATAATTTTCTAGATTTAGAAAATAAAAAAAAATTAGCACTATTTTTAATAAAAATGACACAAATAGGCGACTCAACTGGGTCTCATATTTTACAAATATATCATGATTTAGTTAATTGTTTATTATAAAATTTTATTAAAATAAATCATAGTTTTTTTTAATTAACCTTATTTATACATATATTTAGTCAGTCGTTGTCATTCTTTTTTTCTTTTTATCACTTTTTGTTTTATGGATCGCCTTACGTTTCATGCTATGGATATATTTAAACTTGTAACGTTCGGGATGGTCACAATCATCTGTTCGGAAAAGCGTATAATTTACATCATTGCACAGCGCTTTATTTTCTAGTAGCAACATACCATTAATGGTGAGATTATCTTGTACATCACTTGTATCATTGGTTGTATCATCAGTTGTATCTTCTGTTTTAGGACACATAATTTTCAAAAATAAAGTTGATATAATCAATGTCAATAGAACTTGTTTCATATAAATAAAATTTGTTTTATATAAATCAATTTTTATTTAACACCCATTCTATTGACTTTATAAGTGTTGTGCAATAATGTTATTGCTGTAGCAAAATATATATTTATAAATTATCTACCTCTAAATGGATTTTTAAATTTTTTTAAATTTTTTTAAATTTTTTTTTGTTTTTTTTTGTTTTTGCAAATTTCTTTTGATTTTGTATCTTTACTGGTGTCTTAATTTTAACTGTTTGTAAACAAGTTGATCTTCTTTTGGGTTCCGATTCTTTATATGTGTGTCTTTTTTTTATCGACTGGATTCATTTATTTTTAATAAATAGTTATTAAAAAACTCGGGATTTTGTGATTTTATTTCTTCAACTTTTTCTTGTTTTATATAAATTATATCTGGATTTTCATTACTAATATATACAAATAAAAATTGATTAATAAAATTATAAAAATACTTAATATAATAAATACATTTAAACTGAATAATGGTTTTGCAAAATATTTTGAATACTTATGTATCTTTGCGTTCTCAAATTGAGAATAATTGTAATGGAAAAGCAAAGATTGGGTGTGTCGCGTTCTCACCTAAGAAAAATCATCAGTGTGTTTTACGCGTTTGGCCATAATCAATATAATCTAAATAATAAAGCATCAAAAGAAAATAAAGATAATATTCATGCGGAAGTAGATTGTGTAAATCGCCTTAAAAAATCTGAAAAAATAGCCCATATTAATTTGATAGTTTTTAGAACAAATAATAATGGAGACAAATTAATGAATGCAAAACCATGTAGTTGTTGTATTAAAACAATAGATTTTGCATTGAAACAAAAAAATTATAAATTGAAAAAACTATGTTATAGCGATGAAGATGGTAACATATGTGTTTTATAATTTACAATATTTTAAAAAATATTTAATAGTTAATAGTTAATAGTTAATAGTTAATAGTTAATAGTTAATAGTTAATAGTTAACTATTAAATCAATATAAATAATTTTTTTATATATATGTAATATGTATTTAACACCGCTTATTAGAACAAATCGCGCAATAGCGGCCTCCTTATTATATCCTGATCATCCAATTCAAGCAATTGCTATAAGTGAATTTGCTAGTGTAATTATACCAATATTAAATCCAAAATTATTTCCACGTATATTGGGAACAATAATTGCAATGATGTACCAACCTAATTTTGCTTATTATTATATAAAAAAATATCATGAAATAAATACTATATATAATCAAGCTGAAATTTGTAGTTTATTATTATTTGTTTTAACATTAAGTGTAAATTATATATAATAATTTAATTAATATTAATTAAATTAATATTTTTAATCCATTGTCTATTTCGTATGTTCTATTTTTTAACCATTCTTTACAAATCTCATAGTCTTTGATTTAATGTTTCCTCTATATTTTGCTATTTTTCTTATATTCAATAATTTTAATAAATTAATTTTAAATATATTTTATTTTAAAATTAACTTAAATAATTATAAAGTATTATATTAATGATTATTATAATCATTTAGACATCGTGGCAGAGTGGTTATTGCGCTAGACTTGAAATCTAGTTCCCTTTGGGAGCACGAGTTCGAATCTCGTCGATGTCGTTTTTTTTAAAGACACCGTGGCCGAGCGGTTAAGGCGATGGACTGCTAATCCATTTCCCTATGGGATCGCGAGTTCGAATCTCGTCGGTGTCGTTTTTTTGGGGATGTAGATCAATTGGTAGATCGCTCGCTTTGCATGCGAGAGGTAGGCGGATCGAAGCCGCCCATCTCCATTTGCCTGATTAGCTCAGTGGTAGAGCGTCGCACTTGTAATGCGAAGGTCGGTGGTTCGAAACCACCATCAGGCTTATACGCTTAATATTAAAGAGCACATATGGTAAATAAGATATATTTGTTTAATTTTTTTATTTGTATCTATTCTTTATATTTTAAAAAAATATAAAGAATTTTCTTATAATATATATAAATGGATACTAATTATAATAGTGATATTTTAAATACTATTTATTTAGAAAATATAGAAAATTATGTAATAATAAATGAACAAATGTATAAAGCTATAATATCAAATATACAATGTAATTATTTATTAATTTTATTTACTATGAGCTGTTTTACTGGATTATTATGTAGTATTAAAAAACCAAAAAATGATTATGTTTTAATACAAAATGCAAAACCAGTAAAAGGTGAAATAATTCATAAAGTTTAATTTTTATATATTAAAAATAATGCAATGCTATCTCCAATTGAAGATTTTAAAATTTCAATTAGTGCTGAATATTTAATATTATTACTTTTAATATTAAATTTTTTATAACTATATTTTACATTTAATACTTTTAATGGAAATACTAAAAAATTAGCTATTAATGGTGCTAAAAATTTATTATATTTTAAATTAGAAATATACAAGCTATAAAGAATACTATAAAATAATATTTCTCTCAAAAATGTAAAAAAAATAAAATATTTATATTTTGGTAAAATATTTAAACGATTATAATATTTTTGTATTTTTAAATAAATAACACTTGGTGTTATAATAAAACCTGCAAATATTCCACGTAATGATTTATTTAATATAAAATTGGAATTAGTATAAACAATATTTTGAAATGCAAAAACATTACACATTGCAAACATATATTTTAATTCATTAAAATTAATATTAATTGAACTATTTGTTAATATTTTTGTTTGTAATATATCTATTGGAAGAGTAGATAATCCTCCACAACTAGCACAACTAACTTTATATAAATAAGGAACAATAAATTTCATAAATTAATATAACTTTAAATATATTATCTTAAAATTAAGTATTTAAGTTTTTATAAAGTATTATGTACAATCCAAACAACTATTGCAATAAGCATACTTCCAAAATTATCTAACATTTGTAAAATTTCTATGGATCCTTGTGCTATCCATGGTTGATCATGAATATATGCCCATTTTACTGTTTCTGCTACACCTTCACTAACTTTTGTTGCAACATTATAATCTACTTCTGCTAATTTATTCATAGCAATAATTGTTAATGGTCTTGGTATATTAATTAAAAATGTCATAAAATATTATAATTAATTATAATATTTTATATTTATATTTATAATTTATTAGTTTTAATATATGTTTCTTTACACAAACTTTTAATAATTCTATTATCAATTTCTTGACTTAATTTTCCAATGGTTGAAACCATATTACTAAAATCTTCTTGTTTTAAATTATTATCTATAAAATCCGGATTGTTAGATTTCCATTCTTGTAATGCATTATAATTCTTTCCTGATGCCTTTTTTATAGCATTTTTTATTTTTTCTTTATTTTCATCTTTTGTCCATTTATCTTCTTCTTTAATATACAATGTTTCTCTTTTAATATCAGTACAATGCATCGGTCGTTCATATAAACTTAGTTTATTCATATTTTCTAGTATTGCATTACTAAGACCTAATGCTAATCCATTCTTTTTTGTATAATCTAATTGTTCTAAACTAATTTCAATGGATTTTATAAATTCATTCATATTTAATGCATCTTTGCATTGCTCATTTAAAAATATATTAATATTTAGTTTTTGATTATTATTTATAGTATTATTACCTACTTTTGGAATTAATTCATTTACTTGTGCTCTTAATTCACTATTTTCTTTCATTATATTATTTTTAATTTCATTATTTTCATTTATTAATTTACATACCAAACTTTTTAAATCTTCATTATTGTTTGTATCTTTAATAGTAACAGGCAAAATTAAATCACTTTTATTATTAGCTTCACTATTTTTAATAAATATACATTTTTTTTATGATTATATAATGAACTCCTATATGGATACATTTTCCCACATTCACATACAAAATTACAAACGTTATTTGAAAAATCGGAACTTTTTAGTTCGAAATGGTTGTATTTTTCATTATTTTTATGTTTAGCTGTCATTAAATGTCTATCAAATTGACTTTTTCTACTTGTATTATAGTTACAAATTTCACAATTAAAAAAATTTTGATTATTAGGAACTTTTTTTGTTGTCATTTGTTGTATATAAATACAACAAAAAAAGTTCCTAAATTATTTTTTATAAAAAATATTTTTCTTTTTTTAAAACAAAAAATGTATTTTTGCAGCATGTATGGTTTAAAAAGTGAAAATCACCAATTTTCATTTTTCAATTTTTATAAAGGGTTATATATATTAAAAATGGACATTTTTAAAATGTACAAATTCAAAAAAATTGATAAATCATTTTTTTAAAAAATAACATGCATTTTTTAACAAATATTTTTTATTACCATTTATGATAACAAAAATAAATATGCATTTTTTCACTTTTTTTATAAAATCAATGAATAATTATTATTAACAGAATATATAATAGAAAGCCATAAAATAAAACAACAATAATCTTCAATTCCATTAGTTAATTGATAATTTTGTTGTAAAATGGATATAGATCTCATTTTTTCTTCTTTTAAAGGATATTTTTTAAAACAATCAGTTAATATATTTATAATAACATCACTTGTAGCATGATTATAAAAAAAACCTATATTTTTAATAATAAATGTAATGTCATCTATATTTTTTATCTTGTTTATTCTATAATTTAAATAGTATAAATAACATTGATAATTAAATTTATATATTTTATTAAGCATATTTATAATTTAATAATATTTCTTTTTCCTTTTATTAATACTTCACCTATTTTATTTGTTTTACTTAAATTTTTTAAAGTAGTATAACATATTTTTAAGTCATTATAATTTTTATATTTACTATTATTTTTACATAATTGTGCACCATAATTCAAATAATTATTTAAACTATTATCATTTAATTCATTTAATGTAGAATACATAATAACATAAGATGAAGGAAAGCTATTCAAATGAAACCATATATAATCAGAATTGATTTTTTCAGCTTTTTCTAAAATGTTCCAATTTTCTTGTGCATTTTGTCCTAATAAAAATTTTATATTTTCAAATTCAAAAGTTTTCATTAATTATTATAAACAAAATAATAATTAATCAATTTTATAAATACAAAATTTAATTAATATGTGCATCAATTGCAAAAAAAACACAACCAACATCAAATAATAGACATCCAGAAATATATTTTTTATTTTTTTTTATTGTTGATAAAGAATCCCATGTAAACATAAGACATCCTGCTAAAAAAATATATACACCTGAAATATAACTATATTCACTAACAATATTCATTATTTTTATTATACTTAAATTTGTTTATTATTTTAAATTATTTTAAGTTATTTTAAATTATTTTAAATTATTTTAAATTATTTTAAGTTATTTTAAATTATTTTAAATTATTTTTTTAATTATTATAAACCACATTTGGTTTATTTTCATAATCATTATATAATATAGCTTTTGATGTTGGTTTATCTAATTCTAATAACATTTTTAAAGCTTCTAATCTTTTTTCTCTAGGATTTTGTTTTGGATTCTTTTTTTGTAATATTCTCGATATTTGTTTCCAACGCCATTCAAATTTTAAAGCTTCATTATAGCTTGGAAAATTTTCAACGTAACATACATAAGACCAGATTTCACCATTTAAAACTTTATTAGATGTTGCTGTTGCACCGCCTTTAATTTCTTTATTATGTTGTCTTATACGTCTTTCTAAATTTACTGTTGCACCAATATAAGTAGATCCATGTGTAGATTCTATAAAATACACATAAGACATATTTATAATATTATTTTATTATAAAATTGAAATACTTAAAAATAATTTTATTATTTATTATAACTAAATAAATAATATTATGACTTTAAATGCTCTACAAAGCTTAGTCTTTGAAAAATATAAAAATGGTGAAAATGTATTTTTAACTGGTCCAGGAGGATCAGGTAAATCATTTTTAATAAAAACTATTGTACAAGATGCAATAGAAAATAATAATAAAATTCAAGTTTGTGCTTTAACGGGTTGTGCAAGTATTTTATTAAATTGTAAAGCAACTACACTTCATCGATTTGCTGGATTTGGATTAGCAAATAAACCTATTGAAAGTATTTTGGAAGAGCTTTTTACTAAAAAAAGATATAAATTGAAAAATTGGTATAATTTAAAATGTTTAATTATTGATGAAGTTAGTATGATGTCATTAAAATTGTTACTTATTTTAGATGCTATTGCAAGAAGAGTATATAGGAAACCAGATATACCTTTTGGTGGTTTACAAGTAATATTTTCAGGAGATTTTTATCAATTACCTCCAGTTAAATCCAATGATGAGGAAAAAGAAGCATCTATGTTTTGTTTTGAGCATGAATTATGGAATAAACTATTTGTAAAAGAAAATCAAATAGTTTTAACAAGTATTTTTAGGCAAGAAGAGGAGGATTTTTTGAAGATTTTAAAATATGTAAGACAAGGTAGAATTAGTCATTCAACAAAAGCTTTATTAGAATCGCGAATTTTTAAAAAAGAAGATTTAGAAGAAATAAGAAAAAATAAGGTATTAACAATTATTAATCCATTTAAAAGAGATTCAGATTTTATTAATGCAAAATCTTATAGTGAGTTGCCAAAAGATGCTGAAAAACATATTTACAATATAAAATATTTAAAAAATAGTTCTAAAAAAAATGTAATAGAAGATAGTTTAAATGATTTATTAATAGCATCAAATAGTTCTTTAAAGCATGATTATGAATTTTTGGCAAATAATATTATGGCTGAACAAACATTAGAATTAAAAATAGGAACTTATGTAATGTGTATTGCAAATATAGATTTAGATAGTATAAATCAAATAGCAAATGGAAGTCAAGGAATTATAGTAGGTTTTGAAAATGGTTTGCCATTAGTGAAATTTAATAATATAAGTGAGCCTATGTTAATAGGTTATTATAATTGGAATTCTGAAACTAATAAAAATGTTTGTGTATCTCAAATTCCATTAATTTATGCTTGGGCAATAACAATTCATAAAGCACAAGGAGTAACATTAGATGGTGCAATAATGGATATTGGAAAAAATATATTTGAATATGGTCAAACTTATGTGGCACTTTCGCGTGTAAAATCATTAGAAGGTTTATTTTTGACAAGTTTTGATTATACTAAAATAATGGCAAATCCAAAAGTAAAAAAATTTTATGATCAATAAACTATAATATTTAAGAATTAATATTATTATTCCATATTAAATTATACCATTCATCATTAAAAATAATTTCATTATTTTCAGTTTGAGTTTCTTGATTATTTAAATTGTTATTATTAGTTTGAATATATTGCTCATTTGTTTCATTAACAGTTTGAGTAACTTTTTCATAAGTATATTTTTTTTCAAATAAAAAATAATGTATTATTCTTGAAATACACATATTTTATTTAAAATTATATTTTTAATTAATAATTATATACTAATTATTATAAAAAATTGATTTAAAAATTATAAAATTTTCAGAGAAAGTGTAAAATATCTTAAAAAATAATTAAAAAACATATATTGTAATTAATTGATGTATTTTTTTATTGTCACTATTATATAATGAAGTATATATATAAATTATTTATTATAATTGGATTAATAATATCATTATTATTACTATTTTTTTATAATATAAGAGAATCATTTGTATTATATAATACTAACAATGATGATAAATGTAAATCAAATAAAAATTTATTAATTCCAGTACCTTATAATTTAAAGTGTGATAATTTGGATTATGAGATTAGTAAATCACTTGATGTTAACAAAATAGAAAATTTAATATATTCAGCACCATCAAATTCATCATTAACACCACAATCATCATCTGTATTGCCTTTACAAGAACTACCACAAACACAAGCAGTACTACGAAAACAATTAGAAGAACCACAACAATTAGAAGAACCACAACAATTAGAACCACAACAATTAGAATCACAACAATTAGAAGAACCACAACAATTAGAAGAACCACAACAATTAGAA
>Ga0181421_1000415_pt1 | contig 12451 bp, 7 predicted proteins | sample 44SPOviralmetaG_FD_130146 | JGI IMG/M metagenome (GOLD analysis project Ga0181421, IMG submission 130146) | Marine viral communities from the oligotrophic San Pedro Time Series (SPOT) site, San Pedro Channel, CA, USA - 44 SPOT_SRF_2013-06-19 | ecosystem: Environmental > Aquatic > Marine > Strait...
ATTAAGTCTTCGTATAGTTTTCTAAAACCTTCTAAGTCCATAAAGCCTACGCCTTGTCCTAGTTGGTGTAGCCTATAAATGTTATAAGCTGTTTCAAGTTGTGCCTCTGTGTAAAGTATCATTAGTCTATAAGTTTGTATAATCTATTAGCTTCTTCTATTCTTTTTTCCAAGTGAGGAACTCCGGGCTTTTCATATTTTTCAGAAAACATTTGTGTTATAAAACTAACATCTTCACTTTTTAAAGCTTCTTGCAAAGCTTTTCTGTCTTTAGTATTCATTCCCATAACTTTATCATTACCTTTTAAAACTTCATGGGTAAACATAATTTGGTTAGCTGCAGAATCTTTAAGTTTATTATTTTCTAAATACTTATTATAATAAGGTCTTTGAAAATCTAATTGATATAAACCGTAACCCTTACCGTTTTTTTGTTTTTGTTGATAGTTGTAAGTATAGCCTGTTTCTACTCCTATATTTCCTAACTTAGCAGCCCTTGCTTCTTTAGAATATCCTAATTCTTTTAATAAATTATTAATTTCTAATACGTTGGGATTTACATTTCCACCTTCATTAAAACCTAGCCTAGTCATTTGGTCAGAGTAAGGTAATCCTGTAAAAGGGTCTACTCTATCTTCAGGTTCATCTTTAGTTTGTGGCACATCTACTTCACCACCTTTAAATTTGTTAAGTCTTCCATAGAAAGGATAATATTTTTTAATATAATCAGTTTGAGTTTCTTTAAATTCAGCAACATTAATTTTTTCTGTTAATAAATCATTCTCTGCACTTATTTTTATTATTTCCTCTGTATTATTTTTTTCTATTTTTTCATACTCTTCAAAAGACATTCTTTGATTTTCCCAATCTTTAAAAGCTTTATTTATTTCACTATTTAATTTATTATATTCTCTATCAAAGTCTTTTTGTTTAGCTTCTTTATTAATTTCTTTATCTTGAGGATTTAATTTAATACCTAATCCTTGTGCAATAGCAACCCAAGGAGACATTTGTGGAGAGTACGGAGATGGTGCAGTACCAAACTGTTCTTCGTATTGATACACTAATTTATTAGTTAAAGATGTAGTGTCTGCTCTAGAAGCTTTTTTTATTTTTTCAGTAGCGAAAGTATCTCCTACATAAGGGATAGATAAAAAAGGAATATTAGGTGGTTGTCTTTTTAAAAAATGAGTTAGTGCATTTCCTTCAATTTTTTTACCAGTAAAAGGGTCTATCTTATTATAAAAGTTTGTCCAAGCATCTACATAAAAACCACCGGGCTGTAAAGGTTGCGGAAGAAAAGGCAGTTTAGAACCTTCTCCACTTTTTTGTTCAAAAATATCTCCTCCCGGAACCCATCTTGCCATGTTAATGTACATAGCTTTACCTTGGTTATCGTCAAAAGGTAGTCTTATATTTGTACTTGGCATAAAAGGTAAACCAAACATTTTTTGATTATTATATTCTTGCATGGTTAATCTATTAACTTCACCAGTATCGTTTGTAACTTCTTTACCTATTTCATCTGCAGCCCAAGCTATACCAGCCCATTTAGCATATTTAACAGGATTTTTTACAGCAGCTTCTGCTAGTATAGGAATTATTCTATATGTATAACTAATAAACGGAACTGCTGTGTTTTTTAAACCTTTAATTAATGGAGCATTTATATCATAATCAACAAATAATTTTCTAGCGTCTAATGTAGCGTCTACTCTTGAGACTCCTTTATCAAGCCTGTCCATGTAAACAGCCATTCTAAATACTGAATCTTCAAGACTGTAAAGTTTTTCTGCCCTATCTGCAGTTTGTTTTTTAACATACTTAAGGGCATTTTTAGTGTATCCCCATATTCCAGATTCTACATGTCCTAAATTTCCTTGAAGTTCTATTAAGTTTCTTTCAATTTGAGAACCATATTCGTTTAATTCTTTAGAAACTAAATTACTGTCCATAAAACCATCAACTTTAGCCTGTCTATAAATTTTAGAATCGTTACCTTTTCTCATTTCTTTCATGGCTTTTATAACGTATTTAAAATCTGTACCTGCTGCAACATCTAATAGCATAATGTTAGACATAGTATTAGCTACGTGAGTACCGGGGTTGTAAGAAGTTTTCATTTTCTTCCAAAGTTGTTGTACTTGTATAGCTTGTTTTATACCTTGTTGCCTATAAAAATCTTCTTGAGTCCCTATTTTAAAAATATGTTGCACATCTTTAAAAACACTTTTGTCTACATATTTACCAGATAAATTACCAAACTTTTGAACATCAGTATCTTTAATAGTATCTTTTGAAACTATTGTAAATTTCTTTTTTTCTTTATTTGAAAGTTTTGAATAATCTTCAGCAGATAATACATACTTACTATCTTTTGACAAGTCATTAAAAAATCTCATAGTAGCTATATCGTTAGCAAATAACCTACCTGTTTCTGCTATTGCATAAGCAGCATCTTCAATCTCCTCAAGGTCTACTCGTTCTTCTTTCGTTAAATCTCTACGTACTTTAAATTTACCATTTGATAATGTTTCAACTTTTTCCCATCCCTCTTGTTGCCATACTCCATTTTTCTTATTAAAGTCTTTTGGGGTTACTTCATCAAAAATTCCACGAGGTTTAAACTCATCTCCTATAACACGAATATCTTTATTCATTTCATAAAGCCTAGTATCAGTATCTTTAAGTTTGTTTTGTTTTAAATAAGACCTTCTTAAATAAGTGTTAATGTTTTTTTTAAATACTTCTGGGTCTAACATTCCAGCATCTCTAAACTCTTTAGCGTATTTATTAATTAAATCTCTACCCTCTTTATTAAAAGATTCTATTTGTTTTTTTATAGGCAGGTCAAGGCTTTTATCTAAAGTTTTTATTTCTCCTGTCATTAAACCATATAATAACTTTCTTTGTTCTACATCTAAATTATCAGCTACTCTACTTGTTAAGTCTCCAAACTCATCAGCTATTGAATTTTTAGTTATTGTAAAATTTTGTCTTTCTGCAATTCTTGCAGCACTCAAACCGTAATCATTAATTACCAACCTACCTACTGTTTCTCTTATAGCATCGTTTTGTTTTAAAGCATAAGGTACACCAGCACCTAAAGCTGCAAACAAAGCTGTTCTAGTAAGTTTTTGTTTTTGCGTAGCTTCCACATCTACAGTTCTTGTCTCTTTATCTATAACAGAACTTGAAGTACCATAGCCTATAAGAGCACCTGTAGAACCACCTAAAAACTCTGAAGGATTTGCTTGAATAGCTTTCCAAGCAGGTTCTCCTACATACCTTTGGTAGTTAGTGTTTAAAGTTTGTAAAATTTTTGGAGTTCTTTTTTCAGAGTTTTCAAAGTTGTTTTTAATTTTTTGACCTGAAGCTGTTTCAGCTCCTGTTTCTTTTGACCAAAAAGAACTTACTGGAAAAGGTACTTCATTACCTACAACTTTAGAAAAGACATTAGAAGTTGTTCCTAATGTACCTGTTAAAACACCACCAGCAACAGTACTAAGACCTACTTGTTCTGCTTTCTTTTTTAAAAAACTATCATCAGCTTCGGTTATTAATCCCGGTATATCTTCTGAAGTATAAGATATGCCTCCTAAAACAGCACTACTCTTAGCTCCATACTTTGCAAACTCTCCAAGTGTTTTAATGTTTTTAGCTTTTTTAGCCCACCCTACAACAGGAACATAACTTATAGGGTCTGCTACAACAGCACTGCCTAAAAAAGCAGCAAAAGCTTTACCACCATATTCTTCATTTTGAAATATAGCATGTAACTTTTTATCTTTCTTTTTTAAATTTTTATCAAGACTATCCCAACCTGTAGCTTTTGCAAATATTTGACCTAACCCCCTAATAGAATCACTTGCACCCATAGCAGCAACATATTCCATTGCTTCTTCTTGTTTCATTCCTAGTGTTGGACTATTATATTTTTTTCTTAACTCTTTTAATTTTTTTAATTTTTCTTGTTCTTCTTGTTGTCTTTTATTATATTCAGCAGTAGCTTCTATATCCATAGGACTAGGAGCTTCTTTAGGTGTAAATCCAAAAACTGTTGACATATTTATTTCCTATTATTTATTAGTATAATATAGTTTAGTCTTTACATCATAGTATAATTGTAAATCAATATCGAAAGGACTAGAGTTAGTATCATCAAAATCATTAAAGTTAATTGCACCTAAATTAATTGTTGTTTTACGAGGGTCTGCAGCTATAGACTCTTCTATTTTTTTTGAAACAAATTCTCCTAATAAAGTATCAGGAGATAACATATTATTAAAATAATCTTTTTCAACTTGGTTTTTTGCAAAATCATTTAAAGGTTGTTGGTTTAAACTATCTAAATTAGACGCACCTGTATTATTACCGTAAGCTGCATTTACTTCGTTTCCATATTTTTCAAAATCTCTCATTAAACTTGCGTTATCTAAACCTTGTTCTAAAGCAATTCTTTGATAAATTCCTCCTCTAATAACATAATTACCACTGTTAGAGGGACTTTCTGTAGATAAAGGTCTGCCTTTATCGTCTTCAGCAAACTGTATTATTCTATTTCTATATCTTTCAAAAGCCTCTTCTTTATTTTTAGAATCTTGAAAATCAATCTTAGTCCACAAAGGATTTTCTAATAATAACTGCAAAGCTTCTCCATAGTTTGTTCTTGTAGGAACAGCTCCATCTTTAAATAATATTTTACTAATTTCTACTTGAGGATGAATTAATTCACCGTTAGAGTTTCTAAAATTAGCTCTTAAGTCTTTTGTTAAGTTTTCAACATTTCCAAGAGGAACAATACTATCTTTATCAGTTATTATTTCAGTAGAAACATTTAATCTATTTTGAGGTCTAACAAGTAAATTTCCAGTTTCTGTATCTATTTCAGGTACTATTAAAAAATCTTCAGTTACAAGATTACCATTTTTTACAGTTATATCTCTGTCTATTTTAGCATCTTTTAAATCTAAAACATTTTTCCATTTGCCATCTTTCTTAGCTTGGTCAACAATAGTTTGTAACACATCGCCTCTACCTGTAGCTATATCATAAGCTTCGATAGCACTTCCAAACTCTCCATACTTAGAATAAAATTGTGTCCCATATAAATTATCTTTAGCTTTTTTATTTTTAAATTCTATTGTCTCGTCTGTTTCTCTTTTAAACATGTTAGATACACGTTTAGTTATAAGTCCACCTAAAGTTGTTGGAGCAGAGCCGTATCTTTTATAAAATTTATCAAAGCTTGTTTCTCCGTTAGTGTCTACTTCTGAACTAAAAGATGGTATTTCTAAGGATGCTTGTAAAGCTGTTTTATATTCATCTACTCCACTAGCAGCTAATGTTCCTGCTTCTGAGTCAATGTAAGGAGTTAAAATATTATAGTTAATATCTTTTCCATATTTATTTTCTAATTGTGTTCTTATTTGACCAGCGTATAACTGTTTTAAATATTCTTTTTCAGTCATTTTATTAGCTATTCTTTGTTCTTCTCCTGCTTTTATTTGCCCTGCTCTAGTGTTCCAATTATTATATTGTGCTTTTTGAGGTATTTGTTGGTCATGCAGACGCATAGCTGCATTGTTAATTCTACTATTAATACCAGTCATTACACTGTTACCTATAGCTCCTAAAGCTTGTTCGCCCAGTTTTCTTTTAAGTTTTTCTCTATATATTTCTTTACCTGTTTTTTTACCGCGTTCTCTAGCTTCAGCAAACTGTTGTTCTGCAAAAGTTATATCACTTTCAAAATTATATCTTCCCATTTTATTGTCCTTTACTTAATAAACTTTGTTCTTCTTCAACATTTATTTCTTCACTTACAGGTTCTTCAGGTTTAGATAATAAACTTTGAGGAACTTCTGCCTCTTCAATTTTTTCAAGTATTTCTTGATTAATTAAACCTGAAGGGCTTTTACTATTATTTTTTACTTTTTCTTTAGCAACTTCAGCAATATTTTTAGCTCTTTCTTCAAACACAGTATCGTCATCATCATCATCTTCACTATCTATTCTGTATTCTATTCCTGCTTTTTCTGCTAAACTCATTAAAACAAATATTAAAGGTTCAACTAACATTAACATTAAATCAGGATTCCACTTACCTTCTCTAAAACCTACATAAGTAATTTGCATTACTAAATCTAAAATAGGTACATTATCTCCAACAGCACCCATAAGAGAAAGATAAGCTTTTGGGTCTAATAATTCAGTTACTGTATAATCTAAAGCTTCTTTAAAATTTGTAAACTCTGGAGCACCTTCAAAAGGTCTTGGTTCATTTGGATTAGATGTAAGAGACTGTCCGGGAATAGGTCTACCAGTATTAGCAAACGCGTCCACAGCTTCTTGACTATATTCTTCTTGTATCATTTATGCTCCTCGTTGTATTGGAGTATATTGATTCATAGCAAATTGATTCATATAAAAATCGTAGTCTGAACTTCCGTCTCCAAATAAATTATTCATATGTGTAGAACTTTGAAAATTATTTCCCATCCATGAGTTACCTGTTTTTGCTAAAGTTAAATCTACTTGATTAAATACTCCACTACGATTAGCAGAAGCCATGTCATACATTGCAGGAATATTAACATGTGTACTATCATCTATATAGTCAGGAGTTGTATCTACTCCAGCAAATTCCATTCCTTTATTGTAAATAATAGAGTCTACAGTTTGTGTTGCTGCTTTACTAGGGTCATAATTTTTTATACCCTCTACAAAATCACTAGGAGCTGATTGAATTTTGTTACCAATAGCACTTGGAATATCTTTTATACTATCCATAAAATTAACAGAAGGTGTTGTTAGTGGTGGTACATTGACAGCTAATGATTCTTTCATTGAAGAAGTAAATTCAGACATGTCTATTTTAGAAGGGTCAAATGTTAAATCTAAAGATTCAGGACTAAGAAGACTTTCTGGTAATACTGGCTCAACAGATACTAAAGGCTCATTTATAATATTTTTTAAATCTATACTAGCTTTTTCTTCTAATTGAGTTATTAAATCTTGATTAACATTTTTAATTAAACTAACATCTTTACCTAAAACATTTGTAGCTTCAGGAAGCTGATATCCTTCAGTAGAAAATATAGATTTTTTGTTTTCTTTTGCAAATATAGAAGTTTTACCTTCACTTAATGTAAATCCGTCACCTTTTGCAAAATTAGTAGTTCTGTCAAAAGCATTAGCTATAGTATCAGTAACTGTTGTGTAAACTTTACCAGCAAATGTACCTGCCTTATGAATTACATTCAATGTATGCCCTAAAGCTGTTCTACCAACTCCTCCTTTAGCTAAAAGATTAGCAGACCATTGCCCAACTGTTCCAAGTGCAGAACCTGCAAAACTAGACAAAGCTCCCATAGCATATGGCATAAGAAACATCATTCCTATCTGCCCTACTACTCCTAGTTTACCTATAGCTTTACTTATTTTTTTAAATGTATTTTTTACACCCTTGGCAATTTTCTTACCTACTTTTTTAATTCCTTTCCATATTTTACTAAAAATTCCCATTTATATTTTCTCCTAATCTATTCCAAATATACTGTTTATTGTTGATGATGCACCGCTAAAATTTTTAGACCAGTTTTTAGCAGCTTCGCCTTCTGCACTTGCAGCAGCTATCATAGCTTGTAATTTTCTATTAGCAGAATTATCAGCTGCTCTAAAATCATAATCAGCTTGGTCTCTTAGTTCTTGCCATAAAAATGACTGAGCTGCTGAAGTTAATCCAAAAGCGTTTTGTGCATTCTGTTGATTAACTGCGTTCTGTGCCGCAGTGTTTGCCATGTTAGATTGTCTTCTCCAAGTAACATTAGAATTAATTACAGCTTGTTCATTAGCTGAGTTCCACTGCTGCCTATTAAAATCTAACTGTGCATTAAATTGACTAACTTGATTCAGTATAGCAGCATTAGCTTTATTAACATCTGCCGTTCTATTAGCGTCTCTAGCAGTTGCAGCATTTTTAGATTGTTTATTAAACTGTTCCATACTGTTTAATTCATTGACATTAAATTGTTCCATTTGTGCATTAAGACTAGCCATAAACTGATTTACTTGGTTTTCTGATGCAGCATTAAATTGTTTAGCAGCGTTTTCTGCAGATTGATTAGATAATAGTCTTTGCTGCTCTTGTTGAGATTTCATCATGTTAGCTTGTTGTCTATTATTAAGATTACCCATGTCCATAGTTAAAAAACTTTGAGCATTTGTAACTGCTAATCTTTCTTGAGTAGATAAGTTTGCTAAATCTAAAGATGCCATAGCTGTAGCATCTTGCATAATTCCTTGTTGTTCAGCATTCATATTAGTAAGAGTTACAGTTTGCATAAATTTACTATCAGCTAAAACTCTTTGTTGGTCAGCATTAAAGTTTGCCATGTCCATACCGGCATTAACCTGTGCGTTATTCATTGCAGCTTGTTGGTCATTACTTAATTCTGCTAACCCTAGTTGCTGTGCTAACTGTGCATTAGTCTGAGCAGCAGCCATACGTTTGTTAAGATTTGCTAACTCTATTTGATTTTCAGCTGACATGCTTTCACTAGCAGCTTGATTTTTAGAAGTTAAATTAGCTAAAGAAACTTTTTCACTTGTACTAAGTTTTGCCATGTCAGCAGTTTGTAATAGTTGTTGATTTTGAGAAAGAACTTGAACAGTTGTATTTAGTTCTTGCATTCTAAATCTATTATCTTCTGTAAAGTTAGCTGCATCTACAGCACTTCTTTCAGAAAGTTCAGCAAGTTCCATTTGCTGTTCATTATTTAAATTAGCTAAATCCATTTGCTGTGCTAACTCTGCATTGTTTTTTCTAAAATTTACTAAGTTTTGTAAGTTAGTTAATCTCATCTGTTGGTCAGCACTCATGTTAGCTCTAGATGTAGCATTACGTTCTGTTAATTCAGACAGTTCTACTTTTAATTCAGAATCTAAATTAACTTCTTTCATACGTGCAGTAAGTTCTGCTTGTCTTGTAGCTCTTTGAACTTTAGCGTTTAACTCAGATAATCTAAATTGATTATCGGCTGTAAAGTTTGCAGAATCTGTTGCAACTCTATCTTGTAGCATAGCAAGTTCTATCTGTTGCTCATTAGACATGTTAGCCAAGTCCATTTGTTGTGCAAAGTTAGCATCTGTTTTTCTAAAGTCTATAAGAGTTTGCAAGTTTGTAAGTCTTTCTGTTTGTTCTGCTGTCATTCTATCTTTAGCAGCTGCATTTAATTCAGAAATACTTTGCATCTCAACTTGAAGCTCACCTGAAAGATTAGCTTTTTCCATGTCTTGTTCTAAGTCAGCTTGACGCATAACTTTAGCAACTTGAGCATTATATTTAGTTAGACGAACTTGTTGGTCAGCGTCTAGTTGCTTACCAGCTCTTGTGCTTTCTGCTTGTAAGTTAGCTAAGTCCATCTGGGCATTAACACTTAAAGTAGAAATTGCAACTTGTTGTCTTTGAGATGATTCTTGTTGAGCACGTTGTTGACCCATCTGAGCATTAAGAACATTTACATCTTGTCTTTGCTGAGAAGTAGTCATCGCTGCTTGTTGATTAAAAGTACCCTGTTGTACTTTAATCTGTTGTGCCATATCAGCAGTTTGAGAAGCAGCTGTTTGTCTGTTAGATAAGTTCTGCATTCTAAGTTGCATACTAGACTGAGCCTGTTGCAAGTTAGCTGATTGTTGATTACTTAAATTTTGTTGTGCTCTAGTTTGTAAAGCTTGTGCATTGCTTTGTGCCATAGGTAAAGCACTTTGAATAATAGCATTAAATAATGCATCTCTACCTACAGTTGATGCAGATAGTCCTCGTTGAGCCATCATTTGATTAACAGCTGCTACAGCTGGTCTAGCCCATAGTGGAGTTTCTCCGTCTTCCATTCCTGCTAATAGTCCTGACATTTGAGTAGATACTAAAGCTTCTTCAGGTAACGCTGCTATTGCTGCTGTTACTTCTACAGGTTGTTCATCTATTTGAGCTTCTACAGTTGCAGGGTCTTCAGCGATTGCAGCAGTTGTTTCTTCTGGAACATCAGCTATAACTTTATTCATATCTGCAGCAGCAGTAACACGTTCTTTACCCTGTACTGCTTCCATCTGAGCAGCTGCTAAAGTTGGTATACCACCTATCTGAGCAGCGTCTCCTTGAGGTGCAGTTCCTGTAATAGCTTCACGACCTTCTAAATCTACTGAAGGTGCAGTTCCTAGTTCTTGAGCTATTTTAGTTTTAGCTTCTGCTACTTGAGCTGTTCTAACAGCAGCCTTTTTAAAGTTTGGTGTATCGTCAATTTCTGTATTGTTAGCTTGAGGAGTATAATCAGCACCATAATATACAGCTTTGGCAGCTTCTTCTTCTGCAGTTTCTTCTATTACATTTCCTTCTTTTGTAGCAGCAGTTCCTGTTTGTGCAGTTCTTGAAGCAGCTTTTTGATATTCTGGGAGTTCTTCAAGGTTTATACCTCTTTCTTGAGCAAGAGCTTTTAAAGAGTTAAGTTCAGCAGTAGTTATTTCTTTACCAGTTCTTGTTTCTGCGTTAGCTCTAGTAACAAATTCTTGTTGAACTTTTGTTCCTTTTTGACCTTCAAAAGTTGATGCGTCACTAATAGTTCCAGTAACTTTATCAACCATGCCTTTAGCAGCTTCTGTATCAGTAATTTCTGCTGAGTCTGTTTTTTGTGTTAAAGTTTTTTCATCTACTTCAGCTTCTCTTGTAACACTTCCTTGAGCAGTATTAACCACATAAGGAAGACCTGCTTTAGCAGCTGTATATGAAGCACCTGTTACATTATCTTTTACTACGCCTTTTTTAGCTTCTCCCAACGCTACAGTTTCAGAAACTGTTTGTGGAACTGGAGTTGCTATTGCTTGTTGTGTAGGGTCTAAAGTAACAGTATCTGCTTTAGTTCCTTCCATCTCAATTTTTTCAACTTCTGCAGTTGGAACAACACCTTCTGGAATTTTTCCAGCAGATATTTGTTCTGCAGTTCTTCCAGTTTGAATAACTCTTTTTCCTCTTTCTTCTTCAAATTGTTCTGAAGTTCCTGTTATAGGAACATTACTATTATCATCACCTCCACCAGAGTTGTTATCACCTCCACCAGAGTTGTTATCACCTCCACCAGAGTTATTATGTTGAGCATTCCAAGCTGCTAATGCTGCTTGATACGCTGCGTATGCTGCACCAAACGCTGCGTTACCAACTGTAGTTCTTGGATAATCACCTCTATTAGGAAGAGTAGGTTTTCCACCATGAGCTAAAGGAACTCTAGAATATTTAACTCTTTTACCTGTGCTATATCTTTTACGTGTTGATTGTTTCATAATCTTTATATACCTATTTTACTTTACCTCAAAAAGCTTATCTACCTTTTCATGAAGTTTTTCTAACCTATCTATTAATAGATTAAAATTTTCTTTTAATTCTGTTTTTGTGACATACTCACGTGCCATTTCTTCACGTGTTTTATTAAGCAATATGTCTATGCGTTTGGCTTCACTAGTATTGCTTTTAATACCATAAAGCACCGGAGCTAACACCAAAGTTATGAAGATGTTCCAAAACAAGTAAGGTGTTAATTCCATAGTGTTTTTATCCTATTGTTTTAGTAACGGATGTTGGTGTGATAAGTAATGCGATTTGTGCATCCAATGAAGCCTTCATAGCTGTTACAGTATCAGCAGTTAGTCCAGCTTCTACCCAACCCTGCACATCTGAAGCTGCTAAGCTACCAAATGCTTTAAAGCTTGAAAGGTCTGAAGTATCTACACTTTGCGTACCGTAAGAACTAGCTGTCCAGTTATTACCGTCACTATCCTTATTAGTATCGTCAGTAGCTGTTAATTTCCAATGTACGTTGTAGACTACATCGCTTTTACTATCTTTTGTTGGGTAAGTATCAACTGTTGACACGTCCCAAGTATATCCTATTGCCATTTTATTTCTCCTTTAAAAGTGCTACTTCAGCTTGTAGCGTTGTTATTAATTCTTGTTGTTCTTGCACCGCTTTAATAAGCGGAGTTACTAATTTGCTGTAGTCCATTTGGTACATATCTTCTTCTGAACCTGATACAGCGTTAGGAACTATGTCTAACACTTCTTGTGCTATTAAACCTTCGTCTGCTTTGCCATCGGCTTTCCAGTTGTAAGCTACTGGGTTGAGTTCGTTAATTACTTCTAAACCACGAGCTTCGCCTGTAACGTCTTTGAGTCTTGCATCTGAGGATGTGTTGTAGGCTGTTGCTGAACCTGTAACGCTAATACTTCCTACTTGGGTAGCATCTTTGCGAAGAGATACAACAGTTCCAACAGAACTTCTTCGGTTTATAATTAGTGCAGTATCAGCTTCAGAAACTATTGACTGACGACCTGTTGGATAAATCCTAACACCTTGTGTTTCGTTATCAGCAGCAGTCTTACCCACCAACACGTTGCCTGAAGC
>Ga0181421_1000417_pt1 | contig 12411 bp, 12 predicted proteins | sample 44SPOviralmetaG_FD_130146 | JGI IMG/M metagenome (GOLD analysis project Ga0181421, IMG submission 130146) | Marine viral communities from the oligotrophic San Pedro Time Series (SPOT) site, San Pedro Channel, CA, USA - 44 SPOT_SRF_2013-06-19 | ecosystem: Environmental > Aquatic > Marine > Strait...
AAGCGGTATTACTCGTATGCAAGACTATGAGCTTGTAATAACTCCTGAGAGTACTAACATAGCTAAAGAGCTAAACAATTACATATACGCTGACAAAGGTTCTAAGCTGTATGTAGATAACTACAATCACGCAATAGACGGTGTAAGATATAATGTAATATATCACTTAGACAATCCGAACGCTGGTAAGTATTACGTGCAGTAAACTAAAAACAACAAATTTCTATTATATAACAGATGAAAGTAAAAGTTAAAAAGAAAGGTAAGGTAAAAGAGTTTAAATTGATTAGTAGTTGGGAAGATGTGACTCTTGAGAAATGGTTACAACTTATTGATTTTGAAACAGGCAGTAAGACAGAAGAAGCAACAGAAACAATAGCAGCATTATCTAATATTCCTAAGCAGTTAGTTAAGGAATTAGCTTTATCAGATGTAGCAGTAATAATGAGTAGGATAGCAAAGCTACAACAAGAGCAAGATAAAAAGCTAAAAAGGATAATTGAAATAGATGGTATTGAGTACGGCTTTCATCCTGACTTAGACAGTATAACATTGGGAGAGTATGCAGACATAGAAACTTTTATAAAGGACGGAATAGAAAAGAACTTACCTGAATTGATGGCTGTTCTTTATAGACCGATAAAAGAAAAGAAGAATGATATTTATATTATTGACGCTTACGATGGAAATATTCGGCTTAGGACAGAAGAAATGAAAAAGATGTCAGCTCAACAAGTGCAAAGTGCATTGGTTTTTTTTTACACTTTAGGGAAAGAGTTGTCAGAGATTTTGCCATTGTATTTGATGGAGAGGCTGAAGGAAACGAAGATGCAATAGCAACAGAAAGCTTTGCAGAGAAGTGGGGATGGTTTGGCGTGATGTATAGATTAACAAATGGAGAGATTGTAAACTTAGAAAGAATAACGAATTTAGGACTGTTAGAGTGCTTGACTTGGTTAAGTTATGAAACAGATTTAAACTCACAAAATAAAGTAAAAAGAAATGGTAAACAATAAAAGCTATAATAATGTAGTAAACACTTTGCTAAGGTTAGGGGAATTTCACAATCAGATAAGCACAACTTCTGTAGGTGATATATACGACCTTAATCTGGAGAAGATGGAGAAGTTTCCAATAATGCACATAAATCCTACTTCAGTTACAACAGGAGATAGTCAATTAACTTATAACTTTCAAGTATTTGTTATGGATTTAGTTTCAGAGAAATCAGATTGGCAAACTAGACAGCACCAACTTTTAACTAAACTTGTAGATAGAGAGAACAACGAGCAAGAAGTATTTAATCAAACTCTCGGTATATGTACAGACATTATTAGTATGCTAAGACATAGTTCAAGACAATCAATAAGTCAAGTTGACGATATAAACGAGCCTATGTATTTTACGCAAGACCAATTTACTATAGAACCTTTTCAAGAAAGGTTTGATAACTTATGTTGCGGATATGTTTTTAGTTTAGGTGTATTAGTACAAAACGATTTTCAAACTTGTAATATTCCTGCTAATACTAAAGGTGCAGGGTACTAATGATAAAATTTAAGATAGGAAGATTAATAGTTCAAATAGGATGGAAAAAATTTAAAATAACATTAAAGCTATGAAGTACGAAGACATATTAGAAAAGCTAGAAGCAATAAGTATAGAGCTTGAAAGTTACAGCGACTATCCTCAAGCAGCAACTAATAATGCTAAAAGAGCAAGAAAATGGAAGGAAGAAAACGGAAGCACTTGCGGTACTAGGGTAGGTTGGACACGTTCAGCACAGTTAGCAGACAGAAAGCCTATCAGTAGAGATACAATCGCAAGAATGGCATCATTTAAAAGACATCAACAATATAAAGATGTACCATACTCAGAAGGTTGCGGTGGTATTATGTGGGATGCTTGGGGTGGTTCTTCAGGTGTAAATTGGGCAATAAATAAACTTAAACAAATAGATAAAAAATAAAATGGCAGACTTAACAACAACAATCACAGAAAATGTCGTATTAAACGGCTCAGTAAGAGGTTCTACAAACACTTTAACAACAACAGGTATTGTAGATGTATTTGAAAGAATACTTACTTGTACACATTCACAGACTACAACAGTAGCAGTATTTAATTCAACACCGCATGGAGCTGATGGTGCTTTAGATGTAGAAAACTGTAAATACTTAAGAGTTACTAATTTGAGTACAGACCAAGACATGAAAGTAGCTTTTGTAACATCAGCAACTAACTATCAAGTAACTGTAAGAGCTGGCGGCTCGCATATCTTATTTCAAGCTGAAGAAGCATTAATTGGTGAAGAAGATGCAAGCCCAGCCTTTCCTACATTACAAGATTTAGTTACTGTAGAGGTTAGACCTTCAGCAACAACTGATGTTCAAGTAGAAGTATTTGCAGCACTTGTATAATGAAAACAGAAGCTCTTGAAAGATACCTTAATAGCTTTGGAAAACAAGTAGTAAACAGAGCAAAAGGAAACTTACAAAAATCTAAGGGTGGTGGTACTAATTTAGAAAAGTCTTTAAGCTTTAAAGTAGTTACTTCTGCTGAAGGTTTTAGCGTACAATTCTTTATGGATAGTTACGGTACTTTTGTAGATAAGGGAGTTTCAGGAACAGAAGAAAGAAGAAGTTTTAAAGATTATAAAGGTAAGACAATTTCAAGTCCTTATAAGTACACTACAAAGCAGCCTCCTAGCAGAGTGCTTGATAAGTGGATAGTAAAAAAAGGCATAGCACCAAGAGATGAAAAAGGTAGATTTATGTCTAGAAAAAGCATATCTTTTTTAATAGCTAGAAGCATTAAAAGAAAAGGAATACAGGGCATTAGTTTCTTTCAGAAGCCTTTGATGCTAGGTTTAAAGCAGTTCGGTAAAGAAATGCTCGGAGCAGTAAAAGATGATATTATTAACGGATTAACAACAGTAAAATAAATGGCAACAACAATAGAACAAATACCTTTATTTCCTCAGCTTCCTGTAGGTCAAGAGGTAATTTTTGTAGTATCAAATAACATAATAGTAGGTACACAAATAAATGTAAAATTTATAGCTGATGTATATATAAGTAATACAACACCTACTTCACCAACTACAACTTCACTTCCAACAGCTACTTTTAAAACAACACCTAATAATGCTGGAGTAGGGATATTTGATTTTAGGCAAGTAGTTGAAAATTATGTAAGTGCTGATAATATGGCTTTTAATGACAGTCAGTATAAAGGAGTTACAACAACTGATGATACTCCGCATCCTGTTCATTTAATAGATAAATATTCAAGAAATAAAAAATCTGCTAGATGGCTTACTATTCAATTTAAAACACAATACACAGATGCAAGTGGTGATGTTCAAATAGACACACCAACTAACTCAATAGACTATCAATTGTTTAATGCTTACTTAAAATACTCAGACATACTTACAATGGGTACAGGCTCAACTGCTAATAATTTTGGTTTTAGTTTAGGTAATTTTAACTTATCAAGTCCTACTGACAGGTTTTTAACTAATGCACCTGCTACTCAATATGCAAATATAGAAGATTACGGAACTCTTGCTTTTTTAGCTCCTAACAATAATCTAAGCTATATAAAACTAATATATAAGAATAGTGCAAGTGTACAAATAGGAACAGAAAATATACCTAACAATGCAACTAATGGAGGTAATGCTTTTATAACTTCAGAAATATCTAAAAAACTTTTATACTTTGGCTGCTTTCCTGCAAACTTACAAAATTCAAGTAGTTCTTTTCAAGCGTTAGTTTCAGCAGGAACAATACAGGGTGGCTCTATAGTTGTACAAGCGTTTGACGTAGGTAATAATACAATATCAAAAGAATACACTATAAGCTTAAATTGTCCTGACTTAAAAGGCTATGAGTCTATAAGACTTTGTTGGCTTAACCAATGGGGGGTATGGGATTATTACACTTTCACTAAGAAGTCAGCTAGAAATATATCAACTAAAGGCTCTACATTTGAGCAGCTAGCAGGAACTTGGAATGAAGCTTATTATAGAGTAGATAGTTACAAAGGTGGTAAAAAAGCTTTTAGAGTAAACGCTACTGAAAAAATTACAATGAATACAGACTTTGTAAGTGAAAGCGAAAATGTAATGTTTGAAGAATTAATAAACAGTCCTGAAGTTTATATTTTAGATGGCTTTCAAACAGACGGAAGTTTCTCAGCACTTAATCAATATGTAAAACCTGTAAGATTAACAACTTCTAGTTTTGTAAAAAAGACAGTAGCAAATGACAAACTTATTCAGTATTCTTTTGAAGTAGAAAAAAGTAAAACACTAAGAACACAAACAGTATAATGAGTGTACAATTAATAGTATTTCCTCAGACAGCACTTACAAACGAATTTGTAATTGATGGCACAAGCTTTAATACAATAAACACCTCTAGTAGTTATGATAGTAGTGCTACAAATATTATAGATGATACTTTAACTAATGCAGCACCATCCGTATCTAATACTTGGTTTAGATTTAGAAGTACTGCAACAGGAACGCCTACTTTGCCTGGTGAAGTTTCAGGAGGTTTAACTTTATATTCTACAACTACATCTACTTTGTCAGGAGTATATCAAAAGCTTTCAAACTTAGTTATCGGTACTACTTATGAAATAGTACTAAACTTATCTACAACAGGAACAGGATTTGTTATTAATAATATTTATAATGGTACTACAGCAATTGCTCAGTCTATACAAGCAGCAAATCAAAGTCAAATTACTTATGCTTTTACACCTACAACTACAACGCCGATTATCGTTATTTCTTATCTTAATTTTGTTTCTGACAATATAGTTATAAATAATATATCTGTATCACCACAGGGAGTAGTGCCAACAAACACTTATTTAGATTTACAAGATGGGCAAGTTATTTGCGACTTATATGAAGATGAAGACATACCTTTAAGTTTAAGTGTTGATGATTTTAAAAATGTAGCTGAGAAAGTTCAATCATACTCAAAAGCTTTTAATCTTCCTGCTACAAAAAGAAACAATCAAATCTTTGACAATATATTTCAAATAACTAGAACAAACACTGGTATTAATTTTAATCCTTATATAAGAACAAAAGCAATACTAAAACAAGATGGTTTTTTATTGTTTGAAGGATATTTAAGAATGATTGATATTTCGGACAAGTCAGAAGAGGTTAGCTACAATGTAAACTTGTATTCTGAAGTTGTAGCTTTAGCTGATGTGTTAGCTGATAAGACTTTTTCAGAATTAGACTTTACAGAATTAGCTCATGATTACCAAAAGACAAATATTAAAGCTAGTTGGAATAACACAGGAACAGGTATTACTTATCTTAATTCAAGCACTTCAGGATTTAGAGATGCTAACAGTACTGTAAAATATCCTTTTGTAGATTGGACTCATCAAATACTTGTAGGTGGTTCAACAGGAACAGGTGCTACACCTGGTAATCCTGAACTTACATCTTTAGAAACAGCATTTAGACCTTTTATAAATATTAAATATTTAATTAATAGAATATTTCAAGACGTTCCTTTTACTTTTGAAAGTGCTTTCTTTGATACAGCAGATTTTACAAATTTGTATATGGACTTTAACTGGGGAACAGATACAAGTCCTACTGCTGAAAGCCAAATGTTTAATGCTTCTTGGAAATTTGGAACAGGTGCTAGTTCAAATATAGGTACAAGTTCTTATAAAGAATTAAGATTAATTCCTGAAAATATTACAGGGGGTTTAGTTGGCTCTACTGTACCTCCTAATTTTAATACTTCTACTTATGTAATAACTGCTACTACTGACAATGAATTATATAATATTAATTATGCATTTACATTAAAAAATACAGGAGTTTCAAATCAGTTTGTTCAATGTAGATGGTTGCATACAAAAGTATCAGGTATTGTAAATGAAATAGATTTAAACAATTCTTTACTTATTAGTGCTGGTTTTTCTAGTAGTTTTATCGGCGCTTTTCAAGTAGCGTTAGACACAGGTGATACTTTAAAAGCTCAATTTAATGCTGATACTAATATAAGGCAATCAGAAACAGGGTTTAGTTATGCTACTTTTGTGTTATCTAATTCAACTACAACACCAGAAACTTTAAATACACTAAGAGGAGAATTAAGTCAATGGGAATTTTTAAAAGGATTACTGACAATGTTTAATCTAGTTACTTTGCCTGATGAAGATAATCCTAGTAATATTAAGATAGAACCTTACAAAGATGTATTTACTCCTACAGCAACTACAGGTAATACTCTTGTTGATAGAGGTATAACTCATGATTGGACTGAAAAGATAGATGTTACAGAAATGAAGCTGATGCCTTTGACTAATTTAAATAAAAAGACTATATTTAAGTTTATTGAAGATGAAGACGATTTTGCTTTTATAAACTATAAAAGACAAGTTGGTGGTCATTTATACGGTAGTAAAAAATATGACGCTTCAGAATTTACAATCCTAGCAGGAGAAGATGAAATAGTTGCAGAACCTTTTGCAGCTACAGTAGTGAAACCTTTAATGAGTCAGTTACCTAATTTTATTACACCTTCACTTTATTCTATGAGTGAAGACGGAACAACTGAAGGTTTTGACAATAGTCCTAGAATAATGTTTAATAATGGAATAAAATCAACAGGAGCTTCTTATTTTATACCTGCCCAAAATGGTTTAGCTTCAGAAAATCAAACTAACTTTTTACAATTTAGTCATTTGACAGATGTACCTACTATACAAGCAACTACAAATCTAGCAGGTTCACGTGATTTTCACTTTGGAGAATGTCAGTTAATACAGCCTGTAGGCTCAACTGTAAACGACAATCTATTTAATATGTATTGGCTTCCTTATTACTCAGAACTTTACAATCCTGACACTAGAATAATGACTATTAAAGTAAATTTAAGTCCTTCAGATATTAACACATTCAAATTCACCGATAAGGTCTTTATTAAAAACAGAACTTTCAGAGTAAATAAAATAGACTACAAACCTAACGACTTAGCAACAGTTGAATTTATACTAATACCGTAATGAGTAAAATACCTATAATACCATTTTTAAGAGGGTTTGATGTAAAGCCTTTATTGACTTCATTAACTGGAGTTGTAACCTTTACTGATGGAACAAACGAGATAATTCCAAATCAATTACAATGTGAAGCGTACGGATATACTTATAATGAAGTAGATGGTACTTGCTCTATATTTAGCTACAATACAAGTTTAAATAGAAGTTTTATTAATGAAAGTAATAAATTAGAAGGAACAGGAAATACAACTGAAACAGGTACTAACAATACTTACATAATAGGCGAGAACAACACTGTAAAAGGCTTTTCTAGGAATAACATTATAGTAGGTAATCAAAATGAAATAGCAAACGGAGTAAACAATGCTTCAGTCTTTGGAAATTACGGATTAGCAGAGAGAGATGGTGAAGTAGTTATTGGAGGTGGTGGTTTTAGTGGTGCAGGTAAAGGATATGCTCAAAGCTCTACAATTACTTTAACAGGAACAACTACAAACGGTTCTGCTACAAATCTTTTTGTTAATGGCGATAGTTCTACTACAATTATAGCTAGAAGTTCAACTAGTTCTTTTCAGGGCTTTGAAGCGACTGTAATAGGTGTAAGAACAGGTGGTAGTGCAACAAGTGGAGCAGTAAATGATAGAATTTGTTTAAGAGTAACAGGTTTAGTGTTTTTAAAAGCAGTTGACCAATCAAGTACAGATTTAGGTAAGTTCGGAACAACAGGAGGTTGGGCTGCTGAGATGGCATTTAGCGGAACTAACGACATGCAGTTTGCAGTAACAGGAGCAGCTAATATGAATCTAAGTTGGAGTTGTACTCTTAATCTTTATGAATTAAAAATATAAAAAAATGGCAGATAAATTAGTTTTAGAAGCAGAGATAAAATCAAATATAGGTAAAGTATCAAAAGAAACTAAAGAATTGACTAATGACTTTGGTGCTTTTGGTATTACTATTGGAGGTATTAAAGATAAATTTAAAGATGTAGCTAAAATAATGAATAACGGACTTAAACAAGTTGCGTTACAGGCAAAATTAGCAGGAGTAGGATTTAAACAAATGTTTAGCGGTCAGATAATAGGAGGAGCAAAAACGCTATTTACAGTAATTAAAACAGGAATAGCTGCAACAGGAATAGGAGCTTTATTAATTGCTTTTACTTCCTTAGCTACATTCTTAACAAAAACTAAAAAAGGAGCAGAGCTATTAGAAGTAGCATTTGCAGGTGTAGGGGCTGCTGCAAGTGTTATTGTTGATAGAGTATCTAAGTTCGGTGGTGCTATTGTAAAGCTGTTTCAGGGTAATGTTAAAGGTGCGTTAACAGATGTTAAAGGAGCATTTACAGGAATAGGTGAAGAAATTGTTAATGATACTAAACAAGCTATTGCTCTTAAAAAGGCATTTGTAACATTAAGAGATAGTGAAAGAAGTTTAAATGTAGAAACTGCAAAAAGACGAGCTCAAATTGAAGCGTTGAAATTAATAGCTGAAGATGTAACCAAATCAGAAGCAGAAAGACTAGAAGCAGCTAAAAGCGCATTTAAAATAGAAAATGATTTACTTAATAAAAGAGTAGCTAACGCACAAGAAGCATTAAGGCTACAACAACAACAAATGGCGCTTGGTGAAAATACACAGGAAGATTTAGACAAAGAAGCTGAGTTATTAATAAATCTAGCTGATATAAGAGCAGAGTCTACAACAAAACAAATAGAGCTTAATAATAAGATAAATTCTATTGAAGCAGAAGTTGCTGCAAAAAGAAAAGAAAGGTCAGATGCTAGATTACAAGAAATAGAAGACGAAAAGCAAGCACAACTAGATGCAGCAAAAGAATTATTTGACGCACAAATGAAACAAGCAGCAGAATTTGAAGCTAGAGTAAAAAAACTAGATGATGAAGAAAAGGCAAGAATTAAAGCTGTAGAAGATTTTAAACAAGCTACTATTCAAAAAGGTTTTGGTGCAGCAGCAGCAGTAGCAGGAGAAAATGCAGTTTTATCTAAAGGAGTAGCAGCAGCACAAGTTGTATATAATACTCAACAGGGTATAATGGCTGCTATGGGAGCAACTTCTGTAGCTGATAAATTAATACCTTATCCTTTAAGACTAGCAAATGCTATTGCTACAGGTGTAATGGGGGCAGCAGCTTTAAAAAAGATTATGTCAACAAGCCCTAGTAGTGCGGCAGGAGCAGGAGCAGGAGGAGGAGGTGTAGTAGGGGGCGGTTCAACACCTGCAACACCTGCACCTCAAATGATGTCTGGTGCTTTTGAATTAACAGGAGGAGTAGAACCAGAACCAATGAAAGCCTTTGTAGTAACAGATGAAATGACTAACAGCCAAAACCAACTAGCCAATATTAGACGTAGAGCTACAATCTAAAATCAAATAAATACTAACTTAATATATTATATACTATGCCTTGCGAAAAATGTGACAACGGAAAATATAAATTTGGAAAGACAGGAAGCTGTACTTATAACACAATAGCTGAATGTGAAGAAGCTAATAAAGACTATTACGAAAAGACAACATCTATTGTAGAACTAGTTATTGATGATGATAGTCAAGAGTTAGCTATTGACGCAATTAGTTTAGTTACTTCACCAGCAATAGAACAAGACTTTGTTTACTTTGGAAAAGAAAAAAACAACTTGACATTTGCAAAAGTAGATGAAGAAAAAAGAATGATAATTAGCCCTGCGCTTATTCCTAATAAGCAAATCTTTAGACATAATCCTAATACAGACTCAGATTACTATGTTTACTTCAGTCCTGATACAGTACGTAAGGCTTCTGAGTTATACTTAAAACACAACAACCACCATAAAGCAACCTACCAACATCAAGACAGAGTTTCTGGAGTTCTAACTGTTGAATCTTGGATTAAGGAAGGTGACATGGATAAGTCAAAGTTATACGGCTACGACTTACCTAACGGCACTTGGTTTGTTAAAATGAAAATAGAGAATGACGAACTTTGGAATAAAATAAAAGAAGGAGAATTAAAAGGTCTATCAATTGAAGGTTACTTTACTGACAAGATGGAAAAGATGTCACAAAAAGCACCTACAAACGAAGAAATCCTTACAGCACTAAACGAAATAATTAAGCAAAATCAAACAAAGTAATAGTTTATCTATTATATACTACAAACACAACTAAACTAAAAAGAAATTATGGACATTAAAGAACAAATCTTAGTAGCACTTGGGTTAAACAAAACTGAAGAATCAGTAGTTTTAGCATATCAAGCAAAGTCAGAAGATGGAACTATTTTCGTTTCAACTGCTGAGGAATTAGAAGCAGGAGTAGACATTTCAGTTTTAACTGAAGACGGAACTACAATTTTATTACCTGTAGGAACTTACAAAACGGACACAGGAGTATCTTTCAGAGTTGAGGAAGAAGGTATTGTTGCTGAGGTCATAGAGTCTGAAACAGAAGAAGAAGTAGAAGCAGGATATGATGATGAAAAAGAAGAAATGACTGAAGAAGTAAAAGAAGAAGAATTAGCTGAAGAAGTTAACTTTATGTTTCCTGAAACTGATGCTGAGAAAGCAGATTGGGCTAAGTCTTACGAAGAAATGAAAGATAAGGTAGATAATTTAATGGATGCAATTGCTGATATTAAAGAAAGATTAGGTGAAAGAGATACAGATGCTGAAGAATTAGCTGAAGAAGTAGTTGAAGAAACAGTTGAGCCTACAACAAATCCTAAGTCTATAAAAACTACAGAAGTAGTTGAGTTTTCAGCAGAAGATGAATTGACTAAGTTAAAAGAAGAAATCGAAAGATTAAAAACTGAGTTAGCTTCTCAACCTGCATCAGCTCCTTTAGATGTAAACAAGTTCAGTTCAGACAGAAAACCTGTATCAAGAGCAGAATACAACAAAATGACAAGAAGAGAAAAATTCTTACATGATTTAAACAAATAATATAATAACTTAAAAACAAAAAAAAATGGCGTTTACTACAACATCAAACTTTTCAGGAAAAGCAGCAGGATTTTACATTGCAGCAGCACTGAAACAAGCAAACTCTTTAGACTACTTAACGTCTATTGAAAACATCAAATTTAAAAGTAACATTCAAAGAATGGCAGGTTCAGGACTTGTTGCAGATGCAACTTGTGACTTTACAGATGCAGGTACTTTAGCACTTACAGAAAAAGTATTAGAACCTAAAAACTTACAAATCAACTTAGACCTTTGCAAGAAGACTCTTTTAGACTCTTGGGAAGCTTTACAAATGAGAGCAGGAGCAGGCGCACCACCACCAGCAAGCTTTGATGATTATGTAATTTCTTACATGGGTGAAATCATAGCACAAGCAACAGAAGAGAGCATTTGGGCAGGAACTGCTGTAGCAGGAAAATTCAACGGTTTCTCAGGAGCTGTAACAGGTCTTTTATTACCAGGAGTTGATGCAACAGTTGTTCAATCAGCAGCTTCAGCAGCTTACACAGCAGCTAACATTATAGCTAACTTACAAACTTTAACTGCTGACATGGCGGCTAACGTTTCAGCTATCTTAAGAAAAGAAGACTTACATATTTACATGAGTCCTAAAACTTACGCTTTATATGTATCAGCAGTATCTACTTTAGGATATGTTAACGCTTACAACATGAACGGAGACTATGCACCTGTATTTGAAGGGTACAAAATCGCTGTATGTAACGGAATGTTAGACAATTCAGTAATTGCAGCAGAGAAGTCTAACATGTTCTTCGGAACTGACCTTTTAAGTGACGCTACTAGAATCACTTTGATGGACATGTCACAATTAGACGGAAGTGACAACATGAGATTAGTTGCTCGTTACTCAGCAGGTGTTCAGACAGGAGTTGGAGCTGATATCGTAAGACAATCATAATAAAATAAATAATACGGAAGGAGGGGGTAAAACCCTTCCTCCCTTAACCTAAAAAAAAACAAATATCATGGCTTGTACAGCATTAACGAAAGGTAGGGGACTCGACTGTAATAGAATTTCAGGAGGGATAAAGAATATTTATTTCGGAGTTTACGACCAATTTACAGCACCAATAACAACAACAGGTATAGTTGAAGCTTCAGGAGAAATTACTGATATTGAAATGGCTTCTAATGTACTATACAGATACACTACACCTTTAGGGGTTGCTAGTATTTCTGAAAGTATTACAGGTAGTAGAGAGAACGGAACAATTTTCTATACTCCTACTGTAAATTTAATTCTTAACAGACTTACAAAAGAAGACCAAAACCAAATTAAATTGTTAGGACAAACTAAACTTGTTATCTTTGCAGAATTAAACGCAACTTTAGCTTCTAACGGACATAATGTAATAGTAGGACTAGGAGT
>Ga0181421_1000418_pt1 | contig 12385 bp, 18 predicted proteins | sample 44SPOviralmetaG_FD_130146 | JGI IMG/M metagenome (GOLD analysis project Ga0181421, IMG submission 130146) | Marine viral communities from the oligotrophic San Pedro Time Series (SPOT) site, San Pedro Channel, CA, USA - 44 SPOT_SRF_2013-06-19 | ecosystem: Environmental > Aquatic > Marine > Strait...
GATATTATCTGGGGAAGTAATTATAAAGAGTTTATTGAAGATATGAAAGCGCATATGAAAAAACGCAAGAATAGCAGTGTATTCTTCGCAGCAAAGTATGTGAATGACAGAGAGCGTGATATAACATCGCAGGTAAAGGCTGATTGCAATGGATGATTACTTTATAAAGCCTAGCACTGTTGATAATGAGGTGTTAAGGAAAGGTAAAAAGAATTTAGATGCTACGCTTGCCGATAAGTATATTTACTTTTGTACTGGTTGCAAGACTTGTTGGGAAGTGACAAAAACAAAATGGCAAAAGCGTATTGAGTATTATGATAATTTCCCATCATATAAAAAGAAAAGAAAAGTTTGTCAAAGATGTACACCTGACCAAAGTGTGGAACACAAGGATGAATCCTAGGTTGGCTCTGGTTGACACAGCCATGTCAGGTGTATTTAATAAATAGGAGTCGAAATGATAATGTTTAATATAGCGGAATGGATTGCAAATCTGTTGGTGTTAGGTCTAGGACTGTTTTTCTGGATGTTAGCACTTGCAGTATGCTACTTAATCATAGATGAAATAACACGTAAAATAAGGAGAGAATATGAGTAGAACAAAGCTACATGGTCAAAACTATATACTGAAGGACGGCAAACGTGCCGCCAGTGTAACTACGATCATAAATAACCAGCTTGGGTGGAATAAGAACACGCTGATAGCATGGGCAAAAAGAATAACAGCGCAGGGCGATGATGCGGATGAGGTAATGCGTGAGGCAGGACATATAGGTACGTTATGTCATTTGATGATTCAAGGTTATTTGGATGGATTTGATGTGGATACACGTGATTATTCACCAAACCAGGAAGAGCAGGCACTAAAAGCATTTATGGGATTTCGTAATTGGTTTGATAAAGCGAATTTTAAAGCACTAAAAAATGAATTTGCATTAGTGAACGAAGAGTTGCGTGCAGGTGGTACAGTCGATTGCATTGGTAAGATTGATGATGATTTAGTGTTAGTAGACTGGAAGACCAGTAAAGGTGGACCATATCCAGAAATGATGGTGCAGTTAGGTGCATACACAATGATGTTTGAAGCTGCGCAACCAAAAGCAAAGATTGCTTATGGTGTTATTATGCGGTTTGGTAAAGAAGATGGAAAGTTTCATAAGCATGTCATTAGCCGTGAAAAGCTAGACGTTGGTGCGCAGGTATTCAGGCATTGTTGTGCGCTGTATTCTTTGCGTAGGCAACTGTGATCACGCCAAATGATGTCTTCTCTAAAATAACAAACAATGGTACACGCGCTTACTGCCCTAAGTGCGATGATAAAGCGGAACGTATCCAAGGTACAATACAGATTAATGCAGACTATGCATTCTGTCATAAGTGCCTTGGTCATTGGGATTTTCTTGGAGAGACAGATCGAACCCCGAAGGTGGAATATAAGCTTGAGAACACCACGCCAAAAGTTGCCAGTAAAGAAGTAGAGAAGAGTGGCTACGCAGACGCGCGCGAAAAATTTATAGCACATTGGGATCTGGTGGTAAAGGAATTAGAGTTGCCCTGGAATAAAAGATGCCTTGATATGCCTATCGGAATACGAAGAGATGATAAAAAGAACGCACAATTAGTATTCCAGATTAGAGATAATCATGTTAAATATCATAAAGGAGCGCAGTTCGGTGATGCAAAGTGTAAGGTGTTTGAGACTCCGCATCTCTCCAATGAATACCTACTCATCTGCGAAGGTGAGAAAGATGTCATCACCGCTTACTGCAATGGCGTACCTGCGCTGACATTTACGTCTGGTGCAGGTGCGCTGCCTGCTGAAGTAACCTTGCCGTCTCAATATAATAAGGTATATATTGTGTACGATAACGATGAAAAAGGCGAGGAAGGCGCAAAAAAACTAGCTAAACGGCTTTTTGACACTGGTGTTGAATTGCATATTATGCAGTGGGTTGATAAGGCGGACCGCTACGATATTACGGACTGGTTCAGTGATGGGCATACGATGGATGAATTGATTGGATCGTGTGTTCGCTTTGGGGATAAGCCTGAAGATCTCGGTGGAATGCGCAGGTTTAGTCCTAGCGAGTTTGCGAAGACATTTCATAAGATGCCAGAACCGATCATTGAGAACCTATTGTTTGAGAAGGACCTAATGGGATTGGCAGGTGGTACGAATGTTGGGAAGTCGGTGATGAGTATGCAGTTGTCGGCGTGTCTTGCGATGGGAGTGCCGTTTATGAATTTTCGTATCCCAAAGCCAAGGAAGGTAATGCATGTGCAGTTTGAGTTGAAAGATGAGAGCTTCCGTGTGCTGATTGAAAGAACCGCAGGTCATGTATTGGAGCAGTATCCAGTAGAGGCGAAGTTGTTTGAGGAGAACTGTAGTATCTTAAGTAGTGGGCAGATTGATGTGTTCACGGACAAATGGGATCAGATCGATAGCAACCTAACCTTTGAGCCTCGTGATGTCTTGGTGGTGGATAATCTCTATACCAGTACCAATAAGAACGTGAGTAAGAACCAGGATGTGATGGACTTGCTGCGTAAGATGGTGAACTTGAAGAACAAGCATAATGTGGCTATTGTTATTGTGAGTCATCATAAAAAGCTCGGTGAGGCAAGTCCTTTGGATGTGAGCCATATGTTAGGTGGTAGTGCATATACAAATCATCTGGATGGGATTGTGCAGTTGGCAAGTAGTAATCGGATGCCTGGATTAAAGGTAATGAAGATTACGAAGGTGCGCAGTCAGAACGATTTGCATGGTGTGCCAGTTGGGATCAAGTTGCATAATGTGACGGATGGATCATTGTACTTTGAGTACATGAAGCCACTTCCAAAGAATGAGATGTTTTGGTACACAGATCCAGTGGAGTCCATAGAAGAAAAAGTATTGAAAGCAGTTGTGACAGATGGTCATAATTTTAATATGAATGCATTTGCTTCTGCGCTAGAATCGGTGGCTGGATTGAAGAGTAATACTGCTGTTTACAATTGGTTAGATCGGATGGAAAATCAAGGTTTAATTATGAAGGTTTCTCATGGAAACTATAGAAAACTTGAGAGTGAATTGGATGGATTCCAGGAATAGTCGTGGTGTGGAGAAGCGGAATATGAAGAATATGCGGAATTTGAAATTCCGTTTGGTGTTTTTGGAACGGAATATAAATCGTGCTTGTATGTATATAAGAGAGAGATATTCTTCATTTTCTTTATATTCCGCTTTCTAGACACGCTGGTGATTTACGCTGAAAAATGTCCATTATCGGAGAAAAAGGATAAATCCTGCGAATGGGCATTAATGGCTAGTGATGGACTGCGCTGTAGCATGGTGATTGAGTGGTATGAAGACACACGAGTTTGCAATTTAGATCGATGCTGGATTGGAATGTGGAGTCGTGACAAGTTGGCGTGGCGGAACAGAATGCTGAAGAAAAAAAAATAACCACGCCAGTATAATATAATAACCCTGGGCATATAATATAATAAGCACCAAATAGTGCCAAAAAGCGCGTAAAAATGCGCAAAAAATGACCAAAAAATAAATCGAAATAAAAATTTCACATAATTTATATTATGTATAATAGGATTAAAAATAAAGTTTATGAGCTGTAAAAAAGCATGTAAATATCTAACGTTATTTAGTCAATGTTTTGAATTATGATAGTATTTAAACGGCGTTTAATGTGTGGAATTATATATTATTTTTTAGGCTTAAATTTAGGCTTTAAAGCTCATTAAATTGTTTTGCTTGGCTCATGTTAGGTAAAAAAAAAGCCTCGATTTCTCAAGGCTTTTTTAGCTTTGTTTATGGTTTGTTAGTTGTCCATTGAATACACGAAAATTAACGCAACTATGAAATAAATTACAATTTCGTACATAAGCGCAGTATTACAATAAAGATCCATAAAACAAAAAATAGATCTATTAATTCAAATAGTTTATTCATTTATTACCTCTCTTTTTTTGTTTAATGTAATACTAATCCAACTTTATTTGTACTTATCATTTTCATATCATTTACGCTGCAGTCAGTGAACCGCGCTTTTTTTAACTCTTCTAAGGTGTTAAAAATTACGGCTTTTTTATCAGTGTCTTTTATTAAGTGGTCCGCCTTGCCGCCTGTAGAAAAACAAAATATAAAATTTTGCGGTAGATCTACTTTTTTAAACAGTGGAACGCTCTTGGTATATCCGTAAAAAATTACGTTTGGATTGCTGCGCGCAATTTCTATCCAGGCGTTAAGATATTTTAAATTATAGAAGTCACCGCTGGAATGAATGCGTACATATTCAATACGCTTTTTTATTATTTCGCTTTGAACTACTTTGATAAAAAGATCTTTATTTTTTGTCAGTTCGTAGTTGCTATGATATTTCGCCTGGACTACTGGATATTTAAACGTGCCTTTATCAGCGTAGCAAATTTTCTTGCAAGTGTCCGCAAAAGGGCAGGTACTTACCGCTGGCAAATTAAATTCAAATAAACGTACGTTATTCAATTTAGCGGTCTTTTTTATTTTACTGTTGGTGTTTGTTAGTATCATTTATTTACCTCTCTTTTTATATAGTTGCCTATTGATTTCAGATCTTACTGTTCTCTTACCAAAAATTCTAACCAACTTTATTAATGTATTATGTGATGTTGATACAATTGGAGACTGGTTATCAATTTCTTTTAAATAGTTTTTAACCGCTATTATTAAAGTTTTACTTAATTTCATTTATTTACCTCTTTTTTTAATTCTGTTTCAAAATCAGTAGTTAATAAGCTATAAGTGTAATTCCTTGTATTATATGAGTATCCAATTATATTAATATTACACTCTTTACAAAATTCTAGACCGTGATCAATTGCGCCGTTTAAATGGTAATTGTACGGTATTGTTACGGTTGTTTTACGTTTTGAATTTCTACCATTATAAAACGTATCTATTAATTTAATGCGCGTTCCCTGTGTATTGGTTGCGCTTAATGTTCTTACTTGTATAGTTCGTAATTGTTTCATTTATTACCTCTCTTTAGTTTCTCTTTTTATTGAATGCGGCTCTCATTCCGCGTTTAAATGTAGTCAATTAATAAAAGCGTGTCAACACCTAACTAAATAAAATTTATCACACCAAACAAAATTAAAAAGAAATTAAACGAACTCATAAAAGTGTCAATGTTTCAAATTCTTTTTTGTGCCAAAAAAACTAAATGTAACAATATCTAAAGTTACAGTTACAAATAATTGCGCATAATATCTATTATGTATAATAGGAATGGATACACCAAGGCAAAACCCGATTTGCGCCACTTACCGCGTCTTAAATTTTTTCTATTCGTTTTTGTCAACACCACATGCGTAAATTAAGATATGGAAGAAGTTTGGTCTAACTTAACAGACGAAAATACTGACAAATGGCTGCATGCTATTGATCGCGCAGATCGCTATCACCTGCACATGTTAGTCTTCCGTAGTGGCATGGTTGAACCTAACCTGCGCCACCTTCAACTTGCTGCGCACACGTTTTATGATTTAATGTCTCCACAGGAACTGCGTGTCTTCAAGAAACGCACATTAGGTCATACGTTTGTAGATATTGCAGTGGAGATGGAGATCACAGAATCCAGCGTTAAGGAATACTGGCGCAGAACATTAAAGAAAATCGGTGATGTCATCGAAAAAGCTAATAGCGATGAAGAAAAAGAAAGTAGATCCAGATAAAGTAAGAATGCTCGCATCATTTGGGTGCAAGTACATGGACATAGGCAAATACTTCGAGGTTAGTGAAGCATATATACGCAAAGACTTCAAAGATCAGTATGAAGCAGGTCGTGAAGACATGAAGTTCAAACTGCGTAGAGCGATGTGGACATCTGCGATGGAGAATAACTCTATTGCTATGCAGATATTCATGGCGAAGAACTACCTAGGTATGAGTGACAAGACTGCCGTTGACATGACTACAAACCTACAATCCGTACTCCAAGAGTGTGGTTTCGAGGAGAACCCAGTTGATAAAGCAAATAATGAACAAACAAAAGCTATGGAGGATCTTGGGATACAACCCGACTCCACAGCAGTTGGACGTTCATAACAGCAAAAAGAGGTTTCGTGTCTGCCTAATGGGGAGACGCTCTGGAAAAAGTTTTATGGCAGCGCATGAGATACTGCCCTGGTTACTAACACCGAATACTCGTGGTTGGATCGTAGGTCCGAACTATGCGCTTGCAAACAAGATTGCTCGTGAGGTTAAGCGAGTGGTAATGACACAATTGCGTTTACCTTTAGAATCCAAGAAGGAGATTTCAGGTGACTTATATTATATGAAGTTAGCTGGACTTAATTCTGAGTTATCTGTGAAGTCAGCAGAGAACCAAGAATCCTTGATTGGTGAAGGTTGCGATTACTTAGTGATAGATGAAGCTGCATTGATACCAAGGAATGTATTTGAGATGTATTTAAGACCTACGTTGGCAGATAGACAAGGATGGGCATTATTTTGCTCTACGCCTCGTGGGTTTAACTACCTGCACAAACTCTACGACTTTGGGAAAAGAGAAGAGCATCCAGATTGGGAGTCCTGGAGATTTCCTAGTACATTATCACCATATTTCAAAGATGACCACGAAGAATTAAAGCGCACCTTAACCAAAGAAACATACTTACAGGAGATTCTCTGCGAATTTCAATCCTATAGTGGAAAAGTATATCCATTAAATAGAGATACGCAAATCAGAGCAGACGTAAAGTACGATCCATCTAAACCAGTATATGTTGGTCTAGATTTTGGCTATCGCCATAGCGCAGCAGTAGTCGTTCAAATCCATAACCGCGAGAAGAATTTTGCTGATATACATCAGATAGATGAAGTAGACTTACAAAACACACGCACAGAAGAGTTTGCGCAAAAGCTAAACTCGCTAGGATATGAATACACTGGCATATGGGGTGATCCAGCAGGAAGTGGCACAAATTTGCAGTCAGGAATCAGTGATTTGCAGGTCTTTGCAAATAATGGTCTACGAGTCAGCATAAAGCGTGATGCAGTGACAAGAAACGTAGTGTCTGGAGTATCGCACGTACGCAGATGGTTTGAAGATGCAAATGGTGAGCCACACTTCTTTATTCATCCTAAATGCAAGAAAAGTATTGAATCCTACGAGAATTATCACTACCCAGAGCATCGAGAAGACCAAACACTGCGCCATGAACCAAAGAAAGATGGTAAGTTTGACCACCACTGCGATGCACTTAGATTTTTATTAACTAATTTATTTCCAATGAAAAACCGACACGCTGGTGTCATCGATTTCTTTTAAAGGTAGACTATGCTAACAATATCCGATCAATCAGAAGGCGCACTACTAGGCGCACTGCAAGAGCAGTTAAAATACATCGAAAACGAGCGTACTCGTGAACGTGATTACTTAATGGACTTCTATGAAGGCATTAATATTGATCATTATGTGAGTGAGTTTTTTGGAGCAGAGACACTGCGTCAAGCCGTTACGCCTCAGAATAACTTAACGAGGCGTGTTTGTTCTTTACGTGCGATGACCTACAAACGTCCACCACGTATGCGTACAAACGATGAGTATATGGACTTCATTGATAAACATAGTTTAAATGCGCAACGCAGGATGCTGGAGCGACTTACATTTTTATTAGGTAATATGGCCTTTCGTAGTAAGTGGAATGAAGTAGATCAGAAAGTAGAATATGAGATCCTTTCTCATTTCACTCCATTGTTTTTAGCTGGTGATTCAAGAGATAAGCCATTTGGCGTTATGTACCCAATCGAGAATCAAGGCAACGCACGAGTATCAGAGTCCGTACATGCTGTGTGGACTGAAGAGCGTTATGGTGTTCCAGGAAGGCACTTTTTAGTAGATGAAGAAGGCAAGGTTATTAGCATGAATGAATCGGATATTAATCCGTATGGAATCTTGCCAGTTACCTTTTGCCACAGGTATCCGCCTATGCGTGATTATCATGTAGGTAACGCAATGGACGTAGCGCAAACGGACCTTGCGGTAAATGTGGCATTATTAGAGTTAAACCTAGCAATTAGATATGGTTGCCTTGGTATTAAATACATTAGTGGTGTGGATGATCCATCACGTATTAGTATTGGAACAGATAAAATTTTATATTTGCCAGAGCAGGCAAACTTTGGTGTGACTTCCAGTGGTGGTAATCTTAATCAGATTATCGATTCTACACGATTCTTAGTAGAGACTACACTAAATAACAACCATATACGTGCAAAATACGCACGTGATGACTCAGGAAACGCACCAAGTGCTGCAAGTCTTAGCATTGTAGAGATGGAGAACATGGACGAGCGTGCTGCAATGACAGAAGATACATGGAGACCTTGGGAGCATAAGAGATTTGAAGTAGATAGTCGTATTATTCAGGTAGAGGCAAATCGCAACGTAGGAACAGAATATAGTGTTGACTTCCTCGAACCAAACTACGCATTAACACCTGAAGCAGAAATTATGCTTTGGGATTGGCGTTTCTCACGTAATTTAGCTACACCTATGGATTGGTTTCAATATCATAACCCAGATGCCTCACCAGAGGACTTATCTCGCTTTGAAGAACAGCAAGTAGAAGCAGATAAGCCAGAACCAACACAAAATCGTTTATTAAACATTTTAGCATCCAATGGCAACGATAGACCAAGCGATTAATAGTTATGAAAGCAATATTGAAAGCGCACTGGATGGATTTCAATCAGATATTGAAGGATTGGAAGAAGAAGGCTTATCAACAGCAGAGATCCTGGGTATTATCGCTGCGATTGACTTTACGTCCTATTTTATTGAGGAGTTACGTTTCTCTACCTCGATTAACACCTTTATGGCTACAACGGAAACTATTCTTAGTGATTTGCCGATGTTTGGGGTTACGTCCGAAGTACAACTCGTGGCTCTCCAGAATCTACAAAGACAAGGCATTGAAGGCGTGACACGTTCCGTAGCAAATACAATGCAGAATGCAATGGTTTCAGGTCTTTCTAGTGGATTGAAAGGTGACCAGCTCAAAAACGCAATTCGAGCATCCATTAAAACGAATGTACCACGTGTAGAAAACGTAATTGGTACTATGCTTGGTGATTATAGAAGATCCGTAGTATCCGTTATGGCAATGGACCTACCAGAAGATACATTATATGAGTATGTTGGACCAGATGATGAAAAGAATCGTCCTGTATGCAGAACATTTTTAGCAAATGATCCATTTACACGTGAAGAGATACGCGCAGTCAAGTCAGATGGCTTTGAACATGGTGGCGGAGCGCGTTGCAGACACTACTGGAATCCTATCAATGTTTAATCTACCAGACATGTTAAAGTTTCGTAATGCGGATGTCAAAGAGATGGCAAAGAATGCTGTTGACAACCATAAAAGTCAGATTGCTAGTGGTAAAGGATTTGATAATAGTCCATTCAAAGACTATTCCGATAGTTATGCAAAGCGTAAGAAAGGTGGGCAGAAACAGCCTGTTACGTTAAAAGATACTGGCAAGATGTTAAAAGCATTTCAAGTGCAACGCACAGTAGTAAAAAAGAATCAAGAAATACAATTTTTATATGGTATTAAGAAAAATAAGCAAGGAACAAAACTTTTCAATCACAATGAAGGTGAAGGTAAGATGAAAAAGCGTTCTATTGCAGACAATCAAGAATTAGGCGATGAAGTGGAAGAAGGCATCGTCAAAGACTTCGCCAATATTATTGGCAAGAACCTATCACGCATGAGCAAGACACGCGTAACAATAAACATATAGGAGGACAGAATGTCCGAAGAACAAACAATAGTTGCACAGCCAGTGCCTGAAGCTACAGTTGATCCTGTAGTACCAGAACAACAAACAGAACAGAACCAACCACTCGAAGTTGGGAATCTGATAGCGGAAAGTAAGAAATATCGTGGTCGCGCACAAATTGCCGAGCAAGAGCTTTCTAAAATTCGCAAAGAAGTCGAGGAAACACGTATTTCACAATTAGAGGAACAGGAGCAATGGAAGTCTCTTGCCGAGGAGCGTGCTGCAAAGCTTGCTGAACTCGAACCTATTGTGACTGCTGCACAAGAACAGGAAGCTGATCTACGCGCAGATCTTCTTAGTGAGATACCAGAAGAAGAGCATGAAACATTTGGTGCATTACCACTAAATGCGCTTCGTGCTGTTGTAAATAAGTTAAAAACTCAACGCGTTGCGGTTTCCAATGCTCCATCTGCGCCTATGAATGATAATAATGTTCAATTGAGCAAGATTAAAGATTCAGATAGACGTATGAATTGGAGTAATATATTGGAATCGTATAAACGCAAAAGCTAAAGGAAAGAAATAATGGCTGACGGAAACGTAACATTAACCACGGCGGCAAAATTCATCCCTGAATTATGGCGAGATGCTATACTAGATTATGCAGAACGTAAGTTTGAACTGCGTAACCAGGTGATGGATTTTTCTTCTGAATTACCATCTGGAGATACATTACATATCCCAAAGGTAACAGAGGAAACTGCTGCTGCAAAAGGCCCAGGAACTGCGGTAACATACACAAACAATACAGATGGTGAAGTCACTATTAGTGTTGATCAACATCATTACGAAGCAAAGAGAATAGACGATATTGTACGTGTACAAGAATCGGCAAATCTTTTTGGTGCATATGCTCAGTCGATGGGTTATGCGCTTGCAAAGAAAGTAGAAAGCTACCTCGCAGTAGACATTCTGCAATCTGCAACTGGGAATGATATTACTCTTGGAACAGACAATCAAGTCACATCTGCAAAGCTACGTGAAGGTTTACAGAAGATGCTTGATGCAGGTCACGATTATGCTGATGGTGAAACATTTTTATATGCTTCTCCTGCTTCATACATGTACTTGCTAAGTCTTCAGGATTTCTATGATTCATCTCGTAGAGGTGATGCTCAGAATCCTAACGTATCTGGTGGTGTAGGCATGATTTATGGAATGCCAACTTACATTAGTACAGATTGGGATGATGATGGTGGTACTGGTGATGAAACAGCGACTGTCTTTAAAAAAGAGTCGGTATATATGGCTATGCAGATTGCACCTCGTGTACAATCAGCTTACGATATTGACCACTTAGCGACAAGCGTTGTTGCCGATATTTTATTTGGCGCATCCTTATCACATGGTGCTTCTAGCACTTCACTTGGAGTTGTGAACTTTAATAACCCAAGCTAATAGGTTAGTTCATAAATGGGCAGGTCTTCTTCTAGGCCTGCCCAGTATAAAAGGAATAATTATGTTGTATTTTAAAAGAAAAGATGGATCAGTATTTGGGAAACTAGATAGCATTAAGAAAGATGTTGTTGATGGTTTTATAAAAAAAGGATATGAGCCTTGCAATGAAAAAGGTGAGGTCAAAAAACCAAAGAAAAAATCTATTTTAAAGAAGAAGAAATGAGAACCAACGATTTCTTTTGTCATCCATGCAAGTATATATGGGAAATGGTATGGTCAAAGGATGATGAAATAACGTGTCCTAAATGCAAAGGCGATAAGGTGCGTAAGTTAATCGCAAGTCCGATCATACATAGTAAGGCAATATCTGACTCTAGTTTGAGAGCGCAAGGTATTGTAGAATAAATAACCGAAATGCCCATGAGAGTAGTCACGCTCGGTAAGGCATTCATAAAGGAGAAACAAGATGGCTGATTTATCAAAGCATTCAGTGGTTGAATCCCTGAATATATCTAGTTCTGCAAAACATTCCGTGCAATCCGCACAAAGCGTAGCCACAGGTACAGAATATAATTTAGACGTAAGTGCCGTCCATAGCATCATATTACAGCCTAGCAGCGATATTTATTATGGCTTTAGTTCATCTGCTAGCGACATGATAAGCGCATCCAATAGCCTGTATCTAGCAGGTGGAGATACTATTTATGAGCTAAATGTTCCTCTTGGTATTGGTAGCACTGTTTATTTACACCTACTTGGCAAAGGTGCAACGTCCACAGTCCGCATCGTTTTAGCATAGGAGCATATTATGGCATCGTTTAAAAATTTAATTAGTAATACATCCGCACAGATAGCGTCTGGTGGAACCATCACTGGCGATCTTGTAATTAATGGAGATCTCCAGGTAGATGGAGGTGGTTCACTTAGCTTTGATGAGATAGTTCAAGGTACTCAGGTAATTGATGTCACCAACACAGAAGCCTTATTAGTACGCAAGAATGACGATGGTGGAGATGTCTTTATTGTTGATACTACTAATTCAGGTGTTGGCATAAATACTTCTGCTGGTGGATGGGGTTTAAATGTAAAAGGTGCAGATGCCAATGTATTTAAAGTTCAAGCAAGTGATGGTAATACATTAAGTTTTTTACAAGGTAA
>Ga0181421_1000419_pt1 | contig 12342 bp, 7 predicted proteins | sample 44SPOviralmetaG_FD_130146 | JGI IMG/M metagenome (GOLD analysis project Ga0181421, IMG submission 130146) | Marine viral communities from the oligotrophic San Pedro Time Series (SPOT) site, San Pedro Channel, CA, USA - 44 SPOT_SRF_2013-06-19 | ecosystem: Environmental > Aquatic > Marine > Strait...
CCAAGTACAAAACTTGAAGTAAATGGCGATATAGGTATTGGTAGAAGTGCAGGTGCATATACTTTTAGAGAAGTTGTAGGCGGTGGATTGCGAGCAGGAATTCATTCTAATTCCTCTAATGAATTACTATTTAAGTATGGTGCTAATACTGAGGGCATGAGAATAGACTCATCAGGTCGTGTTGGAATTGGTACTAGTAGCCCTACCTATTCTTTAGATGTTAGCTCAAGCAGTGTATTGACTGGTCGTATTCAAAGCTCCTCTGGTGAAACTATTTTAGAGTTAGATAATACCAATACTAATGGTCGTAGATTTATGATTATTTCTGGCGGTAATAGTGGAAGCCTTGCTGGAGGTAAGTTTGGCGTTTACGATGCTACAGCAGGAGCTACACGCCTTGCTATAGACTCATCAGGAAACGTTGGAATTGGAACGACTAGTCCTGCTGCTAAGTTAGACCTAGATAATGGTTCTTCAGATTGCTCAATTAGATTTGGCTCAGATACAGGTGATTGGGCATTTACAAATATTAGAAGTTCACACGCATTAACCTTATCCGATTCTGATGGAACAGGAGAGGTTCTTAGGGTAGATACTTCAGGTAATCTGTTGGTTGGAACTACTGATACCTCTCTTTGGAATAATGGTGCAGGCGGCAATACAGGAACTGTAATTGAATCAGATGGAACTATACAGTTAGCTAAATCTAACAATGCTACTGCATATTTTAACAGGCTTGATAGTGATGGAGACATTGTTTCATTCCGCAAAGATGGCTCATCAGTTGGAAGTATTGGTAACAATGGTTCGCGTTTATTCGCAGGTAGCGGTGCTACAGGCTTAATGTACGATGGTACAAATAATTACATTGTTCCTTGGAACACCACAACAAATGCAGGAAGAGACGGAGCTATTGACTTAGGTGTTAGTCCGTTCCGCTTCAAAGACCTCTACCTTTCAAATAATATTAAAGCTCATGGTGATTCATCACCTACTCTTGATTTAAAAGACACTACTAATAATTGTAATCTTCTGGCTTATGCTCAGAACTCCACAGCAAATATTGGAACTTATAGTAATCATCCTTTAATTTTTGATACTAATAGTTCTGAACGCATGAGAATAGACTCATCAGGAAACGTTGGCATCGGCACAACTTCGCCAAGTTACAAACTTCATGTTCGTAGTGCAGATGCAAGTGATGATGTCGCATATATACATCACGATAATGCATCGCAAAGTAGTGGAACATTATTAAAAGTTCGCACAGATGCAGGAGACAGTAATGGATATACTTTATTAGATGTTCAAACTAATTCAGGTAGTGCTTTATTTGTAAGAGGTGATAGAAATGTTGGAATTGGTACAGCTGCACCCGAAACACCTTTACACGTTTCAACAGCTAAGTCATCTGTAACAGATAGCGTATTAACTTTACAAGATACTACAGAAACTTTTGGTAAAATGATAGAGTTTGTAGGTCAAGGTTCTACAGATTGTAGAGGTATTATAGGTTTCCAAGAGCCTCAGGGTAATGCACCAGAGCTTTACATAGCTAATGGAGGAACTGAGTCTGCTGGAAGTGGAGTTGGTTTAGCTTTTTGGCAATATATAACTGTAAATAGAATAATACCGTGTGATAATTTAGGAGCTTTACGAGACAATGTAATAGATTTAGGTTCATCAAGTGCTAGATTCGATGACATCTATGCAACCAATGGAACTATACAAACTTCAGACAGGAACGACAAACAAGACATTGAAGAAATTACAGATGCAGAGACTAGAGTTGCTGTAGCTTGTAAAGGCTTGATAAGAAAATTTAGATGGAAAAGTGCTGTAGCAGAAAAAGATGATAACTCTGATTCTGATGAAACAGCTAGAATTCACTTCGGTATAATAGCTCAAGACTTACAAGATGCTTTTACCGCTGAAGGATTGGACGCAGGTGACTACGCCATGTTCACATCACAAACTTGGGAAGACTCTGATGGAGTCGAACAAACTAGGTTAGGAGTTCGCTACAGTGAACTACTAGCATTTATAATTGCAGCAATATAATAACAAAGGAGAAATACTATGGCAATTGGATATACTTGGGACGTTTCAACAGTTGATACTTACCCATCAAAAACGGATGATAACGCAGTTACTGCAACTGATGTTATTTATAATGTTCATTGGAGGCTTAACGCTGAAGATGATGGAAATCAAGATGCAGACGGTAACAACCTAACAGCATCTACATATGGTACTTGTAGTTTAGATACTACAGACTTAGGAACTTTTACAGCTTTTGCAGATTTAGAAGTTGCTGATGTTCAAGCATGGGTAGAAGCAGGATTAGGTGAAGAAGAAGTAACAAGCTTAAAAACAGCATTAGATGGAAAAATAGCTGAGACTATTACACCAACAAGCGTTACTAAAACAATCGGAGCTTAAGTACAATGGAACTAACACCATATTTATTTTGGAATATATTTATAACTTTGGTGTTAGCTCCAGTGCTTTACGGCATACGACAAAACACAGAAGAGTCTAAAAGACTTGACATACTCTTAAACAAGACTCGTGAAGAGATAGCAAGAGAGTACGTAACAAAGAACGAATTAAAAGATGACATGGGTAGACTCATGGATAGGATAGATAAAATTGGAGAAAAGCTTGACAAACTCTTTGAAGTTAAGTAAAATAGATATATAACTATGAAAAAACAAAAGCAAAAGAAAAAGAATAAAAAGTATACTAAAAAGTATTATACTGGTGGTAGAGTAGATTATCGTAAAGGCGGTAGAGTATCTCTAGCAAAAGGTGGTAATCCTCAATACGGAGACACTAGGATAACAGAAGGTGGTGTTAAAGAAGAGTTTAGTCCTGTAGGATGGAATGCTACTAAAGACCAACCTGCTTCTAAAGGAACTCCGTCTACTCCTGTAAATGGAGATACTAAAATAACAGGAGTTAATAAACCTAACAGACCTATAGCTGAACCTATAAATAAACCTGTAGATAAACCTGTAATGCCTCCGGTAGGTAACGGTCAAATGTCTATTGGTGGTGTTGGTGGTAATGACGCTGTTGAACCAGAGCCTATTGAAACTCCAGTACCTACTCCTAAACCTCCAGTAGAAGAAGACAATACTCCTCCTTCTATAGGTGGCGTTGGCGGTGGTAATGTACAGCCTACTCCTACTATAACAAACGGTGATGAACCTGTAGTAATAGGAGACATACCGGGTGGTGGTAATTATGTATATACTCCTCCTGTTGAACAAGACACAACTAGTACAGGTAAGCAAACTACTTTAGATACTATTGCTGCTCCAGAAAAACTAGAACGTCTAGGAAGAACACAACAACAAATAGAAGAAGCAGCTCAAGGTATAGTTCCTGAAGAGGCTAAAATACCTACAGCAGAACAAGTTGGTTACCAAAGAGATGCAGAAGGAAAATTAGTTTTAGATGAAGTTGGTAATCCTATACCTTTAAAAGAACAAGAAGCTATAGAAATGAAACCGACCACTAAAGTTAAAGGAATAGATGCAGACATTTCAGGAATCCAAGAAGACATAAAAACTGGAAAAGTTAAAGAAGCTGAAATGCCTACAGACTTAACAGCTGCTACTTATGACGCTGCACAAGTAGGTGAAGAAGCTAAAGTTAAAGCTGCTGAAGGAGAACTAAAAGATACAAGTTTAGCAGAAGCAGCTAAAGTAGATAGAGTTGCTCCTATAGAAGGAGCTAAAGTAGAAATACCTACAGGTGCTTTAACAGAAAGAGTAGTAGGAACTTTAAGTGAAGATGCTAAATCAGAAGCAGCTCAAAATGCAGGAACAAGTTTAAGAAGAATTACAAGAGCTAAAAAACAATTAAGTAAAGCAGGGTTATCTGATGTAGAAATAACAGAAATAGGTAATGACCCTGAAGCTTTAGAAGATAAACTAGCTGATTTTACTGAAGAACAAAGAGGAATTATTGAGGGTTTACCTGAAGAAGCATTAGTATCTACACAAATAGATGGACTCTTAGCAGGAATAGAAGACGGTGAAATACCTGTCTGGGCTAGACCTGCAGTAGCTAGTGTTGAATCTATGTTAGCTAAAAGAGGTTTATCAGCTTCTTCTGTAGGTAGAGATGCGTTGGTAAATACTATTATTCAAGCAGCTATGCCTATTGCTCAGAGCAATGCACAAGCTATTCAAAGTAGTGTAGCTCAGCAAAAAGATATAGAGTTTAAAGAAAGCGAAGCTAATACTCAAAGAAAACAACAAACAGCTTTAGACAACGCTAATAAAGTATTTCAAATGGACATGGCTCAATTTAGTTCTGACCAACAAATAGCTTTATCTAATAGTAAGTTTTTACAGACTGTAGGTTTAACAGAAGCTAGTAATCAGCAACAAGCAGTTATCCAAGATGCATTGTTAATGTCACAGGCTAACTTAGCCGAAGCTGATTTCTATCAAAAAACTCAAATACAAAATGCTCAAGCTTTTTTAACAATGGACATGGCTAATTTAAATAATCAACAACAAGCTAATGTACTAGAGTCTCAGCAAAAACAACAAAGAATGTTAAGTAATCAAAGTGCTGATAATGTTGCTAAACAATTTAATGCAGTTAGTGAGAACGACACTCAAAGATTTATGACTGGCTTAGCTGCTGACATAAATAAGTTTAATAGTGTTCAGTCAAATGCTATGGAGCAATTTAATACTAACCAAGAAAATTTATCAGAAGCTAGAAAGGCTCAACGAGAAACAGATGTAGCTAAGTATAATGCAGAACAAGCTAACATTGCAGAAAGAATTAATGCTCAATCTGATTTTAACAGGGAGCAATTTAATACACAACAAGCTAATGTTGTAGAAGCTGCTAATATAAACTATAGAAGACAAAGAAATACAGTAAACACTGCAGCACAGAATCAAATTAATTTACAAAATGCAATGAATGCTTTTGGTTTTAGTTCTCAAGCAATAGCCTTTTTAGGGCAAGAACTAAGAGACCAAGCTGCTTTTGATGTAAGTATTTTTGAAAATGACGAAAATAGAAAAGCTAATATAATAGCTACAGCTATAGCAAACGAAGGTAAACCCGGTGAAAAGTATGGTAACTATCTTGAAAGTTTGCTAAGCAGTTTAAACACTTCATATAAACAAGGATTATAAAATGGGATTTTTAAGAAAGGTAGGTAGAAAAATAAAAAAAGGTGTAAAAAAACTTATGGGTGGTAAGTTTGGTAAAATTTTAGGAGGCATAGGATTAGCGATGACTTTTATGGGAGGTGCTAATGCTTTGTTCGGAGGTAATCCCTTGTTTGAAGGTATAAAAGAAACCTTAGGTAGTATGAATCCTTTTAAGTCTAACAGTGTAACAGAGGCATCTTCTAAAGCAATTGAAGCAACTTCTGAGATTGCTAGTAGTGAAGGTTTAAGAGAAGGTGCTACTAACTATAGCTCTAAGTTTTTAACAGATGCTAAATATAGTGATTTAGCTACTGTTGGTCAAAAAGTTAAAAAGACTTTTATAAAAGGCAAAGAGTTTTTACTACCCGAAGACTCTACATTTGTAGGAGACATAACTACAAGCGTAGGAAGTACTTTACTTTTACAAGGAGTACAAGGAGAAGAAGAACAACAAATAAGAACAGGACAGCCCTTACAAGCTGCATCTTATCAAAGCCCTCAAACAACGCAACCTTTGTCTCCAATGTTAGCTTCTACTCAGCCTTTACCTCAACAGTTTCAAACTACTTTAACATACGGAACAGTATAGGATAATTTATTATGGCAATGACAGAAAAATCAAGTAACTTTTTAAATCATATAATACAAAGAGGTAGGCCTATTCCGGGGCAAAGTCTTACGAATGCTCCTGAACAACCCATGCAACATGAGAGACCTCCTGAGTTTACTAATCCTAGAGAGGCTATGCTGTCTATATTTGAAGCTTTAACAGTTCCCGAAGCTACTACAAATACTTTGTTATCTCTTAGTAGTGGAGTCGGTGTTGTAGATATTGCTTCTATTGTTTTATATTCAGGATATCTTGAAGGTAAATGGAATGAAGATTTAATGATACTGTTAATGGAACCCACTATGTTTATGGTCATGGCTCTTGCAGATAAAGCAGAAATAGAATATGAGTTAGAAGCAGGAGACAGTGAAACTCCTTTAGAAATGTCTCCACAAAGTCAAACAGAAACTCTTCAAGGAGGAGTTAATCAACTAGAGCAAATGAGAAAGATAGCTGCAACTAGAGTAAGCCCTCAATCAGTACCTCAAGATGTAAGAAAAATAATAGAAGAAACAGAAATACCTTCTAGTTTATTAGAGAAAGTAGAGCAAGAACAAACAACAAGTTTATTAGGTAGAGAGGAATAAAATGGCAGATAAAGATTACACAAGTTTATTAGGTAAAAGTTCCGGTACAAGCTGGGGAGAGTTAGCTGGTGCTTACCTAACTAAAGGTAAAAAGAAAGATAAAAAAGCTAGAAATATTTTAATAGCTAGTTTAATATTTAATGCTAAAGAAGCTCAAATGCAAAGTAATGCTTTAAAAAATTTAAAAGAAAATGACGAGCAAAAAACTTTTCAAAACGCAGGGATTACTAATAAATGGAATGCTTACAATAAACTAATGGAAGAAGATGAAAGTTACAAAGCAAATCCTAATTTTTTTAGATTACAAGCTGAACAACAATTTGCTAGAGATAATGCTAATTTTCCCACAGGAAATAAATTACTACAAAGTGAAATAGATTTTAAAAATAAAGAAGTATCCGACTTAGAAAAAGCTTTAAAAAATATTCATATTGAAAAAATTAAAACAGGAAACATTACTAAAAGATTATCTAAAGAAGAATTTTATAAACCTTTTGAAGATTATTATAAAGGTAGACAAGAAGAAATTACATCTTCAGATAATGTTAGTTTAGTTCATAAAGCTTGGGATAAAATTACTAACAGAGAAGATAAAAAGATTTTAACAGATATGCAAAAAGAACAAAGACTTAATGAAGCTACTAGAGGTTCATTTGGTTATCTTTTAAACCCTGATGAAATAACAGGTGATGCAGCTATAGCACAATATAAACCTACAGAAATGTTAGTAAGTAAAGGCGAAGCTGCAAGTCAAATACTTTCAACTATTCAAAATGAAAGCATGGCTAAAAATCTTATTACTAATTTAAAACAGGACACTTATTCTAGAAGAGACTTGCAAGATTTTATAACATTAACTCTAGTAGATTTTAATCCTTATGTTGAAAAATATAATAGAGCCTTTGAAGCTTATGATGCTCGTAACTATCCTGAAGGAAATAAACCTAAAAAAGGAGAAGAAAACTACCCAGATTATATAGAAAGAAGAAATAATTTTGCAGACATAGCAACTGGCTTAGGCAATGAAACTACAAATAAAATTAAATCTGATATGTATATGTTAAAAGATTTAAGACAAAACCCAGAAAAAAATAAAGATATTATTAAAGCTTTAGAAAATCGTATTGAATCTTATACAAGAAGTGATAAAGAGAAATTATTATTTAGTCTAGTTGCTTCATCTATTAGTGATGCAGAAAATAGAGTTACAGTAGATATAGAAATAGAAAACGGTAAATTTAAAGATTTAAATGACTATGCTCTTTCACTAACAAAAGATTTAAGAAGCGTTTACAATATTACAGATTAGTATGACTGAAAAAGAAAAGACAACTCAAGAATTTATAAAAGAAACTTTATTACCTACTCAGTATAAAGTAGCTGATAATATTATTCAAAAAATGTTTCCTGAAAAGTATCGAGAGTATAGAAAATTTGATGCTAAACTTGGAACAGAAACAATAGAAGGTGCTTTTGACATAGGAGCTACTATTGTTGATGCTGTAGTTCCTGAAAAACTTGACCCTAGTAGACAAGAAAGAAGACAATCCCAACAAGACATTCTTAAAGATTTTTATAGTCATCTTTATGGAAAAGATATAATAACTTCAGAAAAAAAGTATGGTATAGATACTGCTGTTGCAGAGCCTCTAGAAAGTTTTGGCTTAGATTTAGCAGGAGACATGGCTCAGTTAATTGTAGGAGGAGGCTTAGTTAAAAAGGGTTTTAAAAAAGCATTACCTAAAAGAAAACCAAAGCCTTTTGTTGAAACTTTAGTAGCTGCAGAAGTTGGTTCTCAAATAGCTTTTGACCCGTTAGAAGAATCTTTACTTGAAATGATAGCTGGAGCAGTACTTCCCGGAAATGACAAAGCTATTGATGATATAGAAAGCTATATTAAAGGAGATGAAGAAGACTCCCGTTTAAAAAATAGAATGCTTTTGTTTGGAGACGGGTTAGCAGGAGCAGGAGTGTTTCATTATGCTGGTAAAGGACTTAAAAACATTAAGTTAAAAGATAGATTTATTTCTTTGTTAAATAAAATAAGAAGTTCTGATGCAGATACTCAAAATAAGTTTATAGATATACTACAAAATAGTTCAAGTGAAAATGCTATTACAGGTAGGGTAGCTTTAAAGAATCGAAGAAAAGAAATAGAAGACGGTACAGTAAAAGACCTAGGAGATTTTGAAGCATTACAGCCTAGTAAAATGACTAGGTCTGAATTAGATTTACAGTTTAATAAAAATCCTTTTATAAGAAAGTTAGAAACAATAAGAAAAAAATTGTTTACTAACAGAGGGAATAAAACTTTAAGAATGCAAGAAAAGTTTTTAAAAGGTGAAAACGTAAAAGAAATGTATCAAGATAAAATAGCCAACATTGGTTATAATCTTGAAAATATTTATCAAGAAATAACAGAGCAAGTTAAAAATTCTAAAGGTTTAAAAACCCAAATTGATGAAGTATTATTTAAAGATGATAGACTACCTACAGTTATTACTAGTAAAAGATATAGTGCAGGTAGAAGTCAAAAACAAGCGTTTGAACAAAAATTAAAAAAACTTCCTAAAGAACTTCAAGGTCCTGTTAGAGAAGCAAGAGAACTACAAGATAGTTTAAGTTTAATGATGTTAGATACTGGCTATTTAACTAAAGCACAAAAGAAAATATATTTAGATAGCTTAGGTTTTTATGTTAGACGTTCTTATAAAATGTTTGAAGACCCTAACTATGTACCGAACAAAACAGTTTTAAAAGATGCTGAAGATTACTTAGCTGAACAAGTAAAAAAAGAAGGGATTACAGACCCTGATGTAATTAAAGAAAGAGTAGAAGCACAGATAAAAGACTTTTCAGATATAAATGGAAGGAATAGTTTTGGTGCTAATCTTGAAAAATTTGATAAAATTAAAAAACAAATATTAATTGGACGTAAAGAAATACCAAAAGAAATAAGAGCTTTCTTGGGTGAAATAGATGACCCTATTGAAAAGTTTGTACACTCTGCTACTAAACTAAGTAAGCTTGTTCAAGATGCGAAATTTTATGATGAAACTTTTGAAGATGGAATAGGTATATATTTTAGAAGAAACAAAGAAGGTATATTTAGAAATACTATTCCTGAAGGCTACGGTAAATTGTCAGGTATGCACACTTCTAAAGAGCTACTACAGTACTTTAGTGTTCATAAAGATTTAAGTCAAAAAGCTTTAGAAGCAGAAAACTTAGGAGGTCAAATATATAGAAACTTGTTGCTACTAAAGGGAACATCACAAGCTGCTAAAACTGTTTGGTCTCATACAACTCATGTAAAGAACGTAGCTGGTGGTATGCATATGTCATTAGCTAATGGTGTTAATGTTTTTGATGCTAAACAAACTTATGACATTATAAAAACTTTAAGAGCTAGAACAAGTGGAGATAAAGCATTACAAGAATTCCATGAAGAACTTTCTGAGTTTGGTTTGTTAAACAAAGGAATTATTGCTAGAGATTTAAAAGGTTTAACAGATGATATAAGTAAAGTTAAAACAGGTAATATTACCAAAGGTATTACAGGAGCTGCTGACTGGACATTTGAAAAAACAGGAATTAAAAAATTAGCTGAAAAAGCACAGAATGCTTACATAGCAGAAGATGACTTCTTTAAAATTAATATGTATATTAGAGAAGAAAAAAATCTAACTAAAATTAATAACATGTTACCTGATAACATGAAAAAGTCAGCTAGAGAAATTAAAGAAGACTCAGCTAGAATAGTTAGAGACGTATTACCTAACTACGATTTAGTTCCAGAGTATTTTAAAAGCGTAAGAAGATTTCCATTAGCAGGAAGATTCTTTTCTTTTATGTCAGAGTCAGTTAGAATATCTGCAGGAACATTAAGGAATGTCAGAGAAGACTTTTTTAAAGGCCAAGATTTAATTGAACAAGGAGCTAAAGAAGCAGGTGAAGCTTATCAAAAGAAAGCTACACAACGCTTAGCTTCATTTAGTTTATTTGCAATAGGCGGAGGTAAAGTAGCCTCAGAAACTAGTCAAGCATTAAGTGGCTTAGGTCAAGATACTGTAGATGCAATTAAAGAATTTTTACCGGATTATATGCAAAACTCTAATATTATAGTTTCAGTAGGTGATGATGGTACTCCTATGGTTAGTAACTTAAGTTCTTGGGATGCTTATGATTATCCTAAAAAACCTTTTCAAATAATGATACCTAAAATATTTGATAAAAATATTAGTAATGAAGATTTTATGTCTGAATTATTATCTTCTTTAGTAACAGAAACAGTCAGTCCTTTTTTAGGAGAATCTATTATAGCAGAGCCTATATATGATTATGTTTTTGCAGGAGGAAGAGATAAAAATAATAGACTCATGAAATACAATTTTATGGGAACTACTTATCAATACAATGATACAGGCTCAGCCACTGATAAAATAGAAAACTTACCAATATTGATGGGTAAATTAATGGAGTCTATAACTCCCGGAAGTATTGATAGACTCTTTGATTATACTAAAACTTTTGGTAAAGACCAAACAAAATATGGTCAAGATATTTATGAACTAGACCAGTTTATGAAATTTGCTACAGGCTGGGGAACATCTCCTTTAAATACAGAGTATCTTGAAAATGTTTTTAAATTTAAAAGCTCTGACTTTAGTAAAGAAAAAGATAACAGGTCTCGTAGACTATATAATGGACTAGGAGAAAAACTAGACTATGATAAGTTTGTAAATAATTATATAAAAGAAAATAATGAATACTATAAAAATGTTTCTAAGTTTCATAAGTTAAATAAAGCTGCGGAAAAATTTAATATTAATACATTACCCTTAATGAAAGAAGCAGGATTAAGTAAAATGGATAGAGTTAGTATTTATGCAGACCGCTTTGAACCTTTAGGACTAGGAGCAAACTTAAAAAAACAAATTAGTAACGCAGATACAGAAGGTAAATATATAGATGTTATTCAATCTATAAATGACATAGATAATATGTATGGTAATTTTCCTTTAATGACAAGTCCTGAAAATTATAAAAAAGAAAAAGAAGAGTTGAGTGAGCTACGTTCTCTGTTAAGAGAAAACTACAAGACAGGTGGGATAGTTCCTAATGTACAAGAAGACCCTGCAGATAGAGTAGACCCCTTTACAGGATTACCTTATTCAGAACAAATGGATAGATTAGGGTTTAGTAAAGGTGGAAATGTTCCTGAAGGAGCAGTTGAAATTTATGATGATGAAGGTTTAAAACCTGTGTTTCCTGTAGTAGAAGCTTTAGGAGGATTAGGAGTTCGAGGTCTTAAAGGTGCAATAGAAATTGCTGAACAGATAGTACAAAAATCTTCTATGCCTAAAGAAGTTATACATGGTAGTTCTGTAAAGGGTTTAAAAGAAATTAAGTCTGCTAATGCTATGGTACGTAAACCTAATGAAGGATTACAAAGTGGTATTTATACTTCTAAACGTGGAGGTATATCTGCTGATTATGGTTTTCAAGGAAAAGAATATCCTATAGATACTTCAGATATTTCATCTTTTAAAAACTTAGTAAGTATTGGTAAAGATAAAGTTATAAATTCTAAAAGACCTCCAAAAAAATTTAGAATATCTTTAGATAATGCTATAAAAAATACTAGTTCTAAAAAAGAAGTTAATGAATTGACTCGTTTTAAAAATAGTTTAGGTAAAAAAAAATATATAAGTGATGTAGGTCCTACAGTTAGAAAATTTTTAGATGATAATAGTATAAAAGTTATTAAAACAAAAAATAGATTAGATGATAAACCAACTTATATTTTAATAGAAGATATGGTAAAAGTAAAAGGAAAATAATATGAACGTAGAACTATGCAAACAAGATATTAAAAGACACGAAGGCGAAGTCCTTGAAATCTATGAGGATAGCTTAGGCTATAAAACTCTAGGGATTGGACACCTCTGCCAAC
>Ga0181421_1000424_pt1 | contig 12305 bp, 23 predicted proteins | sample 44SPOviralmetaG_FD_130146 | JGI IMG/M metagenome (GOLD analysis project Ga0181421, IMG submission 130146) | Marine viral communities from the oligotrophic San Pedro Time Series (SPOT) site, San Pedro Channel, CA, USA - 44 SPOT_SRF_2013-06-19 | ecosystem: Environmental > Aquatic > Marine > Strait...
CCCCCATACAAGGAGGCGAAGGGCTAAAGCCCAAACGCCACCTCGGAGGTGCGACAAGAACCGAAGAACCTTGAAAAACTGAAAAACTGCCCCAAACATGGGACATCCCACAGAACCTTCTTATACATGATTCATGGTAGCATAGGTTAGAGTGGAGCGAGAAACCCACCAAGCAAGACAAAACCACAGGAGCGAATTATTATGAGCGAATACACAGTAGAAGACTTCCTTAGCGAAGTAGGAACAAACGAAGCAAGCCGAGAAAAGACGAACCTCAAGTTTGATGAAGTCCATTCATTGAACATTGAAGAATACGACTTTGGAACACATGAAGACTACGGGGATTTCATCTCCCTAAAGACTGAAGCCAACATCATGTTCTTCTCAAACTACGAGATGTCCTCACTTAAGCGAGTTATCGGAGAAAACGAAGCACCTTTCAAGTTGCACATCCTCCGACAAAAGAAGCAATCCACCAAGTCGGATTACACTTACAACCAACTCACTGCGAAGTTGGAAGCAATTGAACCTGCAACGGAGGTTGTAGGTTAATCTTGTCTTGGTAGTGCTTTCTCGCTTCACTCCACCATTACACTCTTATTCAACATGGGCTTAATATATAGCCCATAGAACACCTTTATTGCATAAGCGATAAGGAATCCTTCAACAACAATGTATGGGTCTTTCTTGATAAAAGACCAAGCATATTCTTCAAGTAGTTTTGTAGGGTTTAACTGTATGTCAAGGTCAATAGTCCTTACATCAAATATGGCTACTACTTCCACTTCAAACAACGATTGAAGCATGGTGACAACCAAAGCAAGGCTTAGGTCATTCAAGTTATCAATCGGCAAATCATCGGGGATAAACGGCGAGATAGCAAGTGTCCAACCGACCTTGAGAACAATGTCGGAGATACTGAAAGGAAGGCTTATCCCATAGTCTTCGGTGATACTGCCTTCATAGCCCGTTGATTGAAACCATTCATCAACTGTATTCAATATGGATTGCTCTTGCGATTCACTGATAGCCAAGTCAATAGCGGCTGTCACTGCAAGAACGGTGAGGTCTGCGATATTCGCTTTACCCCACTTTGATGCCCATGAAAGTGCTTTTCGTTGCTTAGTCAATGACTCTTCCAAACCTTCAACAATGAGTTGTCCCGCATCATCAAAGTATCTCACCATACCCAAGCCCGAAGTCCTTGTATTGACAAACTTACCTGTTGTTGGGTCAATCATATTAGGGACTGTCTTTCTTACTTGGCCTTGTGCGACATAAGGGCTATACCCTTGCTTTAATCGCTTTAGGTCTTGTTGCTGTGCATTGAGGTGCAATTGCATATCTGCCGCACTATTTCTAAGCCTTTCAGCATCCTTAGCCGTCATAGCACCCCTTTCAATAAGTGCCTCGCTGTTGGCCGTTCTCAATAACACTTCAATGGTTTTCTCACCATTTACGATAGCGGCTTCAACCCTTGCAATTTCATTGACAACCCTTTGGACTTGCGCTCTATATGTGAATGCTTCCGCTTCTTTCAACCTCATTTCACCAACGAGTTTAGTCACCCTGCTGTTGAGTCTTATGGTATAGCCGACTTGAATAGCGGCTAATGAAGCCATGACTCCAACATAATACGCTTTGCTCTTGGTTTCTTTGTATTTGATTTTAAGGAGAACCGTAGTATCATCATCCAAATCAACATAGATGTAGGCGAAGTCCAACAAATCCCCACCGTCTTCGGGAAGTGAATAAAACTCGCCACCGAAGAGTCGGTTAAAGTTTGCGATATTGAATGATTGAGTAGCGGCAAGTCCCATGACTTTGCCCATTTTGCCCAAGAATGATAGGTATGATAGTCTAATCACTTCACATCACACCCGATACATCAATTCCGATAGCACCAAGTATTGCGGTCATTAGAAGCAAAGCGGGTTTGCCCATTTTCAAGAGTAGGTTAAGAGTAGTGTTGATTTCAACCATGCTTTGTTGCATAGCGATTTGAGAGTCCGATAGGGCTTTAATGACCTCTTCATTCTTAATGACCCTCTCTTCAAGGTATTCAATTTTCATGTCTTGTTTGACATTGTGTGGGTCTTCTTCGGCCATTATGCTTTCACCTCGCCTTCAACATAGCCACACTTCCACCTTCGTCGTTGTAGCCAATTAGGGGATTCTTTATCGGTCTTCCATGAACCTCGTATTCCACCACTTCTTGCACAGAAACTTAGCCATCGGCCATCACCGACCTTTCCGACTCTTACAAGTGAATTAACAAGAACCCACTTTCCCGTAGGTGCTTGGATGTATTTTCTTCCATCAACGGTCTTTGTTCGCATCAAGAAGACCTCCATATAACAATGAAAGTCACCCCGAATAGCAAGGCCATGTATATACCTGTTAATGCCTCATCATCAAGGTCTTTCAGTCGCTCAACATAGTTGTCAAATACGCCTTTAATGGAGTCAATGAAGGTATAGGACTGTCCTTCGGGCAAGTTGATATTGACAGGAGCATCCACATTCACTTGTGAAACATCAAAATCATTCGCCATACTTCTCACCTCACATAAAGAGCATCAATGCAATAGCACCTGCAAGAATGATGAGTCCTTTATCGTCTTCATCAGCAGTGCCGCTTTTATTCACATCATGGTTGTTGCTTCTCAAATAAAGCAATCCAAGTCCAAGTGCAATCAGCATAGTAGTTTCTTTCTTATCAATTTTCATGGTATCAACCTCTTATCCGTTCAATAAGCATCTTTGGAAGGGCTATCATTCCATAAACGAAACCCGCCATCAATACAACTTGTAGGATTGGAATAGCCGAATATGAAACGGCTCTAATTGTAGCAAGACTACTCACTACTGCGATTTGGGATGATGTTTTGGCTGTATCGCCAATAAACTCGCCAATGTCCCTGTCTTCCGCCATCACTTACCACCTCTAAGTGTGATAAGTCCGATAGCAACTCCGACCATAGCGATAATACCTACAAATAAGGCATAGTCAAGGAATGTAGCGGGTTCTTTGTCTTCATCTCCACTGCCTCCGCCATCTCCACTTCCTCCACTGCCTCCACCATCTAAGTCACCATCACCTGTGAAGTCGGTATCTCCTGTTTCTTCGGCTAATAGGTCTTCAAAGGCTTCGTCTTGCAATTCGGAGTCTTCGGGAGGTAGGTCATTAACATCCTCATAGTGTTCAATCTTAAGGATTTCAATGTAGGTTTCATTCCTAATGGATTCGGGACTTGAAACGCTAATCATATCACCATCAACTCGGCAAGCAAACTTGGCTATACCCGAATGGTCGCCATCCAAGTCCAATGAAATGTAGTCTTCGGTCTTCCCGTTAAGAGTCATAATCAATTGACTTTGGAAGAAGTCGGGCTGATTAGGAATATCACCGTCATTATCAACTGTGACTCCTGCAACATCCTGCTTGTTGCCTTTGATGTTATCATTGAAGTAGTCGTTGTTTTCTGTGATGATTCGCATTTTAACTCGCCAATTATCCGATACTTCAAACTTAGCACCACCGCCTATGTCTTCTCGGAATGGGTTTAATGTCCCTTCCATGTTCAATCGGAGAAACCTTCCATTGGAAGTCCAAGTGTAGGGTTCTCGCACCGATATTTGTTCAAACGGGTATCGGTCAAAGTCCTCTATTTGCCTAAGAATAGTGGTCTTAGTGTTCTCATTGGCGAAGTATTCCACCCATTGCATAGCCATTATAGACCACCTATGCTAAACTGATTGAATCCTCCAAACCCAAAGTCGGGTCTTGTAGGCAAACTTGGTTGCGTAGGCTCGTCATCATCCTCTTCGGGCTGTGGTTGAGGGGATGTAGGGTCATTAGGGTCATAAGGTGCAGGGTTCGCTAATTCATCGGCTCTTGCTTCTGCTGAAGCCAATGAAGAGAACACTACTGCATTCTGTATGTCCTGTGTTCCACCTGTGTATTCCTTAGCAATATCAACAGTGCCTCTATCGCTGTTTGACCTCAAGAACGCTGTATGATTCTTATTGCCGATAACAATGTATGTTGTATCGCTAAAGTCGGCTGTTCCATCGGAATATCGGATTCCCATAGTCAAGAACCAAACTACTTGGTCGCCACCTGTGCCTGTTGTTGCGTATTCTCCACTCCACTTAGCCGTTTTAGTCCAAACCTGTTCATCGGGTCTTTCTTCGGGTAGGACTTCATCATCGTCAATGTCCACTTCTTCCGAAGGTTGTCGGTCAGCGAAGTGCTTCGCTATCCATGCAATTGCTAATACTTCAAGAATCATTGAATCAACCCCAATGCTTGAAGTGCGAAACAGATTTGGTTAATGGTATCTTCGTTTTGAACAGGGTCAGCACCCACAATAGGGAAAGCAACCGTTTGCTGTCCTTTTGGAAGAACACCGAAGAATCCAACAGTCCCTAATGGGTCTTGATGTGCTAATTCTGTTGCGGCATTGACAGTAGCACCTGCTGTGCTAATTAAACCGACTACTGAATCAACTCGGACATTTGTTCCCGTTAAGGTATCAACACTTTCAATGTCAAAACCTGCGGCATTGAGGTTTGCTGTCAAAGGGTTTGAAACCCCTCCACCACCGCTACTACTCGGTCTTTGAAAATAAGACACCTTAGTAGCCTCCCTCGCAAGAGAGAATCCACACTGCTAATGTTCCGTTCCCTGCACTCATTAGAGCATAGAGGTCGCCCATGCTTGGGACTTTCCCTGTTAGTGGGTCAGCATCAAACACTGCAATAGTGCCGTCTTCAAACTCTATGTATGCACCGTCAGCGAAACCGCCCGTATTGTAGGCAAGTTGCACCTTTGCATCTGCTGTATCAGCCTTGAAGGTCATAATGACCTTTGAAGCATTAACGGCAAGAATACCCGTAGGTATCGCATCGTTAAGGTTGTATCTTGTTATTGTTGAAACCATGAATAATCACCCCGTTATTGGGCGATTATTGCTCGGCTCGTTCCAATACTGCATTTGCACCCGAAGTCTTGACCTGTTGGGTTTGGACTTCTCTTCGTTCACCTGCACCACTTGTAGGGAGCGATAGAATAGGGGTAAAGGACACATTGTTCACATCACCTGTTCCTGTCACAAGGAAGGTCAATTGACCTGTTGCGGAGGTATCAAGCCCGTAAGTTGGAATGAAAAGGAATCCCTTCAATGCGTCTTGGAAGACAGTAGCACCTGTGTCAGCGTCGGGGAAGTAGTATTGGTTTCCACCAACAAGTCCACTTCTTTCTCGCCAAACGGCAGGAGAAGCCTCAAAGTCACCCAATGGTTTGCAGACGATTTGAGCGATTTGCTCGTCTTCGTTTGGTTGCTGAATTGCAACACCAATGACTCTTGTTCCTGCACCGTAGTTAGGGACTTTCACTTGAACCATAGTCTGTGCGGCACTGATGTTTTGCACAGTTTGGTTTCCGTAAATGGTCGCCATGTCGGAGAATCCATACTTAAAGATGACTTGGAAGGTGTTTGCTGTTGGAACAACGGCTGAACCGCCTGTTCGCAATTCACCTTCGTATCGGCTTTGGTTTGGAATGTTTAGACCAACAGGAATAGTAATCATGTAGTCAAAGCCTGTTGCTGTGACATTTCCACTCACTGTTCCACCGACTGATTCAAGAATAGCACCAATTCGGGAGATACCGACTGAATCGTTGTCACCTGCGTTTGCATTTAGGTTTGCAAATTGGTTTCCGTTGATTCGGCCAATGTATTGAGAAAGGAGGTTTCCGTAGTCACCGTCAGCCATTTCAGCACTTGATGTTCCAATCCATCGGAGAGAAACGGATTCAAGAAGTCCCGCAGGGACATAGGTTGAATGTTGGTAAGTCTGTGCAGTAGTAGTGAAGAAACTCGTTGAGTCTTGATACACCGTTGTAAAGGAAGTTGCGTTTGAATTAGATTTCATAGCCATCTTAAATCACCTACTCCTTTTTCTCCACAATTTCTTTCAATGCAGGGGAAAGGGTGCTTTGCATTAGCGTAAAGCCAATAACAGCCACCATACCACCTACGAGCCAATTAACGAGCGAACCCGCACTAAGCGAGGAAGGAAGAACACTTGTCATATCAAGCACCTCCGTTAATTGCATCATTCACTTTGTCACTTAGGGTGACTCCTGCTCCAAACAAATATGTGCTTAAGCCTTCCATAGTTGCATACATGAGCGAAAACCCTGCACCCAACATGAACGACTTGATAGCGTAATCATAGTTAGCCATACTCCTACCTTATGGGTCACAAGTATTTAAGACATCACTCACCGAAGGGAGAATACAAGGTGACATCACCTGTGAGAAGGTCTGCAAAACCCCAAGAATACTTGTTGCTGTTGAGGCTATCATAGTATGGGTCAAGGTCTAAAGCAAGGATTTTCTTGCTGTAATCGTTGTCCATAGGTGAGATACCCATGATAATACCCGCATTTAGGCTTGAATTGAGGATTCTCGGCAAGTTGCCTATCCTATGCACTACAAGGGTCAATTTGATGTTAAACGACCTTCCTGCGATTGCCGCCTTCGTCATCATCTTGCTTGGTCTTGATGTGGAGTTAAACTTATCCAACACATTGCAATCATCAACGATGATACAGAATGAAGTGTTCTCGTTTTCCTGCGATACAAGGAATGTTCGCTCTATAAGAGAGTCCAACTCCGCTTCATACATATCGGGGTCAGTAGGATAGAATACACCTATTCGGCTCTTTTGTAGTGTCTTGAACAATTCATCCAAGTCATAAGTAGGCTTGACCTTATCCCAATAGGATTCATTCTTGACCGATACATAGATGATTCTTGCCTCCTTGAAAGGTGCTGTCTTCAAAGCATCGTTGATTAACTCGGTCATAAGGTATGTCTTGCCCGAACCGCTTCTTCCTGCAATAACTGATGATAGGCCATAGTCCGTTCCATCAGCAAGGAACATTCGGTTCATTATTTCTTGACTCATTCTTCTCCCTCGCATACAGCACACTTTGATTCTCTAAGTGCTTTCTTGTAGTTGCCGTAGGCATCCCAAGCCATATCAAACAGAATCATACTCAATGCTCCTAAAGACCATCCCGCCATCAATGTAGGGGTAATCATTCATTCACTTCCTTGTAGTCCTCAAGGCTTGATTGGTTAAAGAAGTCGTTTTGTTCCTTCTTTCTAAATCGTCGGCCAATGATAGGTATTCGGCTTAGTAGCGACTTTCCTCCGTTCTTGAGCAACTTTCGCTTCTTGTTCTTTTGCAACTTAGCAATTGGAGGAACAATATAACCTGCGGTTAATGCTACTGCAACAGTAGTAGGTGATAATACCGATGTGACTTCAATACCCTTGTCTTTGAAAGCATCCAATTGGGCTTCTGCTACAATGGTCTTTTCTCCATCACTATGTCGGCAACTGTAATCGGGGTCTAATGTGATTGCTCGGCCATAGATACCGATTAAAGCATCAGCACCCGTTAAACCCATTTTGAGTAGGGCAACCGATTTCTCGTCTAATGCCTTTCTTTGGGCTTTGGTGAGTTTAGCCCCACTTGCAACCTTTCCTGTTGCACTAATGACCTTTAGAGGTGTAGGGATTTTCTCGGTGCTATCATCAACAATAGTCCTACTCCATGTATTCCATATTGTATTGTCTTGAGAGGCGGGGATGGAGGGGTTATCGCCCTCATCATCGGTGTCCGAAGGAGCGAGAGCATGGACAGGTGAAAGGTTGTCCGATGATTCACTAATTGGTGCATCCCCATGTTTGTTCTTTTTATGCTTCCAAAGCCCCGAATTGGTCTTAAACTCCGCAGGGCATTCATCACACTTGAATGGTTTATCGTCACTCATTGGAAACGACCTCCTAATTGCTTGCTCATCATATCAGCCATTAGTTGCTGAATGTTTGGATTTGATAGGACATGGGCAATAGCCAAGTCAATGCTTGTTTGAATATCCATTTCCGCTTCTCGGCTTTCCGCATAGTGCTTTAGCCAATCCACTACGGCAACCATAACTGCCTGTGGCTGTCCGATTTCCTCATTCCAATGGTTGATAAACAGGTGATTGAGAAGCATTTCTGCTGTTTTCCTATTTCCTAATGCTAAAGCATCCACCATTTCCAAAAATTGTTCATCATCTCGCAGGTTCATTTCCTTCACCATTTCCATGTTGTAGGTCACAACTATTTAAGACAGTTTCCGTTTCCTTGTATGCGTAGGCACTTAACCACCTTCCATTCTTCTTAGAAAGCATCTTCACCATAGGTGTATCATCCTTTCCTGCATATCGGGATAGATAGTTTCCAAGTCGGTTCAAAGGCATATCCAATTGACAAGCAATCTCGGATAATTCCAAGCCATGTTCGCCATTAGGTTTCAGTATCTCTAAAGCATCCTTGATTGCCTTATTCCTTCGGTTTATTCTTCGCTGTTGTTTTATGTTCTTAGTATGTTCATTCATCGTTTAACACCTCCATGTCCTTTCTCAATCCTGCATAAGCCAATGCTTCAACTGCCGATTCATAAGGGACAAGGGGAAATTGATTGGTAAGCAAATCTCCAAAGGTTGTAGGTCGCATTGGACACTTTCTCTTGGTTGAATCACCAAATGGTCGCAATCGGTATTCCTGTTCTTCAAAGATGTTGATTAACGAGTAGTCCTTTCGCATTCGGGCTTCCTTCATGCTCTTAGGTCTTGACTTTGTAGTTGTCAATACTTCTTGGTCGGCATATTGATGAGCAAATGACTTCCAATCGTTGTGAATGGATTCATTCAAGAACAACTTGGCTGAACCCCTGTATGTAGTCTTGAAGGTTCTTGGGGCTGATACTCCTTGTAGCCATTCATTGTCATAGTCTTCGGCTTCTTCACCGATAAACGAGTAAAGGCCACTTCCCATGATGAATACTTCTCCTTCGTTGTCAATCTCCCACTCACCCAAGTTTTCGGGTGCAGTAAGGGGTCGCTTAGGGATATTCACCAAGTCTTCTCTTTTGAAAATAACACCGTCAGTAGCCATTGAAATAGCCTTCTTTCCGTTAAGTCGGTTGATTTCAGCGAGTCTTGCTCTTGTAGCACCACAGATAACAGCACCATAGCCAATGTTCCATAATTTGCCCATTGTGTCCTCTATGGCCTGAAGGCTCTTGCCATACAAACTATTTGCGCTCGTCTTCGCCACTGCCCTAACAGTAGGGTTTGGAGCGTTGTATTTCAAATCAAACAGTCTTGTCAATGACTTCTTGAACGGGTATTGTTTCCCTTCATCGGGTTCTTGGTGGAATACCCAATGTCCGTATTCAATGTTGGTTGGATTCCATAGTAGTGCCTCTTTCAATTCATCAGCAGTAATGGTTCGGTCAATACATCGGGGTGCAGTTAAACAACCGTTGATTTCTTCCAAAATAGGATACCATGACTGTCCTTCGGGAAACTCCATTTTGACTTCAATGAAGCCTAATGAGTATGGTCTTCTTTCTTCCATCCATTCCAAGAAAATATCGGAGTCTTTGCCTTCTCCTTTGCAAATAGCACCAACGATTCGGTCTTCATACACTTCCTTCTCCTTTCCATTGACTTCCTTCACCACCTTTCTTGTCTGCATAAGTGCAGGAAGGTGATATTGGATGTATGGGTATGCGGAAACCAAATCCACTTGAATACAGTCCCTAAACAGTCCAATAGCGGCTACATCAAAGTTTCCTCCGTTGTAGGCTTCTTGACCCATTCGCATTAACTCATGGAAGTTTGTGTCCTTATCCATGAGATTGACCGTTTGACGGAATCCCAAGTCAAGTAGGTGTGTTTGGGCTACATTCGCAGGTGAGTATGCTCTTTTGAATCGCACACCACTTGCTATGTATTCACCGCACTTCTTTCTCGCCAATTGACCGCATAACTCCGCATCAATCACCGCATACTTGTCAATGTCCTTCTCGTAGTAGTCCCAATAGTTAGCAATGGTGTAATCATCGGCATTGTAGGGGAATGTCTTTCCTGTGAACAGAACATCCTTTTCCCCGAACCTTGAAGCATCCAACTTAGAACCGTCAAAGCACTTTTCCATTTTGCCTTCTCCAAGATTCTTCTTAGCCGCAACATTAAGAGGAAGTTTGTTGTAAAACTGCGATATGTCCCACATCTCCAAGTCCTTGATTTTGAATCGCTTTCCATTCTTGACCTTATACATATTGTTGAAGTTGAAGCATAGCCACTTTCCTTCCAAGTATGTAATTTCAATCCATTGATAGACAGTTTCCACTCCTTCTTCGGTTTTGACCTCATAAGACCCCGTAGGAAGGATTAACTCGCCTAATGCGAGTAATCTGTCCAACCATGACTCTTTTCCGCTTAGAAGGTCTGCAAGGATAACTTCATGCTTAGGCGAAACCTTTCCTTCATACTTGTAAGTCATAAGGTGCTTCAAGATTGCCTGTGCATCAAACTTGAGATTCCAAAACAGGTATTGGTCTGTCATCCAATTTCTGTCAGTCCATGTCTTCTTGTTCTTTCCTTTGCCTCTTGACCGTTTCTTGGAATATCCTCGCCCTGCATCAAGGAAAGCATTGATGCAATCCATGAAGCATAGGACATTGACGACCATTGCTGTAAATGCGTAGCCCGTAGGCTTTCTTGACTTGTTCCATCCTGTGATTTTGGATGTTTCCAAAGAGATTTTCCTTGCCTTTCCATCAAGTGTTTCCGTATCAGCACCAAGCAATTGATGTTGTCGCCATGAACCACTTTTCACTCGCTCAATGAAGTTGTAAGTCAATTCATCTTCGCTCTTGGGCTTCTTGTATGTCTTTCCATCCATTTCGGGTTGGAGGAATGGAACACCATATCCTCGCTTTTGAAACTTGAATGAAGGTAATTCCTTCGCACTCATACGAATAGACTCCCTTTCACACTGTTGTAATTCGCTTCCCACTCTCTCCAATCAGTATCGGTTCTCAAATCGCCTGTCATTGCAACCAATTCCTCAAGTGTCTTTGATTCGGCTATTGACTTCTTCGCTTTAAGCGAATCAATGTCCCTTTGCTTTCCTCTTTTGGAGGCTCTTGTTTTTGAAGCATCTCGTTGTCTTTCCGCTTCTGCAATTTGCTTGTCATACTTGTTGAGGATAGCCGTCTTGATTGCTTCTTTCTTCTCCACCTTAGCGTATTTCTTTCCTGTTCGCTGAATGGCTCTATTGAGTTTCTTGTTTGACTTTGGGACTTTGCCCGTTTTTCGGTATCGCTGAATGGTTCTCACCGATTTGCCGTATCTTCGGGCTAAAGTAGCGTTTGAAAACTTGGTGTTCTTGAAGTAAGCCTTTGTTCGGGCTTCTTGGGAGATGTTTGCAATGTCCTTAGCCATATCACTCACCCTCCAACGACCATTCCACACCGCTACTGTCCATAAGCATTATGATGAGGTCTTGGATGAAAGCCTCATTCTCGCTATGGTGTAAATCAATCACCAAATGGCTTGGTGGTTGCCTAATTTGCATGGCTCTTTGCCTTCGCCACATTTTGAGGAAGTCATGTAGGCTATCACTTGTCATTAGACCACACCTCCCCCGTTGTAATGTTGCATTCCAAAGCCCAATACTTGCCCATTTCGTAGTTTTCTTCATATCCTCTATCGGATGGAAGGAAACAGCGACCCGCATACAGTTTGATGTGTTCCCAATCAAGCAGTATTGCTCGGTTTAGGTTTTCATCCATCATCAAGTGATACACCTTCTTTTCCTTCATGGCCTTCAATTGAGTGTGCGGTTTGTTTCCGTATCGCATAAAGACAGCAATGGTATTGTAGGGAAAACGGCCTTGTTTCCAACCCGCTTTCACTTGACTTTCCATTAAACAGTCTTTTTCTTCGTAGTTTCCGCACCAATCAGCACCAAAGTCTTCACTTCGTTGCTCAATTGCGGTAAATCCGAACAAAGCAAACGCTTTATCCATCGCTTCGGCTACATCGGGATTAACCGATGGGTCATATCTATTGTATTTGTCTTGACTGAACATATTTTTCACCTGTCCTATTAGATACTTCTATTTTTGACTATTTAAGACTTCACTTTTGGAAGTGGGTCGTCAATGGTCGGAAATAGTTTCTCTCGCATTTCTTGGTAATACTTCATGCTACTTAAAGGGCATAGTGGGATGTCCCATGTTTGGGGCAGTTTTTCAGTTTTTCAAGGTTCTTCGGTTCTTGTCGCACCTCCGAGGTGGCGTTTGGGCTTTAGCCCTTCGCCTCCTTGTATGGGGGCCCTCTTTTATCCTTTCTCCTTCAGATCGGAAGAGCACCCGTCCTAC
>Ga0181421_1000428_pt1 | contig 12276 bp, 35 predicted proteins | sample 44SPOviralmetaG_FD_130146 | JGI IMG/M metagenome (GOLD analysis project Ga0181421, IMG submission 130146) | Marine viral communities from the oligotrophic San Pedro Time Series (SPOT) site, San Pedro Channel, CA, USA - 44 SPOT_SRF_2013-06-19 | ecosystem: Environmental > Aquatic > Marine > Strait...
AAAACAGAAGAACAATTTTACCAGCTACTAGATAGAGTTTATGCTGAAGACCCATTGTATTCTAAAAAATTAAGAGCAATGGTAGAAGAAGAAGAACTTAAATCAAAGTTCTAAAAACACTCCCACCATACCATTTGGCTACCTGAAATATTGTTCGTATATTTAGGTATAAATAAAGGTTTATGGCATTATACAAATTAGATAATTATACAAAACAAGGGTTTTTAAGAAGTAGAATAATACCTTGGAAAGATGGTAAGCAATTTTCAATTAATCCCCATGGATATGGAAAATATGTAGGTGTAAGAAGATTTAAATATGAATACACTCACCCTCAAATGGCTCCTAGATTATACACATCACATCAAAATGGAAAAAAATATATAATTCCAACTTGGCAGGAAGTATTACCTGAAACTACTTTAAATGATATTGAATGGATTAAACCTGAAATTGTTAAAGAAAAACCGATTAAGGGTGTTTGGGAATTTGAATCATCATCATCTAAAGGTAAGTTTTATTCTGTAAAACAAAATGGAGTTAAATTCACTTGCAATTGCCCTGGATTTTGGGTAGCAAAAAATAGAGAAAAAGGTTGCAAACATATTCAATCAGTAAAAAAAGAATCAAAAAAATAGTTATGTGTAAGTGTAAGGTAAGTTGGTGTAATAATGAAACAGAATTTTATAATAAATCTCAAAAATATAAATTCTGTAATCTTCATAATAAATATAGACAATATGCTTCTAATGCTCCATCACGTCCTTGGTTAATGTATAAAGTAGAAAAAGTATTAGCTAATAAACTAATTTGTGAACATTGTGGGTTAGATATGGTAAAGCAATATGGTGAAGATAATTTCAAATCCATTATTACAGCAATGGACGTTGACCATATTAACCCCAATATCAAAGGTACCCCTGAAGGTGAACAACCTAGCAACTATCAACTACTTTGTAAAATGTGTCATATAATTAAATCACATAAAGAAGGTGATTATAAAGCTAAAAAATATAGGAAACATTTATAAATGTTCCGATAAATCTCAATATGTATAATATATAATAAAAAATAAATTATGGATAATTTCGATTATAAAAAGTATATTAAAGAAGGTAAATTATTAAACGAATTTGAAGACATGCGTCCTAAGGATATCGAATTTGAAAAAGCTAAAGAAGAAGAAAGATTAGCAAATCATCCTGAAGAAGAAACAATCAGAAAAATTCAAGCCATGTTTGATGATGAAAAATCATTAAAAGAAGATGATGATAAAATAAAAGATTTAGAATCACAACTTGATTTCCACACACAAATGGATAATATGGGTAGAGCTTCTATTATTAAAGATAAAATAGAAAAATTAAGAAAATTATCTAATTCTGGAGAAATTGATGGTGATGAATTTTTAGATAAATTTAACCCATTAAGTAAAGAACTTAAATCATTAGATGAAAGTAAGATTTCATCATATGAAAAACAGTTAAAAATTGCTTATGATGCTTTAGAAAAAGCAGACCTAGATGGAGATATTAGAAAGAAAGAATTAGCACTAGCTGCAATTGATTTAATAAATGATGAAATTGATTCTTACTTCAAATCAAAACTACAAGAACAATCAGAAATTAGTGTTGTAGATAATGCTAAATCAGCACTTAAAGCAATGCCTATGTCAGATGTATACATCAAATCATTAGAAAGTGATGTTGAAAAAAATGGTGAAGATGGGTATGTTGATTATAAAAAAGATGATTGGGTTGAAGATTATTCTGAGTTTATAGTTGATAAGCTTGATTCTTAAAAAAAATCACTACATAAAATAATATTTAGGGAAACGAAAGTTTCCCTATCTTTTTTTGAAGAAATGTTAAAACTTATTTGGCTACCTGAAAGATTGTTCGTATCTTTATGGTATAAGAAGATATAAAATAAAGGTTATGGTAAAAGAAATTAAAGAAATAGGAATTATTGAATTGTTTGAGAATGTATTAAATCTCCCATTTGAAGAGAGATTGGGTATGAGTTTTGAACAAGAGTGTAAATTAGTTATTGATTGGGCTGAAGAGAATGATTATTATGTCTACAGTAGAGGTAATGATGAGTTCTTCAAGTTTGAAGGGTTTGAATTAGCCGAAAAGGGTGGATATAAAGGTGTTATTTTTGACAATTTAAGTTAAAAATAACCCGCGTATTGGTTGGTTACCTGAAATATCGTTCGTATATTCACGGGGTAATAATGATTAAACAAAAAATAAAAGTTATGTTAAAAATTAATTATAAGTATTTAGTAGGAGCTATTGTTAGTTTAGGATTGAGTTTATTCACAATATTGGGTTTGACTCAGAACATTATTGGATTTAATAGTGTATTAAGTGAAATGTTTTTCACATTCTCAGCTTTGGTTCTTGGAATAGGAAATTTGATTGTTAGTTTTAAAATTATAAAAAAGTAAATAGTTATGGCAGAAATTGTAAAAGAAGTTATTACGCCTAGATGGCTTAAAATTAAGGAAATGTATGAAGCAGGTACCAATGGATCTAAAAAATATGGTACTAACTTCGAATTAGGAGGAGAATTAAATGTATTATCTCTAGAACTAGTAGATATGTTAGGTGAAATTACACTTAGAAATGGGTGGGATTGTGTTATTGAAGATATTGAAATGGATCTTTGGAAAAAACGAGTTTGGAGTTTAATTGAAAATGCTGGTTTATTAGATGCTATTGAATCTAAAGATGAAGATGAATATGATGAATTTGGTGAAGATGGAGATTATGGGAATAGTTGGGTTGGTGATGAAGATGAAAGTGTTGATTTAGATAAATTATCAAAGGAAGAATATGGATTCTAATATTAAAGAATTATTATATAGAGAATTGATGACCATTCTCCAATCACTTGAAGATGGAGATGTAAGCGAATCAAGAAGAGAACTAGAAAGCTTAATTAATAAAATACAATATAACCAATTATGAAAATATTAGAAGTAACAGGATTTGGAAATAAAGAAAAACATTTAATTCCTTTAAATAACATTATTTGCTTCCATTTTGATGAAAGATATACCAGTATAATTTTAGCAGGTGGGAATAAAGTAAATGTAATAGAAATTGAATCCACAATTAAAGAAATGTTAGAATATTTTGAATCTGAAATCATTAGTGAAAATGATTTAGAAAACCTTTGGTGGGGTAAAGGAAATGAGGATGTAGACGAGGATTTTAAAGAATACCAAAAAGGTGAATTACCATTTTAAATAACTCAGATGGCTAGAGAAAAAGAAGGTAAGTTAGTAAAACTCGATTATGATTTCAATACTGTTAGGTGTTGTGAAGTTGAATATAAACCCGGAAAATGGGCTAGAGCAACAGCAAGAGAATTTAGATCATTTAGAGGAAATAGAAGAATATTAAATGTAGATAATCCGAAAAGCTCATTCTACGAAGAGTATCACGGACCTACATATATATTTGACACTAACCGAATCTCAAATGTTAATACTCCAGGATTATCTTATAAAAATGGGATTGATCCTAGAGCAAAATACACAAAAAAAAGTAACTGGTAGTATGGAAAACATAAATTTACTTATAAAAGGATCATTTTTATTTTTGGTGGGGCAAAGTTTAGTGTTTTATCAAATCAATGGACAGTTTTTTTGGGAAACAGCAAAGAAATATCCTGTAATGATGTCGCTGCTCGGGGTTCCGATTTCGTTTGTGTACATATACGCTACTAAATATACGGTAGAAGCATTTGATGGGAGTTTGTGGCCTCAAAGACTTATTGGGTTTGCGGTTGGGATACTTTCTTTTTCGTTTTTAACGTATTATCATTTAGGTGAGCCAATTACGTTGAAAACCGGAGTAACGTTGTTATTAGCGTTTATTATCGTATTAATTCAAATATTTTATTAAATTATAGTATGTTTAAAGAATTGTATTACCATAATGATAAAGCGTTTTTAATAGTAAGAAAAATATCTGTAGGGTGTTTTGATAAGAGAGGGGTTTTGGATATGAATGTGGTAAAAGGTGTAAGAGATTGGTTAGAATGTGACCATGTTTTAAAAACAAAAACACATTTCCTGTTTGTAGAAACAGTAGAAGATATAGAATTTGAAGAAATAAATTAATTAATAAAAAAAGAAAAAAATATGTTGAAAAAAATTAAGGAAAATGGTAAAGTATTTGGTAAAGAAATTTTATCAATAGCAGTAGTTGCATTAGTTATGGGAGTATTTACAATGCTTTCATGGAATTTAGGAATAGCTAAAGCTATTGATGGAGTTAATAGTATTAGTTTAGGTGAATCAGTTATGGTTTTAACTTTGTTTAATACTATTAAAGTTACAGTTGAAATGTTTAGTAGAGTTCCAAAAGTAATTAAATAGTGACTAGACAAGAAAAATATCAGTATCTTTTAGAAAACGGTTGGTGGTGGAGACACAATGATGAGTGCTGGTATGAGTCATCTAGAGATAAATTATATGTTGAAGATGGTTTAATAGTAGGGTTTAGACCTGAATCAGAAGGTATTAGTTTAGAAGAAGCGTATAAAAAAGTAAGTAAGTTATGAAATATGTAGTTTATTGTTTAAGGTTAAGTGGTTATTTGGGGAAAAATATAACTTCTCCAAAACTATTAAAAGTAGGGATTTCAAAAAATAATGCTAATTTTAGATTAGAAATGAATTCTAGATTTGAAGGTAATAATTCATATAGATCTTTGTTTGAAAATGTAGAAATTTTAGCAGAAAAACCATTCAATTCTAAAGAACAAGCTGAAGAATATGAAAGTGAAATATTAAATTTTATTGGTAGTAAAGATTGTGGTATTTATGAAAAAGTAAAAGGTGTAACTGAATTAAGAACCTGGAATCAAGTAAGAGAAAATAAAATACTTCAACTACTTAGTTAAGTATGGTTGGAGAAGCTAAATATCATTCGTATATTTATAACATTAAATTATTAAATAAATAAAAGTAAAAAGTTATGAACAGAATCAATGTAAACAAGTCAAACAGTATTATAATCGATGAAAGATTATTCATTACAGGATTGAAAATGTCTCAAATAAGTGAAGCATTAGTAGATTTACACATTATCAGAGGAAATACAGTAAACCATCCAACATTTGGGATGATGTATGAGTATGATGGAAAATATTCAAGAAATTAAATCATGAAAAGTAGTAAAAAAATAATCAAAGAAAAGATTAAAAGTAGGGAGAATTGGATTCGTAAAGCATATTCAAATATAGAATTGTATTTGTCTGAAATCCACCAACTTGAAGAAGAATTGTACAAATGTTCAATTGAAGAAGAGATTGAACAAGATTTATATAACAGAGAAGATAGAAATAATTAAAAAATATGATAGATATAGATAACTTTGATACAGAACTATTTACTGACACAGAATTAAAATGTTTGAGATGGTGGAAGGAAACATCACCTTTTTCATATAAGAGATATTTAAAAAACAAAAGTATTACTATTAAGCATTTTAATATTCTAAAATCATCGGCATCTGCTGGATTTGTTTTTTTGTTTTTTTATATAATACTTATGGTTTGCTTAGCAAATATATTCGGTGGAGTATCAATGGGGGAAGCTACAATTAATCCTTATAGTAATGAATTAGTAGATCCTTCTAAAATGCAAATTGGGTTTGTAGTAGGTTTAATTGGATCTATTTATTATGGTAGAGAATATTATTTTCATCAAAAATTTCTTAAAATTATTAGGGAAAATGTAAAAATAACCTTATAAAAGATAAATGCGATAGGGGTTGGATACCACAATCCCTCATCGTATCTTTATGGTATAAGAAATTAAAAAATAAAGGTTATGACAAAGACAGAATTAAAAAAACAACAAACACAAGGTGTAATTGAATTGTTAGAAAATAAATTTGGTGCTACTGATTTTGAAAATGATCAAGGTAGTTATTTTACATTTTTTGTTGGTGAGTTTGAAGGTTGCTTAACGCGTAGAGATTTTGATGTTATGATGAATGATAGCATGCAAATGAGTCCTGGTTTTACTGAGGAAGAATATGATGTTAGAGATGCTGCAATTGTATTAGAAGATACTATTAATAAATCAATACAGGAATATTTAAAATAAATGTGTTGATATTTGGTTACCTGAAGAATCGTTCGTATCTTCATGGTATAAGAAATTAAAAAATAAAAGTTATGGCAAATATGAAATTTAGAAGTTTAGATGATTGTGATAAAATAATTGGTAAAAGAGTATCATTTGAGTATCATGATAGAATTAGAACTGGTGTTGTTAAAGATTATTCAATCGAAAATAGAAAGGTGGTGTTCGAAATATTAAGTGATATGACTCAAGGTATTACTTTGTGTGATATGTTTGGTATTGTTGAGTTGACGGACGAGATAATTGAGAACACAAATCCAGTTAAATTCACAACAACCGTTATAAAGTAAATGCGATAGGGGTTGGTTACCACAACCCCCATTCGTATCTTCACATCGTTAAGATGATTAATTAATTAAAAATAAAAGTTATGAGCGATTTAGTAAGTAAAATTAATGGTTTAGAAAAAAACGAATCAATTAATGTAGTGTATAAAGGTGATGATTATAAAATTGATTGTTATATGGTATATTCAAATAGAAAATCATTTGCTATGAATAATAGAAGTGAACACGGAATACTTAGTTCAATGAACATTGAAAAAATAACAAATAATTTTATTACATTATATTCATTTGATATGTTTAAAAATAAAAATACTGCTAGAATTAAAGTAGCAGACATTACAATTGAGGGGTAAGGCAATTGCCCCAATATTTGGCTACCCAAGATACTCATCGTATATTCACGGGGTAATAATGATTAAATAGTTAAAAAAATAAAGGTTATGTTAAAAACAGTTGAATATAGAGATTTTAATGAAATGAGTATTGAAGAGCTAAAAGCTGAATTTAAATTAGTTTGTGCTAAAGGTATTACTTCTGACATTAAAGATCGAATTGCTAGTGATAGATACAAAGCAGCAAAAAGGTTTAATGAAGAATTACATTTAGTATCACATATTGGAGATGGGTTTATTTGTATAGATAATATTTCAGATGAAAGAGGTATTCAAGACATATATGCTGAATTTAAACCATCAAGAAAGGGTGCATTTGAAGTATATTGTGATGCTCGAAAGTTAGGTTTAAAACATTTTACAATTACATTTCAAACATCATATTATATCTATCAATGTATAGAAGATAAATTTGCAGGTGAATATCCCGAACATTCAGATGATGGAGAAAATTATGATATAGTTGAATATAAAGCAATATAAAAATACCCATGGTAATATTTGGTTACCTGAAATATCGTTCGTATATTCACGGGGTAATAATGATTAAATAATTAAAAAAATAAAAGTTATGTCACAGTTAGAGTTTGATTTTAAAATGTTAAGTAAGTACCAAGAAGGAAGAGTTGCAAGTTTTGTAACATCAAGAAAAAATACTGCTATACATAAAACAAAAGAAAATAAGCATATAGTAAATTTGTTAGTTGAAGCTGGATTTGTTGAAGGTGTAGATTTTGTAAATGATTTTGAAAGATTAGGATTAGTTACTGATACTAGAAGTTTTGGTTATGGTGATGATGAATTTAAAGCTGAAGTTGAATTTGAAGATTACATTGGAACAATTGTTATCAAATACCAAGAATATGATAGATCTGAAAATGCTATTGTAACTAGAAATACTTGGATTTCATTATCAGGTGATAAATTAGAATGTTCAGCAATTACTCCACAATATAGAGCTTATAAACCTGAATCATTATTAATTAAATTGAGAGAAACTAATGAAATGGCTCAATATGATTTTGAAAGAGGTAATAAAAGGTTAAGTGTTTTAAATCATACAATTAAAAAATACAAAACTAAATACCCTGATGCTGAAGTAGGTGTAATTCAGGAATATAATCGTATACATGGTTCATACAATTTAGTTCAAGTTAAATTTAAAAGTGGTTCATTTATATCATTTAAATTAAGTTTTGATAAAGATAAAGAATATGTTCATGAAATGAGAGATACTAAAATGGAAAATATGAGCCCATTTGAAATATTAGATATGTTTAACAAACAACCAAAAAATAAAAAATAAAAGTTATGAAAAATTTTAAAGACATAAGTTGGAAATTACATTCATTAGATAAGAAAAGTATACAAGGGACAATAGAATTTGATGATGGGGTAGAATTGTCAGTAATAGCAGGTGCTAAATTTTATAGTTCTAAAATAGGTGATGCTACACCTCATCCTGATAAATTTGCTTCATTTGAAGTAGCTGTATTAGATAAGGGTGGGAAGTTTGTAACCCAAAAGTTTACAAATGAGGATAATGAAGTTATAGGATGGCAATCAAGAGAAGATATAGATAATATAATTTCAAAAATCGAAGACTATAAATAATATGGAAAAGCAAACTTACATAAATGGTTTAGGTCAAAAATATACTTTTGAACTTATAGATGATAATAAAATTATCTGGAAAGGTGATTTTGATAACTGTAAGTGTAGTATGAATCAAAACCAAAATTATCTATTTATTAATCCTATAGGAGGACCACATATAAAAATAGGTACTCTAATGATGTATATGTCAAGTGAATTTGTTGGATTAGAAGTAAGTAGAATGAAATTAAATAATAAATCAGAAGTGATTATAAAGTGTAATAAACATAATAATGATGATTTAGGGGAACATTTCCACTTACAAGATAGAGACATAATTGGTGGAATAATTTAAAATAGTAATTATGGGTAAGTATATAGTAGAAGGTAAAGTAGGTGTTTTGTTTAGTCCCGGTATTGGATCAGGTTTCAGTTCTTGGGGTGATTCTGAAATGTGTATAGATGGTGATCTTGTAGATGCTTTTATATCAGAGGATGATGCTGAATTTAAACATATACTAATTCATAAGTATGATAACCCTTATGTTGATGCTAATGTTCAATTAACTTGGATTCCTATTGGTACAAGATTTATGATAACTGAGAACAATGGAAGTGAAGAGATTATAATAATTGATGATAGTAATAGCTATGTAGCATAAAATATGTATAATAAAATGAAAATGATAAAAAAAGCAATAAAAGCAATGTGGTTAGGGATAAAGATAGCTAATGAAAACTATCTTAATGGTAAATGTCATCATGGTAAATTTTAATATATGAAAAGGATAAAAAAAGTATTAAAAGACTATTGGGAATTATTAATAGAAGGATATAAACCAAAATATTAATTATGAAAAATTTAGAAAAATATTATCCTATACTACTGGCTTTCATCAGCTTCTTATTTTCTGTAACGTTATGGTTTGTGGGATACAGAGATGAAGGTATGTTTGTTGGGATATGGGTACCTTCAATATTAGCGTGTGGTTGTTTTTTTAACACTTTAAAAAAGTAAATGGGGTTATTAATTTTTACACTAGGATTTATTATATTTGTTACTTATATATTTTTCTTTATATTTAGCACACGTGAAGAAATAGAAAATGAAATAACTTTCAAAGATGACATAATAGATTATGATGGGCATGGGAATTGGGGAAGATTCCCCCCAATCAAAAAAAGGAAAAAAAGAAAATAATTAATTATGAAAAAGCTATTATTACTGTTAGGTATATTATTTACTCTTAATGTTAAAGGACAAGTAATACAATTTGTTCAACAACCATCTCAAACAGATATTAAGGTGAAATTTGTAGAGTATAGATATCAAGCTGATGTCGTGGTGATGAAAGTAGATAACAAATATCAGGCTAGTAAACCTGGACATTGGTATTTTAAATACTCATCACTTAGCAATAGTGGATATTATTCAAACTCGACTTTAAAAGTGCGTATTGTAAGATATCACTATGAAGCTGATTTTCATGTGTACGTAACTGAAAACCGTTGGGAAATAAAACTTACTGATGAGTACCTAAATGCTATAAAATGAATATTGTGGATAAAATAAAATATGGTGGGATACACACCAAAAAAGACTTTGAAATATTGATTAATGATATGCTTGAATTTGCTATCAAAAATGAAAATTTTGAAGCAGCAGCGTTACTAAAAGAATATCTAGATAAAAAAAGTAATGAATTTGATTACGAATCTGGAATGTGTTAAGTTATAAAAAATTAAAGTAAATGGAAATATATCAAACACCCAAACCTTGGGGCACATACGAAGTACTATTAGATGATGAATTAACTAAAGTCAAAAGGATAACTGTGTATCCTGGACATAGGTTATCTTTGCAATCACATGAACATAGACAAGAACAATGGACTGTAATAGAAGGTAAATTAACTGTAGTGTTAGGTGATGAGCAGCTAATATTTTATCCTGGAGAGAGTGTTCATATACCTTTAGGTGCTAAACATAGAGCATGGAATAAGGGTGATGATATAGTTCAATTCATTGAAGTTCAAACTGGAACTTATTTTGGAGAGGATGATATAACTCGATATGAGGATGATTATGGTAGAGAAGGTGATGGTATTGAATCTAAAATGTATTAAGCTATGAAAATTGATCTTGTACCTGTAATTTGTATTGTATTCCTAACATTGTTTCTTCTGGTAGTTGTCCCAACAACCAAAACACCTAAAGGAGATATAGGAGATATAATGATAATAGATTCAGCTACGACGGTAAATATGACGGTGAAGGCAGATACGGTAAGGAAAACAATCACCACTATACAACATTAACATCCAATAATCACCAAATATTCCATTATGACGTTAAACATTTAGTATAACGTTGGTGTTGGGTCAAATATCGCATGTTAAATATAAACAACAACACCCAAATATAAAACACAATGTAAAAAATGTGTATTGTATGTGAAAAACCGGGTACGGAACGTATGGGGTGAGATGGGTTCGGTATTAACCCCTTTATCGCGCGCATCCAACCCCTTACGATCGAAAAAATATATACTTAACCACGTACGGAAACGCGCGGGACCGCATGATACGTGTTTCCTTCACCGTCGTACACGTTATCTTCACCGTCGTATGCTGAATGGTAATGTCTCTGTTCCTTATCCGTCGTATCATTTGGCTACCACAGATGGCGTTCGTATCTTTATGGTATAAGAAATTAAAAAATAAAGGTTATGAACGCATTAAAAGATATTAAAAAACAAGCAGAAGTTATTGTTAACGATTTAGCGGTTAGAGAAATTAATAGAATTGAAGGTAATTCAATTGCATTTGAAACATATTTAACAGCCAATCCAGATTTCATTATTTATAGTGATTGGAGTGGAGATAAGCAAATTGGTAAAACGGTTAGAAAATACAATAGTGAAACTTCAGGTTCAATTGATTTATATGAATACTTTATGACACAACGTAAAAATTGGAAAGATACATTTACCGTTGATTTCAAAGGTGCTAACATGATGAAATTAAACCGTGCATTAGCAAAACATATTAGTGATGATATGACAGCAAGTGATATTAAAGTAAACATTGCTGGTGATGGTGCTGAAGTAAGAGCAAATGTAGATGATAAATATTTTAGAACGTTCGCTACCGTATGTGGAGGTTATATCCAATGTTTACATTACAGATACAGAAGTTCACTTAAGTAAAAAACGAATGCGATGGGGGTTGGTTACCACAATCCCCCTTCGTATCTTTATGGTATAAGAAGATAAATAAAGGTTATGAGCGAAGCGAGAAAGTTAATTAAGGAATTTGGTTTAATAGGTGCAAGTGATAAATTGCAAGAGAGTGAAAACAATGATTGTGTGGTGAGAGCATTAATGCATACGTTAGGAATTACTTATGCTGAATCACATCATTTATGTGAAACTAAATTAAATAGACATCCAGGTAAAGGTGTTTATACGTGGTTATATTTACCTAAGGTTAAACAAGCACATGGTAAAAAAATAACTCAAATGGGTCGTGTGGACAGAAATTCACATTGCGATCGTAAAAAACTTACCCGTACTAAGAAAACCAAGAAAACGATGTGGAGTAATGCGAAGCAAAAATTCATTAACACACGTAGAGAAGTTCAAGTGAGCTATAAGGTAAAAGAATTCATTAAGGCATTTCCAATCGGAACATATTTAGTTACTGTTAGAGCACATGCGATAGCAATTATCAATGGTAAAATAATTGGTAACTGGAATGATGATAAAAAAATCAACCGTGAAGTGTTTTCCGCATACAAAATAGCATAAATCAAGAACCGCAACAACATGCAAT
>Ga0181421_1000433_pt1 | contig 12225 bp, 10 predicted proteins | sample 44SPOviralmetaG_FD_130146 | JGI IMG/M metagenome (GOLD analysis project Ga0181421, IMG submission 130146) | Marine viral communities from the oligotrophic San Pedro Time Series (SPOT) site, San Pedro Channel, CA, USA - 44 SPOT_SRF_2013-06-19 | ecosystem: Environmental > Aquatic > Marine > Strait...
ATAAGATCCCGCTTCGGCGGGGTCTTTTTTAATTATTATATTATATTATATTATGGAAACAAAAGAAAAGAAAACTACAGCTAAAGCTGTAAAAACTCCTGAAGTAAAAAAAGATACTTGGGAATACAAAGATAGAAATTATTATCTAATAGGAGGTAAAAATCCTTTAACATATACTTTACCTAGTAAACATACTAGAAAATACCCTTTAGTTTGGTTTGATCCAGAAAAAGGTTATGAAAGAGAATTAAGATATGCTACAAATCAAAAGTCAATATTTGTAGATGAACAACAAGGGCAAGTTACTTTAAAGCATGTAGTATTTGACCTAGGCGTGCTTATTGTGCCTAAAGAACAAAGGAATTTACAAGAGTTTTTATCTAAACATCCTCACAACAATCTATTATTTTCTGAATATGATAAAGTTGAGGAAGCTATAGATGAAGTAGAAGATATAGAAGTTCAGTTAATAGCAATGAATGCAGCTATGGAAATGGATCCAGATTTTGCAGAGGCTATATTAAGAGTTGAGATAGGATCTAAAGTATCTGAACTAACTTCTAAAGAATTAAAGAGAGATCTTTTATTATTTGCTAAAAACCAACCTTCATTGTTTATATCTATAGCAAATGATGAAAACGTACAACTAAGAAACTTAGGCATTAGAGCTAGAGAAGCAAATATAATAAAGCTTAGTGGTGATAATAGAGTGTTTTCTTGGGGATCTAATGATCGTAAACTAATGACAGTACCTTTTGATGAGAACCCATATTCAGCTTTAGCTGCGTGGTTTAAGACAGATGAAGGTGTTGAAGTTTTTAAATCAATAGAGAAAAAACTAAAATAACATGTAACAATAGTATAAGGGCCCGTTCACTCGGGCCTAATACGCAAAAATAAAAAAACAAAATGGCTATAAACATAAATCAGGTATATAAGTCTGTACTTGTAGTATTGCAACAAGAAAAAAGAGGTGTACTAACACCTGCTGAATTCAACAAAGTTGCTACACAAGCACAGCAAGAAATATTCATAGAGTATTTTGATGAACTAAACCAGTTACTGAGACAACCTCAAACTAGTCTAGCATACGCTGATAGATATGCTTTATTAGACGAAAAGATACAAATATTTAAAAGAGTTGAAACTCTTAGCACATCCGCTACTGGGACTGTAACCCCAACAACAGCGGTGCAAGAGCTAGGTGATGTTGTTTATTTTGAAACAGGATCTAGCGCAGGTAGAGAAGTTCAAAGAATACAAAAACACGAGGTTTATACTACTAACCAATCTCCACTAACTGCACCAACTACTAGATACCCTGTATATACTTATGAAAATAACGTTATACAGCTATACCCATCGACCATTGTTAATGGAACAAATGATATTCAGTTAAACTTTTTAAAATATCCAACAGACGTTAAATGGGGTTTCACTATTGATACAGAACTTGGTAATTACATTTACAATGCGCAAAGCTCTGTAGATTTTGAGTTACATCAATCGGATGAGCCTATGTTAGTAGATAAAATACTAGGTTATGCAGGCGTTATGACTAGGGATCAGCTAGCTTTACAGTTGGCAAATAGCAAAGAACAACAAATAGATATTGACGGACAAAAATAAAAATTATGGCAACAACACCCTTATCAAACGCTTTTATATCACTTAATGATATTATAAATAACTTTTTAATTTCTTATACTGGACCTGGTAGATTAATACCAGATGCTATAAGAACAGAAGTTATATTTCATGCTCGTAGATGTCTGCAAGAGTTTGCTTACGAAACTATAAAAAGTCAATTTACAGAAGGACCTACTACTGTTACAACTTCAACTGCAGTTGCTTTACCAACAGATTTTGTTGCTGTAATATCAGCTACAAATACTGGCTCTAGCACAAATCCACTTGTTGAAGTTTCTACATTAGCCGATCTTTCTACGGGAGAGTTTTTTATAGACTACGCAGCTAAGACAATTAAATATGGAGATGCTGGTAGTGCAACGTTGACATACTTATCAAATGCACTTACCACAGATGAATCTGCTGCTATACCAAAGCTAGCAGAACAAGCTTTATACGCGTGTATGATTTATGCTATACTTGCAAATAGAGAAAAAACTAGACCAGACGTGTTACAAAGATTACTTATAGAAAAAACAGACAAACTAGAAAGAGCTAAATCAAGACTGGTATTTACTAACTTCGATTAAAACAATAATATGGCGATTAATGTAAACACAGTGTACACGACGGTGTTGAGTATACTTAACAAAGAACAGCGTGGTTACTTAACTCCATATGAGTTTAATCAAGCAGCTACTCAAGTTCAGTTAGATATATTTGAGAATTATTTTAAAGATTTAGACAAGCAATTAAGAATACCTCAAAATGAATTTGACTATAGTAATCCTATAGAAAATATTGATGATGAGTTATCTACATTTAAATGCTTAGGTGAATGTACATACCAAAGTTCTTTGCGGTTTACTACACCAACTGTAGATTTATTAACAAACACAGCTGTAGTTTATGATGACGCTCCTACATCTAATCAATTTGCTTTTTATAGATTAGGAACAGTCACTTCTGGATCTACTAAACCTGTAGAAATAGAAAGACTACAAAGAGATTATTTTTACAACATAGATAGATCTGATTTAACAGCACCTAGCGCAAACTATCCTGTATATCTATATGAGAATAAAGAATTAACAATAAAACCTAGCACTATTACAGCAAACGTAGAAGCAAGTTTTATAAGAAAACCTAGAAATGTTGTTTGGGCTTATACCGTAAATGCAACTCTAGGTAACTACGTATATCAACCATCTAGCACAGGCGCTGGTGTTATACCTACTACTGGATCTGTAGACTTTGAAATAAGTAGTAACTACCAGACTGAAGTTATACTAGAAATACTTAAATATGCTGGAGTAGTAATAAGAGATCCTCAAATAGTTCAAGCAGCAGCTCAAGAACTTGCAGATAAATAAATTTAATATTAAAAGAAAATAAATATGGGACTAATAACTGAAACTAACGCTCAATACTATTCAGGTCAACAAACATTTGCTAATTTAGCAGGTGTATCAAACCCAACTTTTAATTGTACTTTTAATGTTGATGTTGTTAGTGCTTTTGATAGCTCTGGCGGCATGGTTTCATCTGCTTCTAATTACACTATATATATAAATAATGTTGCTCAAGCGGAAAATTTATCTTATGTATCTAACCCATCTAGTAATACAATAACACTTAGAAATGGTCCATATACTGGATCTACTTATATACAGTTAAAAAAACCTGCAATAGAAGAAAATTATGGCAGTTACGAATATACTAGTCTAAACGATGTTATAAACAACTTTATAGTAGCTTACGTTGGTGAAGATAAATTAATAAATAGAATTAGTAGAACTGATGTTATATTCCACGCTAAAAGAGGTTTACAAGAGTTTAGTTATGATACTTTAAAAAGTATTAAATCTCAAGAATTAACAATACCACCTGGTTTAGGTGTTGCAATACCACAAGACTATGTAAACTACGTTAGATGCTCATGGATAGACAGTAGTGGTGTTCAACATATAATATATCCAGTTAATAATCTAACATCCTCACCTTTTACTTTACCTCTACAAGATGAATCAGGAATCCCAATACAAGATTCTTTTAGTAAAAATATTCAAGCAGATCAATCTTTAACAGAAGAAAAATGGAACACAGCTAGTGGCAAAGATATAACTGGAGAGATTGACAAAGATGACGTCAATGTATATAGTAGAGATTGGTGGAAATTAACTTATGGACAAAGATATGGTTTAGATCCGCAGGTATCACAAATGAATGGTTGGTTTCAAATAAATGAGAGAGAAGGTAAATTTACTTTTTCTAGTGATTTAGCCAATAAACTAATAGTTTTAGAATATATCTCAGATGGATTAGCCTATGACATAGATTCTAAGGTGCCTAAGATGGCCGAGGACGCGTTATATGCTCATATTAATCACTCTATACTATCAACAAAAACAAACATCCCAGAATACATAGTTCAAAGATACCAAAGAGAAAGATCAGCAAAATTAAGAAATGCTAAGATAAGATTATCAAATATAAAACTTGATGAAATAGTTCAAGTAATGCGTGGTAAATCTAAATGGATTAAACACTAATTATGCCAGAAATAAAAAATACTTTTATCAAGTCAAAGATGAACAAAGATCTTGACGATAGACTTTTATCTAATGGAGAATATAGAAATGCTCAAAACGTAAATATAAGTAGATCTGAAGGTGAAGATGTTGGTGCTTTAGAGAATGTTTTAGGAAATAAATTATTATCATCAGTAACCCTTACTCAAACTAGTGAAATCATAGGGTATATAAAAGATGATATAAACAACTGTGTTTACACTTTTTCAACTAATTATACTGATACTTCAAGTGATGAATTGAGTAATCCGGCACCCTATGGCGCTGAATGTAGAATAGTTAAAACAGATTTATCCACAGGTACAGATTCTATCTTAGTTCAAGGCAGATTTTTAAATTTATCTAAAACACACCCTATATATGGTGTTAATTTATTAGAGGATTTATTGTTTTGGACTGATGACAGAAACCAACCTAGAAAAATAAACGTAAAAAAAGTTTCTAGTCTTACTTATTATTCTACAGAAGACACAATATCTGTAGCTAAATATTACCCATATAAAGTACCTAAACTATATGATGAGGTTAGTGTTAACGTAAAAAGCTATTCATCAGCAGGCCTACCAACTTATGATTCAAAAAATTTTGTTACTTTAGCAGATGCTAAAAAACTAAAAGCAGGCATGATGCTTTTGAAGGGTGGTAATAGCGTTCCATCTAACCCAGGCCCAACGTTAGAAAGGTTTATAGTAGCTGTTTTTGAAGGCAATAATAGTACTAGTTATTTTTTAACTAATGAACAAATTGTAACTACCGCAAACACTGTAGTAGCTTTTGGTTTTTCTAATTCTAAAAATTCATTTAAAAAGTATTTAGATTATTCTATAATAGGAGCTGCTGTAAGGTACGACTCTAATGTAACTTTAGGCTTAAGGCAAGTTGATTATTCTGTGGCTAGCGAATCAAACATGTCTAATAATACTTCAAATTGTGGTCCAAATCGTACTTTAGTAAGTGTTCCTTTTACTACTAATGGTAGTGGTATTGATGCTACTATTAATGTTGTAATAATAAGTGGAAGTATAGCAAATATTATAATAACTAATCCAGGTAGTGGTTACGCGGTAGGTGATACAATAACAATTAGTGCTGTTCAATTAGCTTTTGCAAATATATTTGGCCCTAACCCTGTTGGGAGTGGCTATACAGTAAATTCCGTAGTGCCAGTATTAGGTGATGGTAGTAATGCAACAGCTCAAATTACCAATGCCAACGGTAGCGCTTTTCTTGTAGCTCTTGGCTCGAATTATACAAATGGTAGCAATGTCACTTTAGAAGATGAGTCTGCAGGAGAGCCTCCTGCTGGGTTTATTTATAGATATGGTTTAGGATCTTTAGTTTGGACTCTATCTGCTGGTAATTTTATAAATATAGATCCTCCAACTACTACCACTTTCTTTTGGTCTGGTAGTTCTATTCCTTACACTAAAATGCTTGTTAATTGCCCTGGATTCACAAGTCCTGACACTTTTATTACCGCGTCAGCATACCAAGGCGCTGCTCCAGATGGAGTAAATTATTATAAAATAACAACTAATATAGCTCACAACATACCTACTTCAAGTACTTTAAATGCCGTTGCTATGGTTGAGTTTAGTTGGCCAAATCCTAACTATAATTCAGCATTTGCTGGAGACTCTGAATTATTAAAAGATAAGTTTGTTAGATTTGCTTATAGATTTAAATTCGATGATGGAGAATATTCATTAATATCACCTTTTACTCAACCAGTCTTTGCGCCTAAGCAAAGAGGTTTTATACAAGAAAGCGTTTCTGAAATAGCAACAACACCTAATCCTGTATCTGGAATACCAGAGTCTGATGGAAACGTAATAGGCACTGCAATTCAGAATTTTGCAACAGGTGAAGAAGATATTCAAGCTAGTACTATAGTAAGCTTTTTTGAAAACAGTATAGATACTATTAGTTTGCAGATTGAAATGCCTTACCCACTTGGCGATTCAAATAATCCTAATACTTTAGATATAAAATCAAAACTTGGTGTTGTAGAAATAGATATACTATATAAAGAATCAGACGGTTTAGCTGTTAAAATTGTTGATACAATACCTAGTGAAACATTTAGGTTGAATGAAGACGGAACTGTAAATACTTCTAATATTTTCACATATAACTACCAATCAAAAGAACCATTTAAATTAATATCTCCAACTAAAGAAATAGAAAGAGTTTACGACAAAGTACCTATTAGAGCTCTAGCTCAAGAATCTGCTGGTAATAGAATAATTTATGGAAATTTTATAGATAAGCACACACCTCCAAGCTCTATAAAATATAATGTTAGAATAACAGAAAAAGAAACTCCAACTATTTCTAATATAACTAATTCTACCGTTCAGACTCTACAAGCAGGCAAAGAAATTAGTAACTCATATTTATCTTACCCTACACATACTCTTAAGCAGAATAGAAATTACCAAGTTGGTTTTGTTCTAGCTGATAGATATGGTAGGCAATCAGACGTTATCTTATCACCTTTAGACAATAAACAATACAAAACAGTCGTGAGCAGCATAAATAATTTGTATGAATCATCAACAATTTTTAATCCTTATTTTGATAGTTATTTCACTAGAAACATAGCAACTTGGAGAGGAGATATGTTGGAGATATTGCTAAGAGAAGCTATACCAGCAACATCAACAGCTGATGGATATCCTGGTATATACAAAAGTGGTAGATACGACACTACACTAGGAGCAGCTGTGAGTAGTTCAAATATAATTCTTTGTAATGAATTAGATTCTAATGCTGCAGTTGGTGATATTGTAGTTATAGAATCTAATGTGTTAGCTATTGTAGCATTAAACTTTACTACAAAAAAAGTTACTTTATCTAGTTCTATCAGCGCAGCCATTGATACTGATGTTGAAATATATGGTCCAGAAAATAAATTAGGATGGTATAGTTACAAAATAGTAGTAAAACAATTAACACCAGATTATTACAACGCATATTTAGGTAATGTTGCTTATTTATCTCCCAACTCAGCTTTAGCTAGTAGTTTAGGTAATTATGCTTTTTCAGGTAGTAGTTTTGTATCTAGTTTGTTAGCTGACAATGTTAATAAAATTCCAGCAGACTTAATACAAGTAGCTCCTGAGCAAAATCAATTTGGAACTAGTGATGCTTTGCTATATCCTAGAGTTGGCGGAACAATACTAAGAGACAATGCAACCATAGATTATATATATACTCAAAACTTTTTGCTTGGAGCTCAATCTGCTTCTATAAACGCATATGGTAAAATAAGAGATATAGGTGTGGCAGAAGTTACCTTCGACAGTGCTACTCCTCCAGTTCCTAATGGCTTTAAAACCCCTGTACAGTCTAGTGGTGTCCAAAGCGCTTCAAGCGATCCTACAGCTATAATACTAACAATGCCTAATGCAGATGTAATAGGTAGAGCCTATTGGAGACCAACTGGTCTTTATATATTTGAAGTAGGTGCTTTACAGTCTAAAATAGAAATATTTTGGGAGACATCTACGTGTGGTTTGGTTTCAGATTTAAACAATTTAGTAGCAGAAGGTCCTACATCTTCTATAGTTGTGCCAGATGCACCTATAACACCAGCAACACCGGCAGATGATTCAGTTCCTATATAATCTAAAATTAATTCACAAATATGTCAGCAATAATACAAGTAGATTTCTTTAACAGCTATATAATAAGAAAAGTTAGATGCAAAAGTCAAGCACAAACCGCTGGAGCTACGGCAACTGTATTTATGTCTCCTGGCGTTACTCCTTATCAAGATATAAGTACTGGTACTTCTAATAGAAACTACTACATTGAAGAAGCTAGAATAAGAGGTGGTTTTAATAATACATCTACTGATCAAGGCGCTAGAGCATACTTAGACGAGCCTTTTCCACTTCAACAAAAAAGAATAAACACACTTATATATTCTGGTGTTTATAATTCTAGAACTGGTATAAACAGAACTAACGTGTTCTCTGTAGGTGATGCCATAACTAAATCTATAGATCCTGTTTTTGGTTCTATACAAAAGCTTTATGCTGAAGATACTAACTTAATAGTTTGGCAAGAAAACAAAATACATAGGGCTTTAATAGATAAAGATACTATATACACGACCGAAAGTGGTACACAAACTCAGGCAGGTGCCGCGGTTATAGGTCAGTTTGTTCCTTACAAAGGAGAGTATGGAATAAGTAAAAACCCAGAATCATTTGCAATATATAACTATAGGAAGTATTTTTCAGATAAAAGTAGAAACTCTATAATGAGACTATCTAATGATGGATTAACTGAAATAAGCATGTATGGAATGCAAGATTATTTTAGAGATGAATTAGCTACAGTTCTCAATGATAAGCAAACTACAAGTATTGATATAGCTGCTGGAAGTGTACTTGCCGGTGGGAGTAATGGTGATTTTTATGTAAACATACCTGACTCGGTGGAAACTAGAAAAATAACACCAGGTATGACAATAGCAAGTCAAAATGGAGGTTATGTAACTAATATTAGAATTTTATCTGCTAATACAGTAAGTCAAGTTTTGTATTCTCAAGCTTTTGTAGGAGGTGTAGTAGCAGGCGGAGTTTTGTCTTTTCAATATAAAACAAAAGGAAAAGTAATTGGTGGTTGGGATATACATAATAAAAACTATTTAATATCACTTCAAAAATCTCCTAATCAAGTTAGCTCAAGTGAATCAAGTTTTAAGACAGTAGCTTTTGATGAGAAAATAAATGGTTGGGTTAGTTTCTTTACTTTTAAACCAAACCAAATGTTTAGTGTGTTAAACAAGTTTTATACTGTAGATGAACATGACATATACGAACATTACGCAGGCGATGTAGCAAACAATAGAGGCTTGTTTTATGGAGTGAGAAAACCTTCCAATGTTACATTTATATTTAACGATCAATCCTCAATAGTTAAAAATTTTCAAACTACTTCTTATGAAGGTAGTAATGGTTGGGAAGTAACTTCATTTATATCAGGTTTTACAGGTTTTGATCCTAATCCAAATGGTAATTCTACTTATGTTCAAGATCAAGACTCTGTTTTTGTAAACATAAAAAGTTATGACGAAGGCTTATACACAGACAGTGTTACAGGACAACCTTTGAGAGCTGGTTTCAATAGAAAAGAAAATAGATATGTAGCAAACTTAATATCTAATTCTGCAGTTAGAGCTGGTGAAGTTATTTTTGGAAGTCAAATATCTGGTATTAAAGGTTATTTTGCAACCGTAACTATAGAAACAGATGAAACAACTCAGTTAGGAGGAGCTAAAGAACTTTGGTCAGCTGGAACTAAATACGTTGTATCATCATATTAAATTAAATTAAATGGAATTTCAAATAAGAAAAATTAAAGAAAAAGATTACGACCTACTAGTTAGCTGGTGGAAGGAGTGGGGCTGGGATGCAGTACCTAAAGATATGTTGCCAAGCAATGGTGGTGATGGTATAATGCTAGAGAAAGATGGAAAACCTATAATAGCAGGTTTTGTATATTTTGGTTATGATAATATAGCTTGGTTAGACTATATAGTAGCAGATAAAAACGCGGAAAGATTAACTAGAGCTAAATCTTTAATAAACTTATTAGAAGTTGTTGAAGAGCTAGTGAAAAAAGCTGGTAAAAAATATATTATAACAGTCACTGATAACAAAAGTTTAATGTCTACATTTGTTAAGAAAAACTGGTACGTAGACAAAGATCCTTTGCACAAGGTAGTTAAAATAATAAAATAAATCAATAAATATGGGTTGTTCAAAGAATAATACTGCTTTAGAAAATGCAGAACAAGATAGACGAAATAAAATTAACGATGCTAGAGATAAAGGTAAAAAATTAATAGCAGCTAAACAAGCTCATTTAGATAACTTACTAAAGAATAGACAGCCTGCTATAAACCCATATGCAGGAATGACTAATCAAATGGCTAATTTAAGCGTGTCTACTAAAGCGGCTGAGTTTCAAGCTGAACAAACAGACATGGCTTTGGCAAACACATTAGATACTATTGCAGCTACAGGTGGTGGCGCCGGTGGTGCTACAGCATTAGCACAAGCGGCACTACAAAGTAAAAAAGGTATAGCAGCTTCATTAGAACAACAAGAAGCAAATAATCAGAAGCTAGCTGCGCAAGGCGCACAGCAACTGCAGACCCAATTAGCAGAAGGTGAAAAATTCAAGTTTGATACTACTGAAAATAGACAAAACGCAGACATAGATAGATCAGCTACCAAATTAGATAATACCGAACAAAGAGTTTTAGAAAACTTAAATGCTATAAATACTAGTTACATTAACGAAACAATGGCTTAAATATATATACAATGAGTTATAGACAACCAAAACAAATGAAAGACGGTGCTTTAGAGTTGAATCAAACTCTATTAAATCAGTCGCTACAAAGAAGTTCTCAAAGAGAAACTACTAGGCAAGCCAGAACTAGTCAAAACTTATCTGCTTTAACTAATGTAGCAAGTACTTTGGCCAATCAAGCAATAGCACCTAAGGCAGATGGTTTGGCTAAACTAAACAAAGACTATGCCAATGCAACTACTAAATTATATAAGAAAGTAGGTAGTACAGATTATGATACTGGATTTGAAGGAACTGATAAAAAAGCAGATGTTTTTATGAATGGTGTAATAGATGACTATTATAATATTAAAAACAATATAAAAAATATGAAAGATCCTTCTTTAGGCATGCAGGACTTGGCAAATATAGAAAACATGATTGATGAGTATGGAAAAGGTGTTTCCAACATGTTGGCTTTTAACTCAGCAATTAAAGAAGCTTCTACAGCAGATATTAATAGTGGTGGTAAATTAAGTAATGCTGGTGCGCCTGCTGACCAACTACAAATAATAAGAAAAATAACAGGTGGTGGAAGTGAGTCTGAAGATATAGAGTTTAAAAGAGAAGGTAATAATATAATACTTTATGATACTAAAAGTGGTACATCTCTTAATATAACTGAATTCAATAAAGCTCAAGACAGAGGCGAAGATTATTTAGTGTATGCAAAACCAACAGAAGAATTAAGTACAGGTTTCTTTGGCGATATTGTTAAAAATGAAAATGATGAGGGTGTTTATAATCCAACGTTTGTAACTACAGGTGCAAACGATACTTATAGCATGACGCCAAAACAGCAAGTAGACTATAAAAACAGCTTAATAGGAAATGACCCGTCAAAACCTAATGAAAAAGCCGAGGGTGGTAGCTTTAAAGGTTTGCTACAAGGAGACGCTAATATTGCAGAAAGTATTTGGGAAGATCAAATGTTTGAAGCTCCTAATTATCAAGTTAAATCACAATGGCCTACGGGTGATCAAGAAATAGCAATACCATATGGTGGTGGATTTATTAAAACAGAATTAAGTTCTGATGAAATAATAAACAATGGAACAAGGGCTAGTGCAACTAAAAAAGACAAAGATCTTTATGAAGCTTTTTATAAAGAATACTACAAGCCTTCTTTAGATTTTCTAGCTGAACAATCAGTGAGAGCTGGAGCTGCTTCAATGCAAATAACACTAGATGATCCTACAGAAGATGTAAATAAACAAATCGCGGACACTGTTAAAGACTTAAAAGTTGAAGAAGAAAAATTACCTGAAGATTTAAAAGTTAAATACGGTTTATCAGAAGATGATCAAGAGAAAATAAGATTAGCAAAAAGTGGAGACGAAGTAGAAGTAACTATCAATGGTAAGTTAACAAAGATAAGAAAAACATAAAGTATGGCTGAAGAAATTATACCAGGTTTTGAAATTGTTGAAGAACAAGAAGAAAAAGAAATTATTCCAGGTTTTGAGGTTGTGGAAAAGCAGGAAGTCGTTGCGGAGAATACTGCATCTGTAACGGCGCAAGACCAAAGCGGTACGGAATCCAGCTCGGAAAATACTTCTTTGGAATCTCAAAAGGATGAAAACGACCCTAAAAATTTAGGTAAAAAAGATCTTAAAGTAGAGAAAAAGTCTAA
>Ga0181421_1000435_pt1 | contig 12187 bp, 23 predicted proteins | sample 44SPOviralmetaG_FD_130146 | JGI IMG/M metagenome (GOLD analysis project Ga0181421, IMG submission 130146) | Marine viral communities from the oligotrophic San Pedro Time Series (SPOT) site, San Pedro Channel, CA, USA - 44 SPOT_SRF_2013-06-19 | ecosystem: Environmental > Aquatic > Marine > Strait...
AAGCCTTGATAAACGCATGTGGCGTTTAGAAGCAATGATTATGGGGTCAACGGTTATTGTCGTTGGCCTCGCATCTTCCCTGTTAATGAAGCTATAAGGAACTACGATGGAACCTATCAGTACTACCCTTGCAGGGATTGCATTAGTTAAACAGAGTGTGGACTTTATTAAGACACACATTAGCACTGTTCAAGATATTGGACAAATAGCAAGCCAGATTGATGACCTGTTTACAGGTGAGAAACAAGTCCAACAAGCCAGAAACAAGAAGTCTGGTACAGGACTTGGAGATCAGTTTGGGGTAGATACTGTAGCTAGAGAAGTCATAGATGCTAAACTCGCAGCAGAGAAGTTGCAGGAAGTAGCCACTATGGTTGACATGAGGTTTGGTCACGGTACTTGGAAAAGTATCTTGGCTGAACGTGCTAAGAGATTACAGGAACAACGAGAAGCCGAAGCTAAGGCTAAACGAGAAATGATACAGAAGGCCAAGGAGTTTGAGGAGACTATGAAAACTGTTGTGTTAGTTACTGCTATCCTAATAATAGCCATAGGTCTTTTTATAACCGTTATGGTTTCTGTAGCGAAAGCGATGAGTTATGTTTAAAACACTAGTACTAGCTTGCAGCCTGTCTGTACCTACGGATTGCTGGGAGTTTCACGATGTACGTGGCCCCTATCCCACATACGAACAATGTCAGAAAAGAGCCTACGTAATGGGTAACGACATTATGACTATGCAGGGTAGAGATTTAAGACCTAAGATGTTTAAGTGTCTTCCACTAAAGGGACAACAGCTATGATGAGTGTATTACTACAGGGATTGTTTGGCGTAGCCAGCAGTGCCGTGGAAGGCTTTGTCGAAACAAAGAAAGCCAAAGCAAAGCAGAAATTAGTCAAGATTCAAGCAGAAACCTCTCTTATGGAGAAGAAGATTTCTGGTGAGATTGATTGGGATAAGGCAGCAATAGATGGCGCAAAGGATAGTTGGAAGGATGAGTATCTTACAATTTTGTTCAGTATACCACTGCTGCTATGTTTCTTACCCTTTACCGTGGAGTACGTAGAACGAGGCTTTGAGGCTTTGTCTATGACACCTGACTGGTATCGTTATACCTTAGGTATTATCGTATCAGCTAGCTTTGGTATTAAGGGTGCAACTAAAATGTTTGGGAAAAAGTAAATGACAGAAAAAGAACTGATGGATACCTTGCACGATGCAGTCACTAAAGAACTGCTTATGCGAGTACAGAGTGGAGAAGCAACTGCAAGTGAACTGTCAGTAGCTGTCAAGTTTCTTAAAGACAACGGTGCTTCTCTTGATGTAATTACAGCAGAAAGTCCTATGGCTAGTCTTCTACAAGACTTACCGTTTGACGTTGGAGAACAGTTACAATGAGGGAAGGTCCTAATGCAACACTGAAACACAAGGTAGTAACTCTTACTGGTGGTAACTGGACTAAACTATTAGATACAAATGTCCAACGTACTTATCTAATGATACAGAATCAGTACGATTCCCATACTATTGAGGTAGGCTTTGGTACAGATACTGTAGCACCTGCACACGGCTTTCAGATTGAGGGTGCAGCATCTGGTAATAAAATACTGGATGTTACCTTTCAGTTTAACTCTGCACCTATCAACGCTGTATGGGCTAAGGCAGAAGACACACATGACCATGACGTAAGTGTAGTACATGATGACTAATGTTCCAGAACAACTCAAAGACTTTAGAAACTTTACATACCTTGTATGGCAGCATTTAGGACTGCCAGAGCCTACTGAGATACAGTATGACATAGCACACTATCTTCAGGATAGTCCTAAGCGTTGTATCATTGAGGCTTTCCGTGGTGTAGGTAAGTCCTACATTACTGCTGCCTACGTAGTACACCAGCTACTGCTTGACCCACAGCTTAAATTCATGGTTGTGTCAGCGTCTAAGGCACGTGCTGATGACTTCTCTACCTTTACTCAGCGTATCATCATGGAACTGCCTATATGTCAGCACTTAGTCGCTAAGGAAGGCCAGAGATGGTCTAAGATAGCCTTTGACGTAGCACCTGCTAAAGCCTCTGGTAGCCCCTCAGTAAAGTCTGTGGGGGTCACAGGACAGCTTACAGGTAGCCGTGCAGACATTATCATTGCTGATGACGTAGAAGTCCCTAACAACTCTATGACACACATGATGCGAGAAAAGCTAGGAGAGACTGTCAAAGAGTTTGACGCTGTTCTTAAGCCTGAGGGTAAGATTATCTACCTTGGTACACCTCAAAACGAGATGTCCCTATACAATGCCCTACTAGCACGTGGATACGAGATGAGAGTATGGCCCGCTAGATACCCTAGCCTAGAACGCGCAGAGAAGGCTTATGGAGGCCGTCTAGCACCTTTGCTGTATGATTCTATACAAACTAACCTAGAGGCCGTGTATGGGCTTCCTACAGACCCTAAACGATTTGATGACACAGACTTACTGGAAAGAGAACTAAGTTATGGTAGAAGTGGCTTTGCTTTGCAATTTATGTTGGATACTTCACTATCTGATGCAAACAAATACCCCCTTAAACTAAGTGACCTGATGATCTACTCCTGTGACAAGGATACTGCACCTGAGAAACTAGTGTATGGTATCTTTAAGCCTCTTAACGAACTGCCCAATGTAGGACTAGCAGGAGACAAGTTCTACGCCCCTGAGGACACCATAGGCAGGGCTAACTACACTGGTAGTGTCTTAGCCATTGACCCCTCTGGTAGAGGCTCTGACGAGACAGCATACGCTGTTGTTAAGATGTTAAACGGTTTCTTACACGTGGTTGACTGTGGTGGTGTTGAGGGTGGCTATAGTGATAGTACGCTGCAACATCTAACAGACTTGGCTAAGATACATCAGGTAAACATGGTGTTGGTTGAGAGTAACTTTGGTGACGGTATGTTTACTGAACTACTAAAGCCCTACTTACTGAAGACCTATCCTGTGACGATGGAAGAAGTTAGACACAGTAAGCAGAAGGAACACAGAATAATAGATACCCTAGAGCCTGTTATGAACCAGCATAGACTGGTTGTAGACCCTAAGGTAATACAAAAGGACTACGATAGTACTCAACACATGCCACCAGATAAGGCTGCTAAGTATATGCTAGCCTATCAGATGACACGTATAACAAAACAAAGAGGGGCATTAGCACATGACGATAGACTTGACGTACTTGCTATGGCAGTGCAGTACTGGTCAGACCAGATGGCTGCTGATGCAGATACAGAAATACGAACAAGAAAAGAAGAATTACTTGAGGAAGAACTAGACAAGTTTATGGATGGTTTTAACTTCGGTAATAAACCTAGAGAATCCTTAGGGTTTTTCTAATCTGTACCTCTTAGGCTAGACCCCTGTTACATAGTATAGTATAGGTATATGTTAAAGTATGTTTAACTATACCTTTACTATGTTGTACTTTGTGTAACACAGACGTTGTAGTTATTCTGCTAGAGGAGTAACACAACTGTGCTTAAACAATGTGGCAGAGATGTGTAGGGTGTTTAAGATGGTGTTAGATTTTTTACAGAAAAATCTGAGGGGGTATATAATAGTATAGAATCGCGCGCACCCCCGCACGCATGACGCGCGTTCCTTCAGTTTACCACATCTCAGACATGTTGTAAATGTCAAACATTTGACGCAAGGGCTGGCGCAGTGTTGCAGATGTGCAACATGTGTGACATTTGTGCAACATGTTTGTGTCTCTCTCTATCTATTCTTTTTATTTCAAACAATCTTAAACTTTCTTTCACAATCTTTTCAATCACTTAGCCTATGATTCACAATTTTTATCTATTTTTTTGCATTTTGTGGGTTGTCAAACATCTCAAGGCATGATCTAGTAATGGTCATCAAAGGACGCACTGCCAAGGCAGACAATCTTGATAGGGTGAAAGAAAGCGCAAAAGAGGTACGTCCAACCTTGCTAGCCCATTCTAAAAGACTAAAAGACAACGCAACAAAGCAAGAGGATTTAAGACAATGGCAAACAACTACACAGATTTAGAACATGCCTTGATGGTAATTGAAAAGATGGAATGGTTCTTATTGCAGGACGCGAAGTGTTCAGCAGTTGATGATGTGACTTGGTATGCTGAACACATGCGAACACAAGTGGCAAAGTTAAAAGCCTTTCATGGTGTAAAGGCTAACGTATTAGGCTTAAAATAAACGCTTGACAATCAAAAAGCTAGGGGCGATAGTGTCCCTAGCACTAACCAAGGGGATTGATATGAATTATCAAGAATATGTCAAAACATACGAAACAATGCTTTCCATCTATCTTGATGGTTATAAGCCAACCAACATACCGTCCGAAGTTGAAAAGATGGTAGCGGCTGCCGATAAGCTTGTTGATTTTCAGGAAGCCTATCCAGAATACACTGAACAATACGAATCACAATTTTAGATTAGGGGCTTGACATGCTAGACTTTATTATCGTATTTATATTTTTATTAGGCAGCACTGGCTTTGCCTTGTTTATCGGCAGCATGATCGCTGATATCTGCAACGACTATTTCAAAGGAGACTAAGACAATGGCTATCATTCAGAACGTAAATCAATGGGACTTCAGACAAGCATTAAAAGCTGATGAATATACATCATGGACAAGCGAGGCCATAGATGCCTTGTATGACCACTATGACCAGCTTAGTGATGACATGGGCGAGGATATCCAACTTGATCCTATCGCTATTAGGTGCGAGTGGAGTGAATACCATGTTCAAGAATTGTATGACGACTACAGCCACATCTTTGAGGATGTTGATGTTGAATGGGACGACTACGACAAGCAGGTAAAGGTGCTAAACAATCATACCTTTACCATAGACATCAGGCGTGATACACATATGGGCAGCGTATTAGTCATGGAGTTTTAATATGACAAAGGTGCAAAAAATATATAGACTTCTCATAGAATATGGGGTATCAAAAGAAGAAGCAGCATACGCAGCTAACAAGCTAATCAAACTAAACAACACAACCAAGAGGAACTAAACCAATGCTTAACATTATCAAAAACCTATTCACCAAGCCAGCAACAACAGCGCGTCCAGTCTTGACCATTGATCAGGTACAGTTTAGACGTACCACCAAGCGATACGGCAAGCTGGGTACATTCAGCACCAACAAGGGCTATCTGTTAGCGCAACGTGACACAATGTCAGGCAAGTTTGTAAAGGTAAAGGGCTAGTCATGGGAATGTACATAGACACGGCCTATCCAGACGTAACACAAGACGCGAGGCTTGCTAGTATTCTAACCAAGATGAAGGCACTAGCAGTCCAGATAGAAGATGCTGAGTGGCAAGGCCAAGACGTTACAGCAATGAGGCAACAGCTATCAGGTCTAAAGGCTAGGCATAATGATGGCGCAACATATGAACCACTGTTTTAAGGAGTAAGCTAATGACTGATACACCAACAATCTACATAGATGGTGAATACCTACCAGCAAGGTGGGAATGGCACGACAATGACGTTGTTTCGCAGTGGGTTTTAGTAGTAGTAGACGGAGAAATGACATGACTTGGACACCTAAAGCATCAACCAAGGTGGTGATAGAGTTAGACTTTGATGGACACTGCATGGATGACAACGCACTGAAGCACTGTGTCTTTGACTATCTATGCCAGCTAATGGATGACGATAATCTTTACTATGAGACTTACCTTTATGGGGTTGACAACGACAACGAACCTATGCTAAGACTGGTAGATGATGATGACTGATGATTTTGAAGCTATCAAAGAATATGTGTTTGACCATTATGTACATTTTGGCGCATATCCAATGGACGTTGAAACCGATGCCAAAGTATACACATTTGACCAGTATTGGGCTATCTTAGATAAGGAGAATCACGATGAAGATAACACCAGTACATAAAGCAATCATGCAATCAAGACGGAGACAAAGCAATGCCAAAGAAAAATGCACACCAGTTAGCTTGGGAAAAGATACAAGCAACAGCAAAGAAGGAACGACTAGAAACACAAGCAAAACTAAAGAAGGTACTGACTGATGAACAGTATCGTGTATTGATAGATACCTTTAAGATTGTTGATCGCATACATGACAATGCAACAGAAATGAATGATCTTTATATGTCAGACATCAGGATGCTAACCAGTGTATGGTATGGTCAGGGTCAGTACAAGAAGGGTGTTGTTGAATTTATTTGGAGACATGATGATGCCTAACTACAAGCAACAAGAGACACGCAACAAGTATGATGATGCCTATGTCATGGGATACCACAACGGCTATCATGGCTTGACATATGACAACCAGTATGATAAGAATGATCAGGCTCAGTATCATATCAAGTTTAAGATGGGCTATGTTCAAGGTGAGTTAATGCGTACCAATGAGGGGACAGACAAATGAGTATGGGTTTCAAACAATGTGATATGTGTGGGGATGGTGAGGCAGAAGCACTATACGCAGTGGATGGTATGATTGAGTGGTTCTGTCCTGAGTGTAACGCGAGGTGGGCAGTGGAGTCTACTGAATACGAACAAGTATCAGCACACCAGCACTGGATGATGCGTCACTATGGGGAGGAATGATGGAAGGTTTTGTTTGGCTTTGTTTACTGGCTATCCTAGTCAGTGGTTTGTTAGGACATAACACAGACAACGAAGTCTATATGGGATTACAATTTGTGTTTATGTTAGGCATGATCGTAGGCGTACCAATCCTATCAGTAATACTATACATGTAACAGGGGTGTGGCTATGGGGTACAGTTTAGAACAACAGCTTGAATTAGAAAGAGAAATGCTGAACGCTGGCATCAACAGGTTTAGGCGTGTGATAGATGAGGCAGTAGGCAAGGGCAGAGAGACACGCACACTACATGGCAGGACTATGATTGCCACAGTGGTAGGCTCAGTAGCTGAAGGGGTAAAGCAAGTACAAGACACACCCACCAGCAACAGGGACGTAGCCTACAAGAAGCTGCAAGGCATGAAGCCTGACGCTGTAGCATACATAGCCCTAGTCTCTATGGTTGATGGCATCAGCAAGGCTCAAGCCTTGGTTAAAGTAGCAAAGAATATTGGTGTCAACATAGAGATGCAAGACAGGCTAGAGAAGTGGATCGAAGCAGAGGGGGATGTAGCAAGGAACACAATCAAGAAGGCCAACGAGAAGGGTACGACAGCTAGACGCTACGGCCTGACTAACAAGATGAACAAGGATGGATACAAACATCTAGCATGGACAGGTGATCAACGTATCCATGTAGGCATGAAGCTGGTTGATGTAATCATCAAGAACACAGGGCTAGTCAGACTGGAAAGGCTATCGACTAGTAGAAACAAAACGACTACATATCTTAGGGCAACACCCATCACAGAGGAGTGGGTCAAGGCATTTAATTCACACATGGAAGTATCAAGACCACGCTGGACACCATGTATCGTACCACCCAAGGACTGGACAGACACAGAGGGGGGTGGATACTACGCAGATTTCTTAGACCCATTGAGTATAATCAGGAGAGGATAGTATGAAGGCACACATGACCAAGCTGAAACAGCGTGACCTATCCCAAGAGTTCGACTGCTTGAACACACTGCAACACACACCATGGCAGATCAACAAGCCAGTGCTTGAGATCATCCGTAACATGTGGGACAGTGGACAAGAGTGGGCAGGACTACCAGCCAGAGAGGACAGACCACTACCTAGCTACCCATTCAACAAAGAACCAGCAGCTATGGATGAGGCAGAACGCAAGCTGTTCAAGGACTGGAGTAAGAAACGCAACGAGGTGTATACGTTCAACAACAAGACTGTAAGCAAGCGCATACAGGTGGAACGCACACTACAAATAGCTGAACAATACAGCAAGTACGATGAGTTCTATTATGTATGGCAGAATGACTTTCGTTCTCGCAAGTACCCAGCCAGCACATTCCTGTCACCACAGGCAGCAGACTGGAGTAAGGGATTGATGACCTTCAAGGTAGACAAGGCCATCAACAATTGGGATGACGCACGATGGTTGTGTATTCATGGTGCTAACCTATACGGCAACGACAAGATCACACTAGACCAGCGTGAGGGTTGGGCGTGGGATATAGCAGATGAGGTTAAGCGTGTGGCTGACAACCCATACGACAACAACTGGTGGCTAGATGCAGACAAACCCTTTCAGTTTCTAGGCTGGTGCTTAGAGTTTGCTGGCCTAGTCAAGCATGGCTGGGGGTACATGTCCAACCTACCTGTATCTGCTGATGGTAGCTGTAACGGACTGCAACATCTATCAGCTATCCTGCGTGATGAACGTGGTGGTAGGGCAACCAACCTACTAGCATCTGATGTACCTCAAGACATCTACACTGAGGTAGCAGAGGAAGCCATGCGTAACATCTCTAGGGATGCAGACCAAGGCGAAATTCTAGCGAAAAAATTTATAGAGTTTGGCATCGACAGGTCTTTAACTAAACGGTCAGTGATGATTGTACCATACAGTGGCACGATACACTCATGTCGTACCTACATTGAGGAAGCTATGCGTGATAAGATTGAGAAGGGAACACCAGATATATTTGGTGATGACCTATTCGATGCTACCATCTACCTAGCTAGACATGTGTGGGATGCAATCAACGGTGTGATTACAGCAGCACGACAGGTCATGGACTACATCAAGGATGTCGGTGCTGTCTACGCCAGTCATAACAAGCACATGGAATGGGTAACACCAACCAACTGGCTGGTCATGCAGAACTACAATGACGTAGAGAAACGTAGGATCACTAGCCTAATCAACGGCAACACAATACAGCTAGTACTCAACAGAGATATACCTAACCAAGTAAGCAAGCGGCGTACTGGTTCAGGTGCTAGCCCTAACTTCATCCACTCTATGGATGCAGCAGCTATGACTAAGACTATCAATACCTGCAAGCAGCAGGGTATCAGACACTTTGCCATGGTACACGACAGCTATGGTACACACAGTAGCGAGATGCCAAGGCTGTCTGATGTATTGAGACAAGAGTTTGTTCAGATGTATACTGAACATGATGTGTTGACAATGCTAAGACAACATGCTATTGTCACACTTGGAACTGAGGACGTTCCAACACCACCGAAGCAGGGTAGTTTAGACATCAACAACGTATTGAAATCACAATACTTTTTTGCCTAGTTCTAACCTGTACCTATAGCCTAACTAACTTTAACAACTAAGGAGAAGTGATAGTGATTATCATTAAAGGCAAAGCCCAATGGGCAAAAGTATTTGACCCTGATACACGGTTCGTACCAGAGGGAGAGTACTCAACACAGGTCATCGTACCTGAGGCAGAAGCAGCAGCAGTGTGTGAACAGCTTGACGGAATTATCCAGACTAAATTCCAAGAGGCTGTCAAGGACAACCCTAAACTCAAGGCAGTCCTGTCCACAGCTACACCGTACACCAAGGAAGTAGACGACAACGGTGATGAGACTGGCAACCTAGTGTTCAAGTCTAAGCTGAAGGCACGTATCAAGTCTAAGTCAGGCGAGACATACACACAGAAGCCATCAGTGGTGGATGCCAAGAAGACACCGATGGATAAGTCTATTGCTGTCGGCAATGGATCAACAGTTAAGATTGCTGTCGAGCCATTCCCCTATGTGATGCAGTCAACCAAGCAGGTGGGTGTGTCACTACGACTGAAGGCTATGCAGGTCATTGACTTGGTAGAGTATGGTGCGCCAGCATCTATCTTTGATGAGGAAGATGGGTATGTTGCACAAGCTGTAGCCAAGGACAACAGCAACGACATGTTTGATGATGAACCTACTGCTAGTGATGCCGATGACGAAGGGGACTTTTGAGGCAAGGGTCATTGCAGACCTAGATGAACGTGGCGTTCCATATATATACGAGCCAGAGAAGCTGGCCTACTATGTGGAACGTCACTACATCCCTGACTTATCGGTAGGCACAATGATAGTAGAACTGAAAGGTTATCTAAGACAGGATAGCCAACGCAAGATGAAGGCAATCAAGGCACAGTATCCTGACTTGGATGTACGCTTTGTCTTTCAGAAAGCCAGTGCTACTATTCAGGGTGCTAAGAAAAGAAAGGATGGGTCTAAGATGACCTGTGGTGAGTGGGCAGACCGACAAGGTTTTGTCTGGGCAGAAGGAACTATACCTAAGGAGTGGTTATGAGTGTCATTGACGTAAAGGAAGAATGGGTATCTGAAGTAGATATGAACACTGAGTTCGGTGCTTATGGGCTGAGTGTATCAGTCTATGTAGACCAGCATGAACTAGCAGAACATGTAAGCTATCACGACATGGCACATGCTATGCTATCAGATGACATCAAGTATGATGATGAACTAATCATGGAGATTGTTCACGGACTTGAGAACACAGCACAAACCTTACGTAATGGTTTAGGCAATGGAAGATAACAGTACATTCATCAGGCACGAAGCCTGTGAATCTTGTGGCAGTAGTGATGCCAATGCGTTGTATAGTTCTGGCAATCACTACTGCTTTGCGTGTGAGAAGTTTACACCAGCAGAAGGAAATAGTATGGAACCAGTACGAGATACGGTTAGCATTGACACTAAGTTCTTGCAGCCTATACCTACACAGCTAGCCAAGCGCAAGCTAACAGAGAAGACACTAAAGCATTGGGGCTACGGTATAGCTGAGTACCACGGTAAGAAGGTACAAGTAGCCAACTACTACAACAAGGACAACCACGTTGTAGCACAGAAGGTACGCCACCCTAACAAGGACTTCACTGTTATTGGTAGCCTCAAGGATGCTGGCCTGTATGGTCAACACCTATGCCGTGATGGTGGTAAGATGATTACCATTGTCGAGGGTGAGGTGGACGCACTATCAGTCAGTCAAATTTTTGACAACAAGTATAGTGTGGTCAGTGTACCAAATGGTGCAGCAGGTGCAAAGAAAGCCATAGCCAAGTCAATCGAATGGCTATGCAAGTACGACAAGATCATCCTTATGTTTGATCAGGATGAGGTAGGACAGGCAGCAGCTATTGAGTGTGCCAAGATACTACCACCAGACAAGGCAAGCATTGCCAGCCTACCCCTCAAGGATGCCAGCGAAATGTTACAGGCTGGTAGAACTGAGGAAGTAATCAGGGCAGTGTGGGGTGCTAAGACCTACAGACCTGACGGTATCGTAGCTGGTACTGACTTGTGGGATGTGGTCACAGCAGTAGATGATCGTGTGTCTATTCCCTACCCATACTCTGGTATGAATGAGAAGGTAGGTGGTTGTCGCAAGGGTGAGATCGTAACGCTGACAGCAGGATCGGGCATAGGTAAGTCGCAGCTAGCACGTGAGTTAGCACATGGTCTTATCCAGTCAGGTCAGACAGTGGGTTACATAGCACTAGAGGAGAACGTCAAGCGTACTGCCTTAGGTCTTATGTCAATCGAACTCAACAAGCCTTTGCATCTAGGTGAACTAGACATCAATGACAAGGAGTTACGTGATGCCTTTGATGCAACAGTTGGTTCAGGTAGAGTATATCTGTATGATCATTGGGGCAGTACTGATAGTGACAACCTGCTATCCAAGATACGCTACCTTGTTCGTGGTTGTGGGTGCGATTTTATTGTACTTGATCATATCAGTATCGTTGTTAGTGGGCTAGAAGGTGGAGATGAAAGACGTATCATTGACAACACTATGACAGCTATGCGTTCTCTTGTTGAGGAACTTAACTGTGGTATGATACTTATCTCACACCTCAAGCGTCCGTCTGGTGACAGAGGACATGAAGATGGCGCACAGACTAGCATGTCACAACTACGTGGCAGTGCTGCAATCGGTCAGCTTAGTGACATCGTGATTGGATTGGAAAGGAACCAGCAAGACAAGGAACGTCCAGACATAAGCAACGTCAGGGTGTTGAAGAACAGATGGTCAGGTGAGACTGGCCTATGCAACAGCCTTCAATACATGAAGGACAGTGGACGTATGGTTGAAGTATTCTTTGATGATGAGGAAGAACCAGACGTAGAATTTTAACTAGTGCGGAGACACAGTATGGAATACATATGGGACTTAGAAGCAGACAACCTCTATGATGAGGTGACACAAGTTTGGTGTCATGTCTTCAGGGATGTACACACTGATGAGGT
>Ga0181421_1000436_pt1 | contig 12182 bp, 17 predicted proteins | sample 44SPOviralmetaG_FD_130146 | JGI IMG/M metagenome (GOLD analysis project Ga0181421, IMG submission 130146) | Marine viral communities from the oligotrophic San Pedro Time Series (SPOT) site, San Pedro Channel, CA, USA - 44 SPOT_SRF_2013-06-19 | ecosystem: Environmental > Aquatic > Marine > Strait...
AAAAGAGTGAGAGTGGCTGTGGCATCGGTCGCAATGGAGGGGTTGAGGCGAACATTAATCGGGGTGAGCTGGGACGACTCACCGCTCATCATAACCGAGTTGGTGGAAAGTTTTTCGGTATTCATTCCTACGAAGTGGGATGCAGGCTGGAACTGGCTGGAAGCAGTGGTGGTGGCGAGGGAGGCAATTTCGGTGTATTGTTTGACAGGAATAGCAATGTTGCTGTGGTAAATATCGTGAGCCTGACCCATAGCCTGGCGAAGAGCCGACATAACCGAAGCGACATTATCCTCACGGAGAGGGGTCTGTGGATAAGCCTTATTGGCGATAAAAAATTGCGTTGAACCCGATGTTCCTGCGACCTGAACCGCATCAAAGAGACCGTTGAGGCACTCGGTTTTGGCAGTGCCTGTTCCCTGTAAGATGAGCGACTTAATGGACGACAGGCGAACATTATAGACGAACTCACTCTGGGCATTGGCAACCTGGATAGGAAGGGCAACATTGGAGACGTTCCAGCCCTGCGATTTGAGAATGAGGTCACCATCGGCGTTCGCCATTGAGCGGACTACACCGTCCATAGCACCGCCAAAATCCACGAGGTCAAAATTCAATTCAAGCTGCGAGTATTCAATGCCTGGAACAGTCTTATCGTTCTGTCCCGAGGTATTGTAAATAAAGTTGGCGACCTGGTCAGTGGTGAGCTGAATGCGAACACCTCCCATATGACCGAGCGGTATGAGTTCGCTACACGAAGAAAGGAGGCAGCCGAGCGGGATTGCGAAGGAGTATGAACCCGCCTCGGCAGCATTTCCACCATTGAACTTCGGGCCGTCACGTCCGTTGAGCGTGTGGAATTCGGGGGTTTTCGGCGACTGTCCATTGACACCACCACCGCCAAGAGCGAATTCGGTCTGGAGACCAGCCTTCGTGGCATAGTCAATATTAACCTGACCAAGAAGATTGTAAAGGCGACCATAGTCATTCACCGACTCTAAAAGCGACCCGCCGACAATAGTTTCTACACGCTGTATCCACGACGCTCCAGGAATTCCAGCGACATTGATAAGGTCAGTCGCACCATCAGTCGGGGTGAGTTTAATTTTGCCACGAAGCGTGAGCGAACTCGGGACAAGGAACGAGTGGGCAGGAAGGTCAAACTGGATTATATCACCACCAGCACGGGTAAAGACAGCACCATTGGAAGGGCGGACATTAACATTCATAGAAGAGGTCTCGGCAGGGAGGGAAGCCATCGGCTTATTGTATTGAACTTCTTTCGGGAGGGCAGCCATTATAAACTAATTAAATATTTTTATTTATTTAATTTTTATTTAATCTAACAAAATATCATCGTCAAAATCCTCCTCAACGGGGTCGGGTTCTCTAAATATTTCCTTAACCTCCTCATCTACGGGTAATTCCTCCAGTTCTTTCTTCAGGGGTTCGGGCTTAACACTCGCCTCTACAAATCGTGTCAATTTTTGAAAATTAATAATGCCGTCCTGTGTGCTAAACAATTGCTTTCGGTGGCTATTTAAAATAATAGTAAAATTCCAATCGGTGTTATTAAAATCAATTGTGTTGTCATCTTGGTCGTAAAGCTGTATGTCTATTTCGTCAATGCGTTTCGCCTTAACAAAGCTTTCACGCCCTAAACTATTATAAACCGTCAGTCCAAAAGGACCTGCTGTAACGCTAATAGTGTCAATTAATGTTGAGGTATTTAAACTGACGCTGTCGTAATTGTCACCCGCTAATGCGTTGGAAGCCACCTTAATTTTGGTAATGCCTAAAAAGTTGGCTAAAGCTGGGAAGCTACTGGCTACGGGTTGGGCTGTAATGTCAGGGAAAACAATATCAGCATCTAACCCACCCCATATAGCAAAACTGTTTGAGGCAGCAGCATTAAATGTAACTTGCTGTTGGGCTGTTCCTGCCTCTTGGAAGGAGTATTTTCCAGTTATGGCTGAAAACGTTATATTTAATGTCACGTTGGCATTCGCAGCTTCGTAAAGCGTCTTAAATGTTGCTAAATAAGTCGCACTGTCGTAATTCCCTACGGGCATAGTTATATTGAACGCTGCCGAACCCGCTCGGGTTATATTGGTAATGTTATTGGAGGCATTTATATTATAAAAACTGGAGGGTATTTCGGCACTCTGTATGGCTATTGTGTGATATAAAACCCGACTGTCTTTTCGGGCAATAGCATTAAAATCAAATGACACGCTTGACTTGGAAGTCCCATTTAAATATTCTGTTGCGAACTTGCTATTTAAACTAATAAGTCTGCTTTCAATAATGACGTGTTCGTCAATCGGGGCTACTTGCGTCTCCATTTATATATAAGACTATTATTCTTTTATAACCTCATTTTGAGGAACTTGTTTCCATCGCTCTAAATATTCTACGTTCTTATTTGTCACGGCATCACGCTCGGTCTTCAATTTATGTATGACCTTATTGACTTGCTGTTTTTCCTCATCGCTCAAAAACTTATCATTGTAATATAAATATAAAACAAATGCTGTTGGACTACTGACAGTCATATTTGGAATTTCGGTAATAATTGTTTCTAACGACACGAACTCGGGTGGTCTAATTGGCTCATCTGCTAAACTATTTATAAGGTCTTGAGAATTCATAAATATATATATTATAGTGAATTATATATTTATATTAAATTATTCTTAATATTCTTGTGTTGGGCTTTCATCTTCGGCAAATGGGTCGGCATATGGGCTGCGTGGGACAGTTGATGTATCGCTGACATTTCTTGACAGCGATGATGGTGGGTTTCTACCCATTGAAAATTCACGAGGGATTGGGTTGGAACGCATAAATTGACGAGCATCAGCAGTGGCTTTTCGGGCTTGTTCCATCATCGGCGGTTCGCTTGGCATTTCCGCACGACCCACCACCGCTCCTGACACAATTGGAGCAGGACGAGGGGCTGTCTCATTTCGCATATTGGAGGGCGAAGCCACTAACGGAGCGGGAACAATATTGGGTAATATAGTGGGTGGTGGGTTGAATGTTTGGGGCAATCCTATTGGCTGGGCGAATTGGGCTAAAACCCGAGCCGTGTCGCTTTGGTAAGATAAGACACGAGGTTTTGCTGCTGGTCGGCGACCCCTACGACGAGGCATTGTCCCGACATTGACAATAACCTTTTGGGACTGGCTCTGTTTCTGCTTTTGACTCATTTTGGACACTTGACGATGGGCATCGCTAAAGGATTTTCCTGCTTTCATCAGTCTAACCATTTTATCCATATGGGTTTTTGTTTGGGTTTTTGAGTGAGCCTTGAGCTTCTTTTTTTGGGCTTCGGTCAATGACGGCATTATATATAAGTATTTATATTTTTATTGGTTGAGTGGGAAAATAATCCTCTAATTCCTTTTCAAATTCTATTTCTAACGATGAGGGAACGTCTCGCAGGGCTTGGCGATAATCAGCCCACGCTACAACATCTACGTCTTTTATATCGGCGAGTTGCGTCCAGTCGCTTTCCTTCAATAGGTCATTCCTTTTGGTTCTAATTATGTCAATTACTCTTGCGTTAAAAATGGGTGTTATTAATAACATAAATTCTTCCTTGCTCGGTTTTTCTATTTCTTTTCTGTTCCTATCCTTCATTGACATCTGCTCCCATAACCCATCTACGGTGTCGCTGTAATCCATTATGACCCACCCACCCAGCGACACCGCCACGTCCAAATAAGATATTTTGAGGGCTTGAAGTATTAAATTCGGTTGCTCCATTATATGTTATAATTATAGATAAATATATTTATATTAAATTTCAACTTCGGTTAATGTCATTGTGCTACACCCACTTTGACGAGTAATATCATTACCACTTGAGTGGGTTGCGTTGAGAAGAAAGCGACCTAAAATGGGCAATCCGTTTGTTAAAATCGGTTGGTATGAGACTTGTTCCGCCCCTAAAGCAGCTTCGCCACTATTCACCTGCCTTTCATCAATAAATCTAAAATTATAGCCATCTAAAAATTGAGCCGACCCTCCGCTATTGGTGATGGTGGCAGCCATAGTCGGCATTCGGTTTTCAAAGCCATTTGCTCCATATAATATTGTATGTTCTGTTAAATTTTGTTGTAACGTCGTCCCTGACCCCGTGCGGTCTAAATTATTTCTAACTAAAATTATCTGTTTAAATCGTGCGTCATCGCCCTCTTGCCATTCGCCGACAATAGACACGTCAATAATAATTTTACTGGTGGTGCTTTTCAAAGTCATTGTTGGGTTCATTGTCTCTAATAATCCACCGAATGCGTCGGGGTCGCCGTTACTGGCTGGTGACACTGGGAGACCTACTGTCGGTCCTGGATTTGGAACTCCCTCACTGACCACTATTTGGGGCTGGGTGCTGCCCGATTGACCCGCCCTTTCCCCAGTTTGAAAATATTTAAATTGGAGGACTTTCCCAGCATAAGCTATGTCTCCGTCTCCTTTTGTTATAAATTCTTGCGATGCTGGGGTTGTTGTTAATGTTGTTGTCGGTCTGTTGATATTAAATGTATTTGTTCCAGTAAAGGCGTTTGCTCCTTTTAAAGTCACGTCGCTCCCTCCCCCCGACACGCCTGACATAGTTCTACCTCCCGAAGTTCTACTCATTATAATATAACAATAATATTATTTTTATCCTGCGACTTCTGTTAATGTTATTGAGCTTCTGCCTCTGCTACGAGTGATTGAGTCCGTCGTTGTTTGGGTATGGTTCATTCTAAAATAACCGTCGGCGGGTAATGAATTAATCAACACAGCCTGATAATTAATAGTATCACCTGCCTCTGCTCCCTCCCGCCCACTAACAGGGTCATTTAAATCATCTACAAAGCGGAATTTATAGCCGTCTAAAAATTGACTGCTGCCTCCATCATTAAATATAGGGGCAGCCATTGTCGGTGTCCTGCTCCCGAATTGGGTCGGGGCCGAACCTGGATTCGCCCCATATAGCATCTTAAAGCGGGTGCTTCCAGAAAAATTTAAATCCTGTCGCACTAACACTACACACTTAAATCGCACATCACCGCCGAGTTGCCATTCGCCATTTAAATCTACATCTACTATTACAGAGCTGTTATTACCGAGCAAAGTGAGGCTCGGTTTTAAAGGGCCGCCGAACCCGCTGTTCCCACTGACTACACCTCCAAATTGGTTGGGGTTGGCAAAGATTGGGACACCCCGAGTGACTCTTTGTGATCCCTGCGTCCCGCTGCCCATTTGGACGAACGAGACTTGGAGGAACACAGGTGTAAATTCATCGTCTGCCTTTTCTTTTGTTATAAATTCATCGTCATCTTGAGTTCCACTTGCTGTTGAGGTGGGTCTAAAATCATTAAATGTATTTGTTCCAATAAAATTATTTGTTCCACTTTGGGTTACTTCACCGCCCCCACTAACACCTGACATAGTTCGGTCGCCCATTTAATATAATATAATTATTATTTTTAATAGAAAACAAATTGAGATGCTTCGGCAACTGGTTCGGTTTTTTTGGTTCGGCGGGGTGGCGAAGGCGATGGGCTGCGTGGCTTGGCTTTGGCTTTTGGTTTGGCTTTGGCTGCTGCCTTTCTTTTGGCGACTAACCGCTTCACCATTTTTACCTCCAATTCATCTCCACTATCGTCATCGCTCAACATTAAAGCAGCCTCCTCTAATGCCTCCTTCTTTTTTAATGACACTGCCTTTTTAATAGTCCTCTTTTCTAAATTTGCCTTGCGAATGGCTTTCTTTTCGTCAGCAACTGCCTTGCGTTCGGCTCGTCCTGCGTCCCTTTTCTGTCTGCCTTTTGCTAATGCGTCCAGCTGTTTCTGTGTGAGCGGGGGTCGTGGTTTTCTTGGTCGCCCCACTTTCAAAATTGGTGGGTCAGGTTCGGGCTTCGCCTCAATCCCACTGTCCCCCTCATCTTCGCTGTCGCTCTTGACAGCAACCTCCTCCTCGCTTTCAACCGTATCATCTCCGTCAGTCCATTCGTCGTCAGGGTCAGCGAATTTATGGCTCATTATATATTGACTATGGATAATATTTATATTGCTTAATTTTTCATATAATAGGAAAATAGATATATATATATTATAATGAGGGTGCTTGACTTATTCAGTGGGACGGGGAGCGTTCGTAAGGTGTGCGAAGGTTTGGGCTATGAGGTGGTCAGCTTGGATTTGGCTGATGCCGATATTAATATTAATATTTTGGACTGGGATTATAAAAAAGCATTTGAGCCAAATCATTTTGACGTTATTTTCGCATCTCCGCCGTGCCACACATTCAGCATTGCTCGTCGCTGTTGGATTAATAGAAAAATCAAGTTTTTTGGCGATGAGATAGTAACAGCAAAAATGCTGGACGATGATATGGAAGCACGAGGATTGCCAATTGTAAGAAGGACAGAGGACATAATAAAGTATTTTAATCCAAAATATTATTTTATTGAAAACCCATCAACGGGTAAGATGAAAAACTATTTAAAACATTTGCCTCATTATGACGTTGATTATTGTCGTTATAGCGACTGGGGATATAAAAAATCCACTCGTATTTGGACTAACAAAGAAGGGTTTGATGCTAAAAAATGTAATGGTGTTTGCGGTAATATGAATGGGACAAAACATAAAGAAGACGTAGGCAGAACAATCAATAGTATCAGCGACCGTTATAGAGTGCCTCCGCTATTAATAAAAGAGCTATTAATTTAATATATAAAAAAATTGAATCAATAAAATAAAATATATATATAGCAATATGGCGGACAACACTAAAAAGCAAAGAACCGACAAAGAGCGTGAGGAGGAGCGGTGTGGAGGCTGCGACACTTATGAGACCGACGAAGGGTGCGAGTGCCGTCGTGTCCCGTGTTCCCGATGCGGTGGTATGGATAATTTATATAATATGAATCACCCTGAATTTCACACGGACTTATGGTGGGAGTTGGAATTTAATGAAAAAATGTGTCAAATATTGTGCGATGACTGTGTAAATGGTAATAGCGACAGCGACGAGGAGGAGGACGAGGACGAGGACACTTATTAATTTGTGTCAGGTTTTGCCTTTCTAATAAATAATTTGACTTTGCGGAGCGGTGGCGGTGGTTTGTCAGGTAATTTATTTAATAACCTAACAAACTTGGCAACGTAGCCCATTTTTTCGGCAGCACTAAATTTATTATTGTCCAAATAATGGTTATTAATAAATAGACGAGCCGTCTCGGTGTTATTGGCTTGTTTTATTTTTTGACAGACTAACGGGACTAACCCTTGCTCGGTCTCCTCCTCCCATAACTCGTGTTTGTGTGTCTTATAGTGCGACCTCTTTCCTTCTTTGTAGTTTTTATATGTCAAACCGCAGGGACAAGCAATAATTGGTGCTGCTATTTGTGCTAATGCGTTCTTGCGGGTAATTTCTGTGCGTTTGCGTTGGTAGTTGGCTGCGTCTCGCTCCCTCTTGTTGTCCCTCAACTCCTCCTTGCTCAAATTATTTTTACCCGCTCCTCGTCCCATTGTTAATAACATATAGTTTCTTTTTATAAATTGAATTCAATTTTTTTACTAAATATATATATATTAAATTAAGACAAAACCACCCAAAACAAAATTGGTGAAGTTTTTTTGTTTCCACCATTAATATATACCTAATATATAGAATTGGACATTTATTTTCTTTTTTTCACTTTTAATTTTTGCCTTTTATTAATCGACTAAAACAAAAAACTTCACCACAAATACTCATTATTTCCTCACTCTAATATATAAATCAGTCAATGTAATATATATATTTGCTAAAAACCCAAAAGTGGAACTAAATCCATTACCATTTCTCTTTGAAAAAAGTTCCAAAGCATTCTCCGTGTGGTTTTTCAGCGACAGTCCAAAATTGACTGACTGAATAGGTCTAAAGAGAAATGGTAAAAAACATAGCATTTTTGGCAACCAAAAAATATGCTAAATCTTTCCTTCACCAATTTTACTTATCAATAACCAGGATTACAATCAATAACCAACGTAGGCGATTCAATATAATGTTAATTTAATGTATAGAATCGTCTTAATATAATGTTAATTTAATGGATAGGCTCGTAGGAAGCCAACTTACATATAAATTTTATAGCCCATTATTGGACTGTATGATTTCATTTATTTCTGTGACTGGTTCAGTCTCGTTAATGACTATTTTTATTTTACTTTCCTTACCCTTACGCTCTGCTAATTTACGCAATCTCACTTTCTCGTTGCTTCGCTTGGTTGCTGCCTTTTTACGTCTCGCAAATTCAGGCTCTTCCATTCGTCGCCTTACGTATTCTCGTGTGTATTCGTTGTATCGTTCCTTATTGGCTTCCCGATGTTTATAAATAGCCTTTTTGAGGGCGGGTGTGTAGCCCTGTATAATCTCATCAACGAGGTCATCCACCTTGACCTCCTCCTCAATAACTAATTTGACCCTCTTCTTGAGCTTCTTTGGCTTGGCTGCTGCCTCCCGCTCCGCCTTACGCTCCGTGAGGTATTTCTCAATCTCCGCATCAGTCATCGTGTCCATTTATATAATATATTATATTGCTTTTATATATTATATTATATTACTATTTTTACCCCGAATCGTTTTTCGTAGTTTCTAATGCCTCCACGCAGTGTAGGGGCTGTCCATAATAAATAGTATGAAAGTGAGCCTGGACTGTAGGGGTCATTTAAATTGTCTCCTTTGTGCCTCGCCTGGTATGCGTCCTTGACTTTGTCTCGTTCCTTTTTGTCTGCTAAATAAAATTGGCTTCCCTTTGAGGACATCAATGTATAGTCCCTTGCTCCGTCTTGCCCAAAATGGACAGTCTTGTCGTCCGCCCTCGCCACCCATTTTTTGCCATCTCGTTTGCTTTTGCGAAGCGTGAGGCTCATTATATTATTGGTTTTATTATTTTTATTGACCGCCAATTCAACAATGTCGCCATCTTGCCCTCTGCCTTTGTTAATGGCTTTGCCACCTCTCACGTCTTCCACGTTCAATATAAATTTCGTGAGCCTGGCTCTTGCCCATTGCGACGGTGAGGTCACGCCTGGTCTCATTCCCGTATTTCGGGCAGCAGCCAATCCCCTATCAAAAATGGTGTCTAATAATTTAATTGGTATTTTAAAGTATGTGGCTAATGTGCTTTTTTTTCTGTCCTTGACTTTGTCGCCGTAGCGTTTGTTAAATTCAATTGTGAATTTTGACCTCCTCATTATCATCTAACCACATAATATCTTTGGCAAAATTCATTTTATAACAATAATAAAAACAATCAAAGGAGCAGGCATCTTTCCAATTTTCGGGAACTTTTCCATTTACTAATTTGACAAATTGTATCCTCTTTCGTGGTATAATTATTTGTAGCTCACTATTTTTATAGTGTTGTCTAACATATTGAGTATTAATTTTACTAACTGGAAGAATAAGAATGAATGGTTTGTCTAACTCTTTTAATCGTTCCATAACAGCTTTTGATTTACTAAAGGGCGGATTTGATATTATTATATCACCTAAATTATTTTCAAAAAAATCTATCGGTTCGTGTATAGTTTCAAACCCGAGTTCAGTTAAATATTTTCCACTTTCGCCATCTCCATAAAATGCTTCCCATATTATTTTGTCTTTCGGTATGAGGTGTGCGATATTCTCCCAAACATATTTGGGGGTCATATAGTCATCGTGTTTTATTAAATGTCTTAAATCAGCCATTAATAGTTATATTAATGTGTCCATAACTTCTCACTGTATGGAATATTATAATATTCAATCAGCGTCCGTAGGTCTGTGCCACGTCGCTCACCCAACGCCTCCAGCAGCCTCAAATCTGCTATTTCGGTTATTGCTGACACTGCGACCTTGTTATAGTCCCCCTCTGTTAAATTCTTGTATGTGAATTTTTTAATGTAATTTGCGATGCTGTTGTTATTGATGGGAAGCCCCTCCTTGTCCAATAAAAATATCGGTTGGTTGGGAGCGTGTTGTGCCTTGTAATATTTGACCGCTCGTGCGAATGGTATGGATTTAAATATATGACGCTTTTGTTTATATTTGGCGAACGTCTTGTAGTTGTTTCTAATATAGACAAAATCATTCTTGCGACTAACAATGTAGTTGCGTTTTTTATCTGCCTTTGTCTTGTGAATTGTATCCACGAACTCCACGTCTAAATCGGCGTTGCGTGTATTGTAATTAATTAATAAAAAATTAATAATGTAGCCACGCCAGTTCTCGTTATAGAATTGCTCATTTAAATGTTTTTTGAGCGTCTCCATCGTTGGGAGGTATTCTTTTTTGGAAGCCGACGCTATTTGCCGTAATGCTTGTTGGTGTGGGACTAATGCTTTTTTTTCTTTCCATATGGGGTCGTTGTCTAACCCAGCCAATTTCCTAAAGACAATAACGGCGGTGTATAGCGTCGCCTGACTGGACGGGTTGTCGGTCATTCCCCTCACCGTGTCCAGCACCTCGCCGACCGTAGCGTCCCTAATGGGTATGCCGAGATCGTTCGTCAATTTTGTATGGCTATTTTTATAGCTTTTAATTGTGTGTGGCGACAGGAAAGCTGTGCCTTTCACGTAGTCTGCCCACTCTTCCTCAATGTGGTTCATTGTATAATATAATATATATTTGTTTATATTATATTATAGTAATAGTTATATGTCTATTTTTGCTTGTCTCGTATCATTCCCATATATTTATCAACCCACTCCTCGTGTGCTTTTTTTAATTCTGCTAATCGTGTAGCCTCTTGTTGGTCTTTTCGGTGCTGGGCTATGTGTCCGTGTATAACGTCCATAGAGACATTGCCGTCGCTGAAAAACCCCAAATAGATTACGGTCAATCGCTCAAATTCAATAAGGTTTCTCCAGCTCGTCGCATCAATAGAATTGCTCTTTGTCATTTGTATATATTAAATTGGTATTTTTAAGTAGTGTTATATATTAAATTTACACCTATTCGTGGCAGTGTGGCGTGGAATGTTTCTATCAATCATTACCTTATTACAATAGGGGCATTTCCCTTTCTTGTTAAAGGTCTCATTATGGTATTTTCTGTAGTTCTGTCCGTATTCCTCTTGTGGTATAGCGACGCTGACTAACTCACTCCGTTTATTTACGCACGGGAACAACTCAATAATTAATGCCTCTGTCAGTCTCGCCTCCTCCTTGGTGTCAAAGTATTCTAATTCCTCAAATTTACAATAGCCCGTATTTAATAGCTCCATAACAACCCCGTCTTGTTTGTCGTAGTGCTGTCTCCATCGCTTGGTAGTGTCGCTCGTCTGCCCATAATAAATCCTCCCGTGCTTGTCAGTTATAGAGTATAATATATGGCTCATTTAATATAATATATATATGTATTACTTTTTTAAATAATATAATATATATATATATTTAATTACTTACACTGTGTCGCCGAAAAACTGAAGAGGTATTGTGGTGAAGTTTTTTGTTTTGGTCTGTTTATAAAAGGTAAAAATTAAAAAAATAAGTATAGTATATAGTAGAGTAGTAGTAGTAGAGGGAGCTAAATTTATTAATGGTATTTGTCATTGCCCACCCGAATAGCCCACGACCTAATAGCATTAATAACATCTTGGTATGGAGCGAGATCAGCCGTCCCGAGTTTAATAGCCAGTCGTTTTGCCGAGAATATGTCGTGGCAAATTTGGCGTTGTTTATGCTCAACAATATTGCGACAGACACCGTCGGGTTTGCCCTCCATTTTAATGACGACCCGCTGACATTTGGAGCAACGCTCGGCTTTGCCTTGTGCTATTTTGTCCTCGTCGCTAATATGGACACGGGCGGGTCTTGCTTGGCGAACTCGCTCTGTTGCCTCTGCGACAATAACAGTCTCACGAATCCGCTCCACCATATGGTTTTTATTGTCATTAAGTTTTTTAAGAGCATCACACGCCTTGAGGTAGTCTCCGTCCTTGAGTTCGGGGATGCTTTCAATAACCCATAGTAGCTCATTGAGTGCGTCCATAAAATTCTTGGACTTGATGTAGTTCTCACTCATAGCTCGTGGTTGTTGGTTATTAATAACGGCAGCCATAATTGGTTATTGATGCCTTATAATATAACTGGTGAGTTGAATTCAATTTTTTTTAAAAGTGGTAATAAATTGGTCGTTTTGTTATTATTGTAGTATTG
>Ga0181421_1000439_pt1 | contig 12131 bp, 9 predicted proteins | sample 44SPOviralmetaG_FD_130146 | JGI IMG/M metagenome (GOLD analysis project Ga0181421, IMG submission 130146) | Marine viral communities from the oligotrophic San Pedro Time Series (SPOT) site, San Pedro Channel, CA, USA - 44 SPOT_SRF_2013-06-19 | ecosystem: Environmental > Aquatic > Marine > Strait...
AGTTTATCCTTTACAACTATTTCTACCGTTCCATACTTCACAGAGGTCTTGTAATCACTGAAACTAAACAAGACCTTCTTTTTACCAATTACAGCATAATTCTTTGTTAATTCATTCTTTTTTAACTTACGATATTCATTATGGTCCTTTACAAAGATTAAATCTGCTGCTTCTAAACGAATAGGATATGTTGTATAAATCCTTAAAAGGATCTTCATATCTAAATCACCTTGATCTGTATTAATAAAATTTTCTGTAATCTTCATAACTTCATTATAATCTGGAAGACTTTCTTTGGTTTCTTCCTTTAATTGTTCCCTATATGCTTCTATTTCTTTTTTGAGAGGTTTATTTAATAAATCCATTATTTCCCTGAATAAAGGGGTCTCCTGACCCTTATAGAAATCAACAACCCTAATTGCTACAAGGATACTACTTAGATATGAACGCTGTGCTGCAATTCCTAATGTATCCCCCTTGCGACCCTTCATGTTCTTAACAATATCTAATAACTCTACTGCAGACTTTTCGTCGATCCAATTCATTTGACCGAACAATTGAGGATTATTCCCTGTGATTGCTTGGTGAAGTTTTGTAATATTGTTTTTATGCTGATAGAGTGTAGAAGAGGTTGGTGGTTTCTTGATTTCACGACGGTCATATCGCTTCTGATACATTTGTTCTAATTCACTCTCAATTGACATTTCCTATACTATTAATATACAATTTATTTTTAAATATATGAAATTAAGTATTTAATCTATCTAATTGACTTTTTGTTATAGAAGCAATATATTCTCTTACAGAATAATATTCTCTTGATACTTATTTCCTCTAAAACCTCCATTAATAACTTAGAGTTATTAAACTCTAACTATTCTATTTTTGATAAACACTACTCAAATAATTCCTTAGGATCATATTTTAAATCTTGATATTCTAATAATGGTTCTTCTACTTCTTGAGCAATTAATTGATCTTGTTTATCTTTACTTTGTAATAAATCCCCTACAAGATTTAACTTCGCATTAACCTCTTGATCTATCCTGAATATAACTGCAGAATTTAAATCTACTCTTGCCGCTGAACCGTCTGGTTCGTGAATACTACAACGAATTCGGGTTAATACTCTGTCAATTGTATTTGTAAATGTAATCTGTCCCTGAAAACCATTAAGGAAGTCTCCGTAAGGATTTGCCTTATTTGTAATTGCTACAATCGGCATTGTAATTCCGCTTGTATAACCTCCTAACACTTGATTTGGTTCAGCAATAATATCTGAACGAATTGTATAATAAGGTCTTAATGTTTTAGAAGGAATTCTCTGAGCAGTAATATTTACAGAATTTACAGGTGAAACTACAACTGCAGGAGTGATATATCTTCCCTGGGGTGTGAAATTTTCACCAGTGGGAGTAGTTGCTACTGGTAAAACTGGAGTCGGCATTTTAGCAGCGACACTATTCATTTGATAAGCACCAATATCCCCTTCACTAACATTTGCGTTCGTTGTAATGATATTTATATTATGAAGATCAGCATTTGCTCCGTGTGCTTTTAATCTTGTTTGTCTCGAGGATACTTTACTTTCATTGTGAAATTGATCGTATCTATATCCCATAACCCCAATAAGACTTTCATCCCATAAATTTTCTGGAACAACCCAATCCTCTATAAATAATCCGCTCTGTGCGTCCATTATAGACCAAGGTTCTATTCCTACATTATGGGAAATATAAGCAGTTTCAGCATTAACAGTTCCTGAACCATTAAAATTATCATCGTAAGGAGTCATTTCAGGACAATAATTCCATTTTACTAATCTTTTATTGATTTTATAACAAGGATCATCTGCTGCAGGATTATCTGGTGTTTTCTGTTGGGGAGCATTTCTACTTATTCCAGCATCGAAGATATTTCCTATTTTTTCTGTTGTATGAAGATTACTTAACTGAAACCTCTGTTGTTCTTCATTATATGATATTACAGGTGTTTCTGCTCCCAGATACATACCGAACTGATAAGGATCTAAACTTGTTGCAGGTTCGCCTGTTGCCTGAGCGAACCTATATGTTTTACGATATAATGTAGAATCTAAATTAGAAGCGAATGAAGAACCAAGGACATTAGAATTTCCATTATATAATATCATTGCCGCTGTCCCATATGAAGTGAAGTGCCAATCATAACCGAAAGTCCTTCCTCCTGCTCCCAAGACTTGTGTTGGTTCCGGAGTTGTTGCAGAGGCGTTCGTGTGAAAGAAATGATCTGGAATTTTATTTCCAGTTTTAGTAAATTGGAAACCAATATAATATTCTACCGTGCTTTCTGTGGTTTGGACCCTAATTTTTCTTGCGAAACCATATGCTAAATCATTATAATTAGGTTCTAATCCGTCATAAAAATAATTAAATCCTCTATCTGTATAACCAACATCATTTTCACTTACATTTTCATTAGCAGGATTGTAATCTATAAAAAGTGGATAAGAAGTCTGTGAAGCAGATACAGAAGCATCATATAAATCATAACCAAACTCGGGGACCTTCGGTGATCTTACATTTACACCAAAGTTCCAAAATCTTACAGCGTCTGCCAAAGCAGGAATAAACCCTGAACCATTTGCGGAATCATATAAATTCATATGAATAAATCTTGTTTCGTCTATATTCACCTGTGTATCATTCTGGGTGTAATCAAATAATTCTGGATACGACGATTGAGCGTCAAAGAAATCCTTAAATCTTAAAATGTTTTCTTTAGTCCATTTTACACCACTGACGAAAACAGATTCACCTATTCCCATAGGTATTTCTGTTCCTGTATTTAGACCATTTCTATCACCCGTAAAACCACCTGTATAATCACCCTCACCTTTTAAAGAACCATTAACTTTTAATCCAGTTAAATATAATTCTGGTCTTTTAATCCCTATATTTTGATATGAAGATAAATATTGATATGCTTCAGGAACATTCCAACTTCCTCCTGTGATAGACCATTGATTATATCCAACTTTGGAATAATAAGAAGCAGTCGCACAATTATAAACCTTATATGCAGGAGTTTCTGTTTTAAAAGTAAATGCTTCCCTTCTAATAAAGTCTTTTGCTGCACTTTCTGTTGGATAATCGTATTTCTGGAAATCAGTTCTTTCATTTAATTCTTGGGTTAATTGGTCTGCTAAATCTGTTGGAGAATTATATCCTGGATTTGCCTTCACACTTACTAAATTCTTTACTTGGATATAATCACCCCAGAGAGCAGGATCCCTGAAACTTTCGCACTCGTCCGGAGTAAAACTACTATTATTTGTTGTGGGAGGTAAAAATTCATCGCTGTCTGCTACGGGAAATCTAAATGTAAATAAATTATGGGTGTTCGTATTAGAAGAAGCATTTCCGCTCATTTCTATTTCTGTTTCAGATATTATACTATTAATAACTTCACCTATACCAAAGACTACCTCTGGACTTTGTGTTATTAATTCCATTCCTACAATAAGATCTGCTGTTGTTGCTCCGTGATGTAAAGTAATTATATTTGATGCTACATCTGCCGAACCTTCTACCGTGTAGTCTAAATTAGCAGGAGTTCCATAAAAAGTATGTTTTCTTGTGAAAATAGTATAACGAGCACCGTCATTAATTCCGTCTATTCTATGTCTGATGTGTGCTGCTCCAGAACGCCCAAACCAATATTTCGTGTTAAGATCTGCTTTACATCTATTTAATGGATAAGGAGCATTTTGGGTTTGACCTATATCCCCTGATATTGTGGCATTATCCCTTGATTGATATGTTGTCCAGAACATAGCATTTCCGTCCCCAATCCACCTACGAGGCAAGTGGGCGTAATATTCACCATTCGCAGTTTTATAAGGTGAAACAACTAAATTTAATGTATCATCCCTGATAGTTATTGTTTTTTTTGTATTTTCTTTCTCAACAAGAGTAAATTTAGAAGGAAGTTTATCCACATATAATGAATTCGTTGTATCTGTTGTTTCTATTTCTACAGAAGCATTTAGTTCTTGTCCTTTAATTTGGATTTGTCCTGCTTCTGCACCTATTTCGCTGACATAAGAACTATGAACTGATATTTTATCTCCTGGTTTTAAATGAATCCCGTCTCCAGTTTGGTTGGTCCAGCGTGAAGGATTTTGATTATTATTTGCCATACCTTCATCTGATTGAGATCGAGGACACTCTATTAATGTTGTTCGGGTTAATCCTGACATTTATAATAGAGATATTGATAAAAAATATAAGTTAGTAAATTTAAATAGTTAAGCAAAAGACATGGAGAACATTCCGTCGGTCAGTTGGGCGACCTTCATTACCTGCAACCAGCAACGAAGAGTAGAAGCACCACCCATCGTAGTTCGTGTGTCATAGAGTTCTATACCACGGGAATTAACTCGCTCACCCTTGTTAAGACGAAATGCCGTGTAGAAGAACTTCTGGCGTAAATCACTGTCTGCTGGGAAGTCCTCAAACTCTACTGCTCCAGGAGTATCAACATTATTCGTTGCTAAACGACCTTCTCCACGATATAAATCACGGGAGATATATGGGACACGACCCTCGCTCATAAATACATTATGGTAATGACGGGCATCATTTTCTACATCGATAGGATAAAGGAAATTATCATTGTATTTAAGATTGTTCTTTACTTTACCCGTGGAAGTCGCTGAAATAGCGGGACCCTCTGCAATATAGTTATTTAGTAATCCACCATTTTTATCGTCGCTTTCCTGTGCCGCAACAAAGACCTTATTAACTACACGACCCGCACCACCAACATTCTGGATAAGACCCGTAGAAAATTCAGTAGCAGAAACAGTCCGCTTTACGAACTGATAATCTACATAGGCAAATTGCATATTAGCATTCGCCTGACGATACTGTTCCATAAGTTCCTGTGGATAGAAAATATAATCACTGATTAACTGACAATCTGTTCGTGATAGATTACAATCATTCGTTAGATCAGCACCACCAGTAGAAGATACACGGAGACTATCTGTGCCCGACTGGCGTGGAGTGAAAGTTAAATGAATAGAAACCTGTTCCTGAATCATAAAGAGCGGAAGTTGATTGGTCTTGAGGAAAGGAAAGAGGTCTGCCAACATAATAGAATATGTTGGTTTATTGCTTTCCTTCTGATAATCAAAGACGACACGGGTCGGGTCAGGAATAGAAGCATTGTTGATTGGTTTCCAATATTCCTCAATACCACTCTGGAGAGTAGGGCAAGTTCCATTATCAACCTGAATACTCTTTGCTTCTGTAAGACTTTCTGTAATAGAAGCACTGTTGGAAGCAGAAGTGTAAGAGGCAGAACGCTCCTGAAGAGTTGGAGCAATTGCTACGAAACGACCACTCATTACACCCTCACGCTCCTTGATTGTGTCTGGGGGAAGGAAAGTAGTTTCATAAGCAGCGAAGTGTGCGTAATCTTCTATTTCACAGACAGTCTTCGTGCCGATACGAAGTGCTGCTCGCTGGATTAGCGAATGAACTCCTACACCAGCAGGGAAGAATGCTCTGGCGTTTCCTGAAGCATTAGTATCACCGTCGGTTGAGAATGTAATACGGGAATTGCTATGGAGTATCCCTTTGTTGTCTAAAACGAAACGGGCTTCACGCTCGGAGAAAATGACTGGATCGAGAATATCAGTCTGAATATTGATGGCAGTATCAGAAGCTACACTTCCAATGCGGACTAAATCCGGAATTTGCGATGCTTGAGGTGCTGATTGTGGTTCCATTATATTTATATGATATATAATAAAAAAATTTGATAGTAATTTTAAAATATCGTTTTTAGAGCAATTATTATGCCTTTTAAAGATCCAGAAAAGAAAAAAGAATATCTTCGTCAATATCGTTTAAAAAATAAAGATTTCATTAAAAAAATAAATAAAGAATGGCGTGAAAATAATAAAGAACATATCTATGAAAAAAATAAAGATTATGTGAATGGCGAAGGGAAACATATTAATACATGTGCTAAATGGAGGTCAAGAGGAATAAAATTAAAACCAAATGAAGATTGGGAGAGTATCTATCTATTTTATATAACTTGTGAAGAATGTGAAGAGTGTGGAGTAAATTTAAATAATGTTAAAAGGTGTTTAGATCACGATCACGATACAGGATTTATTAGAGATATTTTATGTAATCGTTGTAATGTAATCAGGGGTTAATCACTACTTCATGACTTGGATGGAATTATCACTTGATACAATCGTCTGGCGAGAATGAACGAAAAGGAAAACAGCATTCGGGTGGTCGCTGGTTAATTCCAGATCTAATTGCACACCGAAAGGAACTTGTCCGAAGTCAAGACCTTGGTTGGAAATACTGTCGTAAGCAACTCCAATTCCCCACGCCGAACCACCCTTCACAATTGTTTTAGCGTCAGCAAAGTTAGTTCCATAACCAATAGAACGGAAGGTTTCGGGACCAACAGAAGTGCGATTAATCTTAGCGAAATTTTGGACTGCATTCATATAATTCCTAACAATCTGGGCGTCAGCATTTTCATTAATAAAACCTGCCTTTTCAGTTTTCTGTAGAGTATCAATATTATATTCTAAGGGGACCCTCTGTCCTGCACGGGTAAAAACTAACTGATTAACCTTACTGCGACTTCCGTCCTTATTACTGAAACCAAGAGTAGCAAGACCGTCCCTCGTCCAACTATTAATGTGGGAACTGGGAACAACATTCATAAATGCTCCAAGAACAGATTTTAATCCAAGGTTAAAGTTCAGAACAGCATTGCGGGAGTTAATGGTATTGTAGTAGGAACTGATAGAATTGTAGGTGAAAGTATTTGTCATTTGCGGTTGGAAATCTGCTCCAGGAGTTTGGACCTCACAGATTAGACGAACATTTGATAGTTCATAATATGCGTCAAGGAGAGCAGTATCGCTATTGTCTTGGGAAAATAAAACATTTTGGTCTGGACTTAATTGGATCTCTACAAGAAGTCCTCCAACACCCCAAGAGTTAGAAAGTGGGATTGGTTCCTGTCCTAAAAATAGACCCGAAACAAGCGGGATACAGAATGAATTTGGTGAATCACCACCCGAAGCAGATGCTGCTTGGGTATTTGTAATTACTCCTAACTGCTGTGCCTTGTAGTTCGGGAAACGAAGGGAAGTCTCGTAAGCGTGGCATGCGAAGTCGCCTTGCGACTGGGTGACGCTGAGGTATGAGGACATAAATCTGTTATGGTGGTTAATTGTTTCTATGGTCTGGGAACTACGCTGGGAAAAGATCGATAGAGTATCAATAACAGAATGAACGCCAAGACGCTCATTCATACGAATACCATCACTCTCAAGGGGAATAATAGTATCATTCTTTTTAATGGTAATTTCACCAGTGAGGCGAACAGAACCAGGAACGATAAAACGATCCTGTGCTCCAATAAGAAGTTGGATAGTCGGTTGTCCGTTCTTGTAGGACAACTTTCCGTCGCTCGTAATATTACTTGGGACAATCTCTAAATGCTGATTCATATTTATACTTAAATTTACATTTTATTTTCAGGTGAATTTTAAAAAAATAACATAGATTACATAATAATAGTATGCCCAGAACAAAGGAAGGAAAACCAGTTTTAAATAAACCTTTTAAGAGTAAAAAAGCAGGGAAGAAGTTTTCTGTTTATGTAAAAGCAGATACAAAAAAAGGATATAAGTTAATCCACTTCGGGGCAACGGGAGCTCCCGATTGGAGGAGTGGGACTGCGTCAAAGGAACAACGAAAGTCTTTCAGGGCACGGATGTCTGGGATTAGAAGGAAGGATGGAAGTCAAGCGATAAAGGATAAAAGTTCTCCTGCTTACTGGGCGTATAATTACCTCTGGTGAATTTATTCATCTTCTGAATCTTCATCTTCACTTTCCAATACATAATTCATAATTTCTTCTTCATAAGCGTCTTTTATAATTTCATACAAATCTTTTTCACCTTCGTCAAGAACAAGACCTCCTTCCATATCGGGAGTATCCCATACCTTAATATAATTAGCGTTAGGACAACTTACGAAAGTAAATACCTTTTTCTTACCTTCCTTGTTATGAATGAAACAACCTTCCTTGGTCATAACATAATCTTCCCAATGTTCTCCACCTCCCGCCATAGAGATACGATACTCTCCGTCCTTGACAGTGTATCCATACGCTTCGTCCCAATCGTCGCCGTCTTCATACTTGTCAAAATGTTCGCTATACCAATTATCTAACCAAGAACCAGAGTAATCGTCGTGGTTTCCCTTTAACCAATCATTATAATTATCTTCGTAATCGAAATCACGAGTGAAGTTCTGGAAACTTTCTAATTCACTTTCTGCTTCTGTTCGCTTTATTTCAGATACATTTAACTTGTTCTTGAGTTTCTTTTTTTCTTCATTTAGTTCCATAACATCGTCCAACGCTCTAATTCGTTCGAGAGTAGCGTCCGAAACGGTCTTACGAAGTCTCTCGTTTTCTTCTTTGAGTTTGTCTTTTTCTTCTTCCAGTTGTTTCACCTTTTCCCGACAGGTTTCCACAATACCTCGCTGGATAAGGTCGTTTGGTATAAGACCTTCTGCACATAGACGGAGGTCATTCTTGAGTTTCTTGTTTTCTTGATACAACTTACAATTACTCTCAATTGTTCTTTTCGCTCCCAGAGTGAAAGTATCATTCGCTTCTTGTAGTTTCTTGTTTTCTTCTTTCAGTTCCCCCACTTCCGCTTCCAGTTGTCCCTTCTCTTCCAGAACTGATTGGAATTGTTGAACATCGTGTTCCCGACCTTCTTTTTCTTGTTCGTTTTCTTCTTTGAGTTCTAAATACTGGTCTCTAATAGAATCAATACATTTATTTAAATGTTTATCACTTTCTTTCAGTTTCTTGTTTTCTTCTTCCAGTTGTTTCAGGTAGTTGATTACTTCACCCATTCCCATAATCAGTTCAGTTCCCGACATTTCTTTTAGTATATACTATAGTCTTTTATATAACAATCAAATTTTTTAGTTGTTTTTAACTTTTTCTTTACTTATTACGCTTTCTGCCTTTCTTTTTCTTAATATGTTATATTCTTTTTACCAACAATCAAATTTTTTTGCAACTTTTCTTTAATTTATCTTGTTAGTATCACTTGTTAAAACTATCAAATTTTTAGTAGCAACAATCAAATTTTATGGTTTTTTTTTATATTCACGATCCATATCCTGAAGCGAGTGCTTTTCTTTTCTTTTGTTTTTCTTCTTTTTTCTTTCGTTGTTTCTCAAGTGCAGGTTTAATAGGAGGAGGTTTCGCTTTCGGTTTTGACTTTGACATTACAGGAGCGTCCCCACCTTCTTTTAACATTTTCTTTTTAGTTCTTTTCTGGGGTTTCCTTTCACCTTCTGCAGAAACAGATATTTCTTTATTGACCTTACGATTCATTTTATTTTTTACAATCTTTTTGTTTTCGTGATCGATATTATATCCCATATTTGATATTTCTTCTATGAGTGCTTTTCTTGATAATGTATCAATTCCTTTAATTGTAGAGACCTTATTGTGCTGACGGGCAATATTACGGATTTCATTAAGAGACATTTCACCTGCTTTTACTCGGGGCATCTTTACTTTTATAAAGATACAAATAAAAAAAATATTATGATAGATAAATAAAATTATAGTATTACTTCGTTTATAGTATTACTTCGTTTAATTAATACGAGCGAGAGGGTCGTGAGACTGATTTGCAAGAAGACCGAACTGGGCGAATGCTGCTGGTGCTACTGGAGGAGGAGGAGTTGCGTCAGGTGCGTCTTTTTCATCTTCTGCTTTTTCTTCTTTATCTTGTTCTACACCAGCAACCGCACTATCAACAGCAGCGAAAAGATTAACTGCGGCGGCGACAGGTGCTAATGCTCCTCCTGTGAAAGCAGTTGCTACGTCCAATGCTCCACCAAGAAGAGTAGCGGCATTTCCAATAGTGACGCCGATATTCTGATCTACAATATTTCCGGCAGCGTCCTTTGTTTTTAATAAACTTCCAGTTTCTACAAGATCATCTATATCCTGATAAGCAGCAATTCCTGCTCCAACAGCACCGAATGCTTTTGCTCCCACCTTTGCGAAAGTTTCACCACCACCTTTTAATAATGCTCCTGCAATGACCCCCTCTACTCCAGTGATGTCTTTAGCAGCAGTTGCTCCTTCACCGAATATTTTAGCACTTTGACCGACTTCACGACCTGCTTTTAATGCGACTGCTCCTGCTTGTCTTAATCCTCCACCATAGCGTAGGACAGTTCCTGCTCCCTTTGCTGCTCTGTATCCCGCCTTTCCAACATCATAAACTTGATCTATTTTAGTGACATCACTTTCTACATCGTTCTTAACATCTGCGTCTTGTTTTTGTTGTTCTGAATGATCTAAATTCTTAAAAGCAAGTGATTGTGTTTTCCACCCATTTAATCTTAATTCATTCATATCCTGTGCTTGTTGTCCCAACTGTGCTTGTAATTGGAATGCTTCTGCGTGCCCTCCATAATGATCCGACATATTTATACAGAGAACAATATATTATTTTATTCAGGAGAATTTAAAATTTTAGAACCTTCAGCGATTACTTCCTCAAAGTTCCTCATTGCTTTCGGAGGATTGGATTGGAAATCCATGTGTAGAAAATCATATCTGTTGGGAGTTGCTAATTTATATATATTTAACCAATTATCCGCACCACCAAATACATCCCCATATTCTTCCGCCATCTTAAATTTTTCTTTTTCATTAGGGAAAGGAGATCCTACAATTACATTAGTAGCATTCTGCCTAATGATTGGCGAACATGCCCTGAAATTTTGAGAAGAAATAATTAATAACTTTATATTAAAATGACGGAAGCGAGAGCATAAATGATTGATCTTCGCCTCCCTACGGATTGACCCGAGGCAATCGTCCAGAACGACAGCTATTTCTGGTTGTTCTTCTTTATCATAGGATTTCTGTGTCTTTACAAGACCTTCTACAATACTATCGTCATATGCGTCGTGAGTATCAAAAGCTTTTCTTAAAAATCGTGAAGTAATATCATTTGCAATTGTGTTTGATATTATCGTTGTATTATCAAATCGTTCTTGAGCGTCATAGAATTGATCGTTCAGTAACATATTACTGATTAGGGTACTCTTTCCTGTGCGGACAGGAGACACCAATAATACTAAAGCTCCTCCACCGAACCCATCCACTTGTGGTAAATTCGGGTGAATTGGTTTATGATTTGTTGGTATTGTATCTGGATCTTTTACAGGGATTACTCTTGGACCTTGGGTGCCTTCCATATTTTATATTTCTATATACATAATATTTTAGTTTTAATAATTTTTAAAGAAAACAATCGTCCCACACAGAAGTCTTTAATGCTCTATTAACTTCTTTAAAAACCTTAGCATCGTGGTTCTGTTTTGCTAATGCTTTTGCTTTTGCTTCTTTTCTTTGTTTGCGAAGTATTTCTACACGATTAACAGATTGTTCTACTGCCCTCTGAACAGCGTCGTCAAGATCCTGTTGGGAATATCCTTTTTCTACAACCTTTTCTGTTTCTACAATTTTAACTTTTGCTGAAAGACCTTCTTCTTCTTCTATCGGCATTTCTAATTTTTTACGAAGTTTCTTACGCTCTCTTTCCCTCACTGCTTCTACAAGTTCTTTATCCGCCATTTCCTTTGCTTTTGCTTCTTCTTTTTCTTTCTTTTTTCTCAAACGAGTTTCCTTTGCTTTTTCCCTACCCTTTGCAAGTCTTTCTAATTGTTCTGGTGTTGCAGGACCTCTTTTCTTTCGTGTTCCTTTCCCTGCTTGTGTTCTTCCTTTAGCAACATATCCCTGAGGGATCTCTTCCTTTTCTAAAATTGTTTTTACTTTGGGTGGAGAGAATATTTCATCCTGTGGGATTTTAGGTCTGCGTTTTGGTTCAGGAATAACTTCTTCTTCTTCTTCTTCCGTCTGCTCCGCATGCTCTTCCACTTCATACTCTACGATTTCTTTTTCTTCGATGTCTAACTGCTCTTGTATAACTTCGTCTGTGAGCGGTAGAGGTTCTGAGGTTTCTTCTTCCGGAGCAGGAGGCATTGTAA
>Ga0181421_1000442_pt1 | contig 12067 bp, 13 predicted proteins | sample 44SPOviralmetaG_FD_130146 | JGI IMG/M metagenome (GOLD analysis project Ga0181421, IMG submission 130146) | Marine viral communities from the oligotrophic San Pedro Time Series (SPOT) site, San Pedro Channel, CA, USA - 44 SPOT_SRF_2013-06-19 | ecosystem: Environmental > Aquatic > Marine > Strait...
AGACATTATATATTATTGTAATAAAATAAATATTATTTTATACTTTAATTTTTTGCATATTCATTTTGAACCGCCATAGAATGCAACATCTTATCAGCTAGTTCTTTTTTCTCCTCTGTTTGTGGGGGGAATAAATGACTGATCACTATATGTCTTATCATACTTATTCCAACTTGCTTTCCTGTTGGTGCGAATACTTTTAATACAAATTTAGTTAATTGATTTGGGGTCATGGGATTTCCTTTTGAATCTGTTATCAAAAAATCTCCGTCATAATTGATAAAATATTTATTCAGTACATTATTGAGTTTTGTTCCAATTCTGATAATTTTAGTTCCAAATTTTCCATCTGTTTTGAATTCGCCAAGATGAAAAAATTTCTTTGTTCTGCCAACAACAACTAAATAATTTTTCTTTAATTGATCAGCTGATAAATCATTATATTCATTATTTTTTAATATGCGAAGTTCTCCGATATCAGCCCTCAAAGGTGGATTATTTTGTGGGTCAAGGACATATATTGAACCTACAACCCATTTCTTGATAATTTCTTTTTGTTTAGAAGTCAAATTTTCATAGTCTTTCTTCAATAGCCCTTTAGAAAGAACTTCTTTTCTATAATCACTCACTACCCTTTGCAATGAGGAAAGTTCAACCCAATTTTTAGATTGTTTATCAGTCTTTTTTTGAGTTTGTAAAAATTGATTGATTGAATTGCCCAACAATTCCATTTTAGTTCTATAATGCTCAATTAAGCTTTTCTTCTTTTTCATAGCCATAAGAATCACGACTATTGATGATAGATAATTCTTTTTAGTATTGTCCTTTTTGCTCTCCAAAAATTTATCTATGTAGTCCTTATCTTCAAGAACTTTTACTAAATATAAATCATTATTGCCTTTTTCTTTATTGATCTTGGCTAGATTTCTTAAATACATATCCAATGAAGCATTTTTCAAATTGGGACGATGTTCTTTGATTTTTTCAAAAAGTTTATCTTTTTTTGAATCAGTCATATATTATAAAACAAGAAAAAAAAAATAAGAATAAAACTAAACATCTTTGGATTCTGTCTTGGCTTGACTTCTAGTCTTTGGTTTGCATGATGGCGAATAACAACCTTTGGCAGCTTCAATTTTATTCTTTCGTTTGTCTTCATCTCGAAGGCAAACATTTTTTAAAATTTTTAAACACTCTTCTTTACCATAAATACGCTGGATATTTTTAGTAGAACGACATACATCACAATATTTTTGAGTTGTAATAACACCAATATATTCTTCACACAAATAACAATACATTTTATATATTCAATTATTATTTTTTTAATATTAAAAATTAACAATTTTTTCAATATCATCTAAATCAATCTCTGGGAGATCGAATTTGAATTCATCCATATTATTCGCTTCTACTTGTTCTTCCAAACATTTAATATTATAGGTCATTAGTTTCAATTTATCTTTCAAGTTATCAATTCTTTTTTGTCTTGCTCGTGCTCTCTCTTTAGCTAAAATGACTTCTCTGTTTTTATAGTACCATATTTTCTTTTTTGCTAGTCTCACCTTTTTTTGTGCTTCAGTTTCTTTTTCTATCTTTTGTCTTTGATATTCTATTTTTTGTAATCTCGCCGCTTCTTTATCCAATACAGCATTGATTGAATTGAGGGATGGTTTTAGTTTATCTATATAATATTGTTCCCTTTGTCTTGCGCATTTGCAACTTGTTTGATGTATAGTTTCTAAAATTTCATAATTCAATAATAATGAGTCTTTCAGGTCATATATTTCATTCATTTTCTTATAGAGTTTTTTATCTTTGTATTTAGTAGCTTTACAATCTTTTTTATGAGATGCAAATCTTTTCACAGGATCTTTAGTAGAACCAACATAAAATTCATCAAGAACATTCAGTTTATAAATATAATAATTGCTATTCATCTATAAGAATATATGAAATATACAAAGAAAATAATTTCAAGAATAAAACTAAATTCAAAAAAAGCTTGTTTTTTAATACTTATTGAAAAATAAAATGTTTGTTATAGTTATAAAATGTCGAATAAGTATATTAAACTTTCAGCCAATCAACAGCAATTTAGTTCAACTTTGAATAATGTAGATTTCACTATTCCTGAAGGAATGACTATTGATCTTTCAAAATCTAAACTTTTAGTTAATGTAGTTGCCTCGGTTACACAGCCAACGGCAGGAGCAAATGATGATGGAGTCGCCTCAGTATATGAATTAGGTATGTTAGTATGTGACGGAGCCCTTCCAGCTGGGGGCAATGTAGGAGGCACCGCAGCTATGGCCCCACCAACTTCGGCTGTTTTAGTTAAGAACTGCCACATGAAAGCATCAAAGGCGGGTCTTGTTGAATCAATTCGTAGGGTTGATGCTCTTCGTTCTGGTCTTGCTCAATATACCAAGGATGTTGATGAGAAACAATCTTTACACCTAAACGGACTTGTTGGCCCGTGTGGAGCTGATGGGTGCCATTCCTCTCCATTTGTAAATTATGTTAAGACAGGTACTAGATTATCGAAACAAGTCCTCTCTCACAATGTTACTATTCCATTAAGGGAAATTATGGATTCATGCGAAGCTACAGCTTATTCAACTGATAAATACGGACAGACCAAATTGCACCTAGAAATGAACTTTGATAAATTACAGATCGTCGCTCTCAATACAACTGAAGCCGCCGGAGCAGCTGCGAATAGTGATGCGAATGCTTTCAAATCTTTCACAACTCAAACATCCGCTCAGGATGGTACCACCGTTACAAGTGCCGTTTCAGATAAGGCTACAAATAATCCTGAACTTGACTTTCCCCTATATGTTGGTCAGCGCGTGCGCATAAACGCCACTATTGCCGGTGGAGGTGCTGCGAATTTTGACCGTTCAATTACTAGCATTTCATATAGCAATACCACTGGTTTCAGCACTATCAATTTTGCCTCTATAGGAACAATTAACGACACCCAAACTTGCGTATTCAATAGTGTTATACCTTCGCCAAGTGTAGCTGCTCCAACATTCACTATCAATGACTGCCAACTTGAACTAAAAATGACTGATGAATCTCCCCCTGATTCATTAAGTTATACTACCTATTCAACTGAAGAAGATTCATTCCCAAATCAAACAACCAAGTCTAAATTATATCAACTTGAACCAAATGCTGATAATGTTTTAGTAGCACTTACAAATGGAGGTCTTTATCCATCAAATATCCCAACTAGTTATAGAATTAGAGTTGATAATAAGGAATATTCAAATGGCGATGTAGTTATGGCTGGACCTGAACATTTGGACGATGTAAATAAACTATTCTTGAATATGGACCTTGAGCTCAAGGATATTTCCGAAAGAGCATTCACACCCGCAAAAGATCATGATGCAACAGATAATAGAGATCAACAAATGGCGTTAGTAGGTGCCCCACTTCCTTTGACTCAAAATCAAAAGAGTTTCAATCTTGAAATAGCGGCAGCAGCTATGACGGAGTTAATACTTTATAAAAGAATGGTTAAGAGCTTATAAATAATTTTTATTTAATTTTATTTTCAAAATAAATATATTGATTATATTTATAAAATGGAATATCATTCAGCAGACCCGATTAACAACAAAGCTACTTATACTGAATTAGATAATGTCTCATTCAATATCAACAACGCTGGACGAAAATTGATCCTTGGTTCAGTTCGTCTTGAAGCAGATTTAAGAATAAATAATGCTGGAGTCACACGATGTGTAGCAGCAAACGAAACCGGATTCCATAATCGAGTAGGTGCCCATGGTCTATTCGATTCATTTACAACTGAAGCGGGAAATATCGGAATTTTAGAAAATATTAGTTCTGACGCTGGTAGATATGTTAACTTAGTTAGCAGTGCGACTAAGACAGAAGACATGTTAAATAATGCTAGTGAAATTTGCGAACTCAAGTCTACTAGTCAAAGAATATCTAAAATGTTGGCTTGTGGAAGTACTATTGATGATAATACAGTTCAGGATATAGATTTTTCAATTAAGCCTATGATTTGCTTAAATAGAAATGTTGTTGGTGGCACTTTATCATTTAGAAAAGCTGGATTTATGAAATTATCTATGAATCTCGCAAGAAACTATGAATTTTTGAATTCAGGAACATCAGCCACCGCAAATTATGTTCTCACCAATTTAAGATTAACTTATAGAACAGTAGAAGATGATGGCTCAGACGAAGAAGTTCAATTAAGATCAATAGTTTCAATTAAGAGCACAATTCAGAGTAATTTTGCAAATGTGAGCTCAAATGTGCCCGCAGTCTGCACAGGGGTAACTGTATGCTTTATGAGAACCAGTAGAGAAAATAATCAGACCTACGATAACTACAATTTGGAAAGACTCCAAGACTTTCAATCAATTCAATATTTATTCAATTCATCAAATAATCAATACGTATCATATATTATAGATAGTCGTGAGGAAATGTTAGAAAAGGGTATTGAGTCTTTAGCTGATACAGGATATAATTGTGCGAATGGTAAAAATGTAAGAGCCAATAATGTCGAATTCGCGGGACTCAGTTTTGATAGCCCAGTAGATCTTTCAACTCAAAGATTTAATATACAAATAAAAGATAATGATGTTCAGAATTTAGGTGGCTACAATGTCTACCAATTCTTCCACAGTTCAATTTCAGTCTAAATCATTTCTGCCCCCTTTGGAACAAAATCCAATTTATTTCTCAAATGTCTTTTTTTCAAACGATAGAGATTCCTGTGATAACTTCACAATTTGTCGAAAGGGGGCAATTTTTTTTTTATTTCCAAAATAAATATCTTTCATATTTATATAAATGTCTTTGTATACAAATAACCAAGTTTCCACAGTTTATTTAGAGCCTTCATTACACAACGCCAATAGATCAACAGAATTTAGAATCAAGCATGATGGTAAAATTCTACCAAACCTTCGTCTTATTGAAGTTGGTTATCAACAAACCGCAGCCACAACCTCACACTATAATAAGCTTGCAGGTGTTAAGAGTATGATTAAGAATATCCATTTATACGATGGTAAAACTTCATTATCATCTTTAATCAATGCTCCTCAATATCAAGCTTTCAAACAATACACTCAAGATGGACAAGTATCAAAATCATTAGATCAAAGATTACTCCAAACCAACAGTGCCGTTGTAGGTCAGCAAGAAGAATCCGCAGGAGATATTCTCGATGTTTTCCAAGATAATAGAGTACAGTCACAAAATACCGAAGCAGCCACTGGAAAAGGATGGATTGATTTAAGAGATTACTTCCCTATATTAAATGTTCTCAATCATTTAGACACTGGTTCAGTTTTCAAAAATCTTCGTATTGTTGTTGAATATGAATTTGATAGTGATTTAGTTGTTTCCCGTGATGATAGAGGTGGCACAGCTATTAGCCCAAGATTAGTATATGATATGGTTGAAGACCCAAGTGCTATGGCTCCCAATCCTGAATCTGTTTCATGGATGGAAATTGAAAGTGATTCATTCCAAGCATCCGCCGCAGGTGCCGGTGCTCAATCCGTAAATTCTCGCATCAATGGTTTCTCAAATAAATCATTAGGTAAATTAGTTATGGTTAAAAGATGCGATGCTCTTGCTACTTATGTTAATACCAATGCCGTTTTAGGTGTAGGTGCCTTAGGTTCAGTAGCCCAACAGGACGAAACAGTGCAACTTACTATTAATGGAACACAGCGTTTCCCAAGAGATGGATTAAATTCAAAGGGCATGAGGGGTGTAGCTATGATGGCTGACCTATGGGGTGATGCCGCAGCTTTCCCCTTTGCCTCTGTTCCCCTTATTGCGAATCTAGCTCAAGAATGCTCTGATGATGTTCAAAATATGGCAGGTCAGCTTTCTTATATTTGCTACGATCATAGTGGAGAAAGAGTTGGCGATTTCCAAGTTAAATACGATAGAACAATTACAACCGCAAATAATCCTCCATTATATGTAAATAACAGAGCCCTCACAGTTAGATTATATGGAGAAGTTTCGAAGTCAATTATGTTTAAAGGTAATGATTATAATATTATCTACAATTAGTGTTTGTTTATTTGTTTTTACAATAAAAATATTGTATATTATATATACAATATGTCTGAAACTATAATTCAATTGAGCGAAAAAAGTAGTGTAGCTAGTCTTAATACTCTTACGGCAAATGGGGATTTTGAAATAACCCTCAAAGATAAAGTAGTCGTTAATGATGGAGATCGTGTAGATTTGAAATCAGTTTTCGTAGACAGTGTTGCTTCTTCGGAAGGGAAAATAACAGTTGATGAAGATATTACTGATGGATTTGTTGAAGTGATTCCATATATTTTGAATTGGACTGCTACTGATAAAAATTATAATAATGCTGGAGTTGGTGATGCGACAGAGTTACAAAATCAACCCGACGGCAAAGTTTATTATGCGTGTACTAAAATAAATCAAAGGGACCTTAATTTAAGAAAATATGAATCGATTGCTATTGCTGTTTATGATGATAGGGGAGCAAACCCAAACTCTGGAAATAATCCATCGCCAATTGTTGGAGGATGCACTATAACAATTTCTTATACTAGAAATGATGGGACGAAAGATACATTTAAGATTCCTATTCCGGAAAATACAAATAGTGACCAAATATACGTTGTTAAGACGGCAGAGGTGGCTAGTAAGCTTTCTGCCGGTGATAATACCCCAACTACTATCGTCGTTCCTGAAGCATTTCCAAATTATAAGGCAACAGGTGGAGGCAATGACCCAAGAGCATCAATGGTTTTAGTTAGCCCAAGTTCAGAACAGTTAGCGGATCAATTCAATATATCTTCTGGATTTATTGATGCAGGCGTACAATCACAAACTCCCGATCTTGATGAAGGATTTTCAAGCCAATTACCTACTGCGAGCCCTTATGGGACTGGAAGTTCTACAGCGGTTCCTGAATTAGATGGTGGTTTCTTACATCCAAGAAAAAAGCAAGTTTCATTTAGTGTTAATAAAGGCGAATATTACATGAGTGAATTATGTGAAATAATATCAGATCAAATCACAGCGAATGGAACTCTTACTACTAGACCGATGAATAGTGCTCTACTTACTAGTGATAAACAAATCAAAGATGAAGAAGGCATACCTACAGATGGTTCAAATACAACTACTTTCATTTATTATTGTTCAGAAGATGGCTCAAATGTTTTTAGATATGCGAATAATGTTACAAATGACTTCTTCATTGGATCGGACCAATTTGGCCTCGTTTCTGACGATGCGACACAGAAAGCAAAATTTGTAGCACTTCATTCAAGTCTATATGATAACAATGGTACCGTAGTTGTAAAATATCTCAAAGATGGAACACGAGCCGGAGCCAATTTATTTCAAGCAAATAAAAATGGGGGAGTTGTTATAAGCGATCTCTCACCCGCTCCATTCTGGGAAAAGCTTGGATTCGGCAAGGCAGACACACCAACTCACAAATCAGTATTTGCGAAAGTAGTCGACGGCATAACTCTCACTAAAGCTGGTTTAAATAATTTAGGTGTTTTTACAATTGACTCAACAGAATCAGTTACAACAACTGGAGCTACAAAGGGAATTGCCGATGCAGTAGTTAAGACTTCTGGCGGGAATGCCGTATTCGATAAGGTTCAAGATGTAAATAATCTTAATATAGCAACACAAACAACGAGCCAAATCTTCGCGCAAACTGGCATGACCCAATCAATTCAAAGGGACGGATATTTCAAAATACGAGTTGACCTTGGAATCCAAAATGATTTAGTATCCAACTATCAACTTGAGAATAATATTCAAGGAGTCATATCTAAATATTTCTCACAAGATTCATACACTTCCGACATGGGTCAAGGTTCAATATCATATATCCATCGTGGGCAACCAACATTCATTAGTAGAGTAAGGGTTCGTATATTAAATTCAAATGATGATGTAGACCCCAACATAGGACCCGATAATACAGTGTTCTTATCTATAACTAGAAATCAACCATCATAGTTTTATTCTATAATTGAGAATAAAACAATAATTAAACTCTTTTTAAGTCAAAAAAACAATAAAAAATGCCTACTTAAGGAATAAAAATATATTTTTATTCCTTAAGTGATAATAAAACCAATAAATTATTAGAATAAAACTGAATTTTGACTATTATTGTGAGAATAAAACCAAATTATGCCTGGTTCGCTCCAATCTGGACTGCTCCCTGTGTTGGTATGGGAGCTTTTGGGATAGCGTGTTGATGCTTACTGAAACCACCGAACAATCCCGCAATTGAAATTCCCAGACCGATTACATCTGCGACCGGATTGAAATCCCCTTCAGCTGCTTCTTCAATTCCTTCTTCTTCTAGTGGGGCACCTCGAGCTGCTGCCTTACCTAAGTCTACACCTTCACCATCTTCAGCTTTTATCTTTGATACTTGTTTTAAATACTGTGGATCTTGTTGGGGTTTAGCTGGAGTTGGGACTACTTGAGATTCATCGGCCGCGGTCTTACCCGCTCCAGCTGAACCTTCAGTACCAAAGTTATCATTTAATAATTTCAATCTTGCTTGGGCTTGTTGGTTTAATTTATCCATAGTAGGTTGAACTTCAGTTTGTAGAGTTTGATCTCTGAACTGTGATAGAGTTGCACCTCGACCTCTTATTCCTATTTTTGGTGGATTGGATGGATCAGCTGAAATAGTATCAATATCAGCAGGCGGTCTTATTTTCAATTCTTTTAATTTTGAAACCTTACTACTCAATTTATCAAATGATGCTTCTTGGTCATCACTCATTAAACCTAAATCCTTTTGAGTTTTTAATCTTCTTATTCTGGCATCTAGTCTATCGCCATCGTTCTTGGCGGAACCATTATCAAGTGTTTTGAGAAAATTCTTTGGACTATAAGGATTGGAATCTGCCTCTTCTTCAAAGCCTTTGAATTTTTCTAAATCTTTTCTTATTCCCTTACGAAGATTTTTCTTCAATACTTTATATTCTGGGAGTTTGCCTCTCAAATCATTTATACTTGTTTTAACAGTTTGGGCTGCTTTCTTTCCGGCATCTACTAAATCTGTTGTCTTTGATTTTACAAAGTCTACCCCTTGTCTTTTCGCATCAGCCAAAGCTTCACTCACATTCCCATTATTTATTTTTTCTAAAATTTTTTGTAGTATGGCTTTTTTAGCATCACTGACGCCCTGTTTTCCAACTGCTTTTTCTATGCCGGTTTTCAATAATTCCATGGCTGAACCTTCGCCAAGTGGATTTGTTATACCGAGTACTTGTTCCTTTTGCGCTTCTGCTTCTTCTTTTGCTTCCTCTTTTTTTACACTATATTCAGATCTAGCTTCCTGTGCGAAAGCATTATTCAATTGAGAAACATTTCCGTAATAATTCATTGATGATATATAGTAAGAATTTTTTTTTTATTTTCTTATAATAATTTAATTATGACTTCTAACATAAAAATTTTAGCTATGAAAGATCCAATAAATAAATTCAAAGTTAATAAAAGGTTAATAGGAAATTTGCCTATGAGAGCAGTTATCCTTGGAAATTCAGGAAGTGGAAAAACGAGTTTATTGGCTTTGATGGTTATTGATCCACTAGACCAATTCTACGGCGACGATTTTGAAGGAGAAAATATTTATATATTTAGTGGATCGTTAAAAACTGATTCGAAAATTGAGGGTATAATTGAACAGAAAGAAATACCGGATGAAAATGTATTTGATGATTACTATGACGAAGAATTGGGACTTATCTATGAACTTATAGAAGATAATATTAAGATGGCGAAAGAAGACGGAGACAAACCCCCTCACAGTTTAATAATCCTAGATGACCTCACATTCAATTCTAAAATTTCAGCGAAACGAAATAATAATATAAAGAAAGTATACCTGAATGGACGTAAAAATCTTATATCTATAATATGCGTATCCCAATCATATACGACCGGATTGCAACCAGCCATTCGTGAAAATACAAACCTCTTAATCTGTTATAATATGTCTCAAAGACAGCTTGAACGAGTCGAGGCGGACCATAACTATTTAGATAGTAAACGAGCATTCTATGATATGTTCAGAGATAATGTTAAAGAAAAGCATGATTTTTTAGTTATCAATCATACGAATAAATTTTCTGAAATGTATTTGGATAAAACATTTGATGTTATTGATACGAAAGAATATACTACTAAAAAAAAATAATTGTTATTATTATAATAATAACTATGAAAGTTGGAAAATATGAATATTCAAAGTCAACACGAAAGGGTAAAAAATTAATGGTTGTGGTCAATGGGAAAAAAATTCATTTTGGAAATTCAATTGCTCCGGCAAATCAGCATTTCAAAGATAAGACTGGAATCTGGAAACAGCTAGATCATGGTGACCCGGTACGAAGAAAAAATTATCTGACCCGAACAGCTGGAATCAAAGACAAAAATGGAAAACTTACGAAAGATAATCCTGAATCTGCCAACTATCATGCAAGGCGTGTATTGTGGTAGATATATATATATAATAATATATTATAACACATGACCTTCAATAAACTATTAATGTATAATGAATATGAACTAGTCATCAATTATTTTTTGAAACGAGACTTACAAAATCTAGGATTCATTAAATATAAGCATGTGAAAGGAATAATAAAATATTGTGTATCATCAACAGATTATGAAGCTAGAAAAATATTTAATATTATTACTAGACTAGGATATTTTGAAAGACGAAAAATAAGCAATACTAGAAGAAGCTTTGAATATCGATTTATCAATCCATATGTAGAAGAAGAGGAGAAATCTGTTATGATATTATACTTTGATTGAAATTGCCCCCTTTGGGAGATTTCGAAATTTTTTTTCCAAATGTCTTTTTTTCAAACGATAGACATTTCTATATCAATCTAACTTTTTGCTGAAAGGGGGCAAATATTGAAAATAAAAATAGTAGTGTTATTATTATGAGTGCAAGTTCTAGTAGGATTATAGCAAAGAGGACAAAGGCAAATGATATATTTATTACCCCACTAGATTTAGCTAAAAATCATATTGATATGATTGATTATGATGATCAAGAAATATGGTTGGATTCTTGTAGAAATAATGGCTCCTATTATAATCAGTTCCCAAATGAAAATAAGGATTGGTGTGAGATTTTAGATAATAAGGATTTTTTTGAATATAGTGGACATTGTGATATTATAATTCAAAATCCGCCATATTCATTGATGGATAAATGGATACAAAAAAATATTGAATTGAAACCAAGAATAATAAGTATGTTAATAGGGATAGGCAATCTGACAACTAGAAGAATTGAAATTTTAGAAAATGCTGGATATGGACTAACTAAAATGAAAATGTTGAAAGTTTTTTCTTGGTATGGTATGAGTTGTATTGTAGTATTTGAGAAAGAAAAAAAATCAATTATAGAATTTGATAGAAAGGTATATAGATCTAGTTCCACTCATTAATTACTTTTTTCAATGTATCTAACCATGAAGTATACATTTTTACCCAGTCCGCTTGCTTTAGATAAATACCTTCATCAAAGTCACCTGATTCCATACTTTCCTCGACATGATCCCAAAATAAGGAAACTGATTCTTTTAATTTAAAATAATATTTAACCATATTTGGTACGTCTTTGTTATAACAATATATATGAGTTTTCTGAAGATGAATCATCATTCTCCTATTGAGTTTTATAGTTTTTACATCCCAACCTTTATCTTTGTTTTCCTCAAGAAAGGTATCTATTCCTTGAATATCATTCTTAGTCTGGGCTATGAGCTCCCTAAGTTTATATTTAGTTTTCAAATCGAGAAACATCGTTTAGTGATGAGTAATCGTTTAGTGATGAGTAGGTTTAGAGAATTTTTTTTTTTTTGATTGATGCTAGAGATGTTCTGGTCCATGGAGAAATCAATTTTTTTTTCGTTACTAGAGATTTGGTACCGTGACTCTATACGACTCTATAGGGTGATTTTTCGTTACCGTGACTCTATAC
>Ga0181421_1000444_pt1 | contig 12058 bp, 13 predicted proteins | sample 44SPOviralmetaG_FD_130146 | JGI IMG/M metagenome (GOLD analysis project Ga0181421, IMG submission 130146) | Marine viral communities from the oligotrophic San Pedro Time Series (SPOT) site, San Pedro Channel, CA, USA - 44 SPOT_SRF_2013-06-19 | ecosystem: Environmental > Aquatic > Marine > Strait...
AGAAAAAGCGATTCTGCCGCTATCGCTAGCACTGTTGTTTGTATTTCTTAAATTAAGCCCAACACTTCCTGATTTTGCTATTTCAACTTGAAAATTTGTCGGAACTGATGTTGCTCCAATCCCAACATTGCCCGAGCTGTCAACAAGGACGCGCTGTACTCCAGTCGTTGCAATCGCTAACTCATCGCTAGCACTTTTAAAGAAACCAGTATTTAAATCAGACGCAAATGCAAGACCAGGCGCTGCGGCAGTGCCGTCTTCCATCAGCATCGTGCCGTCAAGCTCGAAAATTGTGATCCAAGCGTTGTTCGCTGAGTTCCTTAATTTCAAGGTTCCTGCGCTTGTATCGGCCCACCATTGATAGGCGTACATTGTTGCGGGCTCTGTTGCGTTGCTGTTATTGCTGACGATTGCCGCCAAGGCGTTGTTCAAATCTGCTCTGACCGCCGCGCCTGAGGCGTTGGCAATGACGTAATCGTGAGTAGCCATCTTTAAGGTTGTTCGGTGCCGTAACCGACCGCTTGATACTGGAAGTTTCGATCAATAGCAGCATCACTGCTGTTCTTGAACGTAACCGTAAAACCAGTGCGGGTGGCTGATGTCACCTCATAGTAATCCCCAGAAGCAAAATTGGAAGCAGAAACACCAATACTTGGGGTTTGATAAAAAGCATTCGCAAACGTCACAACCTTTGCACCCGCTCCAGAGGCAATGGTGTCGCTGCTTTCCGTTCGTGTTTCAAGCTGCATCGTGAACCCAAGCTCATCAACAATTGGGGTTTGGTCCAAGTGGAACGTTTCAAGCTCTGCCCTGAATTGAAACTGACGACCCGTGAAACGACCTGATTCCATTGGAATCCATGGACCAAAGTCAAGATCTGATTCCATTTGAATCTTGTCCGTTCCATCCTCTAGTAAAAAGAAGTCACCGTCCTCAAGCAGTAATTCTTCGTCTGTCGTGACCTGATCGCTAATTCTAAAATACAAGTTTGTGCTGGTGTCATCCGCAAGCGTTCCATCAAAATCAGACCAGCGATCAAGAGTCTCCTCTCGCCCGTCAACAGAGTCAGACGGATATAAACCGCGACTGGTTAATGTTCTTTCAAAAAGCACATTAAATTTTCCGCCAAGGTCTAGTACGTCCCTGAAATAGTAATTGCCAACAGCTAACCTTATCCCAACAAAATCAAACGAATCTAACAGGTCAAAATCAACAACATCATCAAGGGTTGAGTTACCATCAAGTACAAGGCCGTCATACTCTTCGTCATAGAAAACACCATCTTTATCACCTTGAAACGGTGGAACATCTTGATCTTCTCTACGCACAGAGATATTGAGTCTTGGGATTGGATTAGGGAGATCAATAACGGCGCTTCTTGCATTTGTGCTGCGTTGTCCGTCTTCGTTTTCAAATTTGACTAAATACTCACCTTCAATCAACGGCAAAACTACTGAGTTGGTAACTGCTTTTACCTGGCGTAGAAGCGTACTGTTTGGCCATGTTCCAGTTCCATCGGTCTTACTAGAATGCCTAATGATGGCTTTAAAATTATTCTCGTTTTGACCAGTTGTTGGAATAGCCCAGCGAATAATTGCTCCATCTTCACCAGTGGCTTGAGCCGTAACGTTAATAGGATCAGGGGGCAGCAAGACTGCCTCGGGTACATCAGGCTCTACGATCGGATCAGGAATCGTAAAATTTGACGTGACCCAAGCTGATTTCTTTGCTCCAATGCCCGCACCAACTGCCCGAACTTGAACAGCAATAGCCCGCCCAGGATCTAAGTTATCAATTTCAATGTTTGCATTAATTGTTTCTCTTGAAACGTAGTTTCCTTTGCCAATTTTGTACTTAACCTCATAGCCAACTGTTGATCCGTTTGTTCCTCTTGTCCAGTCAATATTTACACGGGTGAAAATGTTCTTTCCGGCTGTAATTTCTTTGCTAGAAATTTTAAGGTTGGTTGGTTTTCCGGCTCTATTATTGAAAAGGGTTACATCCTCAAATTCCAGGGTTTTTGCACTGTCTGCTGTAGCGTAAATGCTGTCATTATGCTCAACCCCCACAACCGCATACTGACCGTCTCCGTTATCAGAAACAGACAAGCACCGAAACTTTTGTTCTAAAACAGTGCTGCTTGAAATTGACCAGACAGACTGTGCCAGTGGTGCAGAGGGGAACCCAGACGTGTTAATAGTCGCTCCAGAAACGCTTGAAATAGTCTCTGTCTGTAACGTTCCATCAGCCAAAATACATGTCAGTTTATGGCTGCTCCCGCCTGGCAAAGAAATAGTCTGATCAGCGACAATTGCGGTAGTTGTTGCGCTTTTAACTCTTCCGGCAATTCTTGCGCCTTGACGCATCTCATCTGCAACAGCAAACACTTGCCCAGGAATCACAACCGCACCAGACAAACCAGTTACAAATTGAACTGTTTCTCCGTCAAGCTCTTCCGACGCAAGCATCCAACGACCGAGGCGTTGCGCTTGATATTCAGACGTTGAGCCGAATGCAATAATCTCTTTTGTTTGGTATCCGTACTTTTCAATTAACTCAGCGTTTTCAACACAAACAAAGTTTGATTTGTAAAAATTGTCAGGATCATTGTATCGAACCTTTATACTTGTGCTTCTTGTCTTAAGCGAAGTTCCTGAATAATTAAACGCGCCATCGATTACATTGCTGTTGTTGTAAAGATGAACAGGCAAAACATCGCTGCCATCTAGGTTTCCATGGTCAGCAGATACTTGAATAGTATTTGCTTGCCAATACATCATCCCGCGAAACACGCTTGCAAGATCTTGCAGTACGTTAAAAGCTTCGGCCCTGCTGCCAATAACGGTGTTGCAGGCAAATCTTGCTTCTTTCCCCCTAGGTGTGTCTACCTGTTGGTTTGCGTATTTGACTAGCGGGTACAAATCTGCCCAACTTAAATTTTCTGATGCAATAAAATTTCCCGCTCCATAACGAGAGTTTGTCACTATATCGCGCCAACAGCACACCGGGCATGTTGTCCAAGCTGTTTTGCTGCTGCCGTCAAAAGAGCCAATAAAATCAAGACTGCCATCGTCTCTTACCCTGGCATTGCTTGGAATACTAACCGGGCGTCCTTTAATCAAGTAAGCCCTAGTCGGCAAACTTTCGAACTGTTCAGTTGAGATGTCAACACCAGCAACAGCGCAGAATGGATATTGCGTTTTAACGTATTGGCCTTCAGTTAGGCTTGTCCACAGGATTTGATTACCCCGACCACTTTGCAATGAAATTTTTTTGTCTATTTCTGTAAAATCATTAAAACTAACCTCAAAAAAATCCTCCTTTAAATTCTCTTTCTCTACTTTAATGTTCCAGGGGCCTTTGCCTTTTAGCTCAAGCCGCGGCGTTTGAATTTGATAATTGTTTGTAGAGATTCCTGTAATCGTGCGGCGAAAAACTCTTTTATAGTTTGTACTTTTTCCAGCGTCTTGAATGAAAACGCTCACTCGAATTGAACCGTTAAAAAGTTGCCCCTTGGCAAGTCCTTCTGCTGCTGTAGAAAACAAACGAGGGATGGTAAACAGAAGCTGCACAAAATCAGCCTCTTGGTCCGTTACTTGGCGAATTAGTTGGCCTTGCCCGTAATCTCTTTTCTCGACCTCGTTATCAACATTCAAGACTTCTGAATAATTGCTGCCAATCTCTGTGTTTACATCCGTAATCGTGCTTGTCTCTCCGCTTGCCTGGCCAAGCCTCCCCTGCGTTCTCCCTCCAGGGCGGAAGTCATACGATATGTCTCCAACTGGGAAGTTGTGAGAATTACCAGTCTTGATTGGTGTTTCATCAACAAAAACCCCTTTCTCTTTGCCAACAATCCCTTCTATTGGGCCTTCACAAAGCAGATCAACGATCTTGATGGTGGAAGTGGAATTTAAAGCCATTGATCAAGCCTCTAGAGCAGCGGTGTTGTAAGAGCTTTTACGAAATTGGTTATACCCATTAGCCTCTACTCGCAATTTGCAACTACTGTGACACCTAAAATCGACAATAGAAACTTTTGCCTTTACGGTGACTGGGTTCAAGCTGTCGTTAATCTCAGGATATTGAATATATTGCATCCAACGATAGGTTTGCCCCTTCAACAGCAACCCTTGAACCGTAACCTGGAAGTTGCTGACATCAGTGTCACCATCGTCTGTTGTAATTGCCAAAACAACCCGAAAAGTAATAAACCCATCCACTCTTGTCGTGTCAGGACCGCTTACAAAATCAAACAACCCGTCTGGCAAGCTAAACATAATCATGTAATTTTTTCTTCTAATGTCATCTCTATAAGCAGCTTCCCCAAGAGTGACTGTATTGCCTTCGTCCAGACTTAAAGTCCTTCGCCTGTTAGCTGTACCCGTTCCATCGCTACTTTGTAGTTTAAATTTAACGATTGGGTGTGTCCACCTACGGAACCTAAAACCAGAAGCATAGGTTAAGCCTTCTAACTCCTCACCACCGATGAGCACAGTGTCTGGGCCGGGTTCCCTGATAAATTTCTTGAGCTTGTCTGATTCATCCTCAACAACAATACGAGCTGACAGAAGTTGACTACCTATCAACACTTTTCCGTAAGCAACAGGGATAGCTGCTCCCACCCCAACCGTATTAGCTGCACCTGTATACGAATAAGACTGCCTGCCATCCGCTCCACGGGTGACTGATTGAGGACCATCAGTAGAGCCAGATTCACCACTTCCCCTCATTCGCATCCCACCCAAGTTTGGGATAGTCGGCTGAGGCGACAGCATCTGCGAAACACCGCCAAGAATCAAACTGGCACCAATTCCGCCAATAGCTGTTGATGCAGCCGCTGTTAAAAAACCAACGCCAGCAACACCGCCTCCGCCAACACCGGCACCAAGCCCTAAAAATCCACCACCCAGGGGCCCCAAAGCAATCGCAAGACCAACCAACGCAACACCTGCCAAAACCCTGCCGACGCCACCACTACCTGTAATAACAGGCGTCAAAATCAAATCATTGCTGCCAAGCGGCAACTTCAAGTCCGCATAGTCAAGGTCCGTTCCAGCTTGGATTAGCCGATAACCAACACCGTTTTCGTGTGCATGGATCAGTTCTTCCTGGAACTCAGGCTTATTGATGCAAAGTAGCTTGATTGCATCCGCAGGCGTGCGTAAATCGTAGTAGATGTGCTTTGCACCATGCCTTTCGCCTAGATCACCCAGCAGCCGAACGGTCTGCTCCATATCGAAATACTGCCGCGACCCTCTCGACATAATACCGTCGCAATGGCTCTATCGCACTTAATGAATCTTGCCTTTGATGCAAAATCTGCTCATCAGGCAACAAAATTGCTGCGTGCATTGGTGTTCGCGTACGAAGCTGCATGATCAAAACATCACCAGCTTTCCTTTGGCTCCACTTGACCTGCCTGAATCCAATTGCTTCTGCTTGCTGCAAAAAGATGCTTTCAGAGATTTCAAGATTCTCTGGTCTTCCAAAATCAGGCAGGCTTATGCCCTTTAACTTAAAAAAATCCCGTACCAACGAGAAGCAATCATTTGCCCCATAGTTCCACTGTCGTCCGATCAAGGATTGATAGTTGACCATTTCTCACTAGGAACGGAATAAATGTGCCAAGGCAGATTGGTCTGCTTGCATGAAGCCAAATCAGCTTCGCTCGCTGGACCGCCTTGTGGGTGTGAATGCACAATAGCTTCAACCGTTCCATGCAGAGCAACAACAGCATAATCGCGAGGATTCAATATAAAATCTTGTTCAGGATTATCAGCAATGTTCCTGCAACGCCAGTAACGATCGTTCATTACAACACCGCAAGCCTCCTTTGGTGATTGTTCTACAGCGTGCCTTTCAGCGTCAACCCTGAAGTCTTGCACCAGGGAATCCTCCGAACGGTAAATTTTGCTTCCCAGCAAACCGCTTGCGACAGCTGTTATATGTCTTGCCGCAAACGTCTTGCCCCGCAGTTGTTGGCTTATTGTTTATATTAAAATAGTTATTGCCCTTGTACCCACACTCTGAACCGCGATACTGCCACGGGCAATGTTCTAAAACTTGACGACGGGGTAAGGAAAGATTTGTAAGATCTAATAGGCTGGCTAGCTCAAATTCAACAAGCTCAGGGTTTTCACTGGCAACCCGATCGATATACCAAATCTCATCTTCAAATTTTGCAGTGGGGTCAGCCGTTGCATTGCCACCAGAGAAGTTACTTCCGTCTAAAAATTTCTTGCATGTCCTGATCCGTGTAACCTTTGCTTTTAACGGGTTATAAAGAACGAGTAATGCTGAAATTGAACTATTAGCATTAGCAATCCGCATTGACGGACGCGGCAAAACGCCTTTAGTTGTCATCTCAAAGCCATCAACTTCAATCGGGTATGCAGCGTAAGTAATACTGTTAAATACAATGTCTGCACTTAGCTCGTTCGTTCCAGCGTGATAGTAAAACGTCTCGTCGATGCCATTTACGCTTTCTGTAAGCTTTAGCTCAAACAGCTCAATAATGGCTGAAGGTTCAAGAGATTGAAGCTGCTCTTGGATTGACTGTGGAGTGCTCATGCTTCAAATACCTGCTCGAATGTTGCTTTGATTGTGGCGCGGTTCAGGTATGGGATAGTTTTGCTCCATTCTTTGCAGATGTACTTGCCACTACTGGCTTCGCCTGGCGGTGTGAAATCAAAATGTTCCGCTCCACCGCGTGCGTCCAAAAAGGTTTCAATGGTGTCTGCATCGGTCTCAGACACCTCAAAAGTCAAGCTGTACGATTTCGGATTTTGATTAATGCCGAACGTACTGCGCTGGCTGTAGCCTGACCCAAACTGCGCGATGCGAACGTTTGGTGCGCTGGTTTTTTTAACGCCGTAAGTCGGCGTAAACGAAAAAGTAGACATCAGTTTAGAAGTCCTCCAGGGCGTTTTTGCTTAATTAGTTCAGCCTGCACGACTGCACCAATTACATCGCCAAGAGCTTTGGCGTCAGGCTGATTGCCTTCCACGCTAGAGCCAGAAGCATCAACGTTCACAATCACACTAGCGCCACCGCCCATCGCGTGATTTGGAATAATAGTCCCTGCGCTTCGCGGAACAAATAGTTCTGGACCGCGCTCGCCAACCAAAGAAGGTTTTCCGACTGGAGGGTTACCCCCATCCGCAAACTGAGCAATCCCATAATTAGGCCCAAGAGTGCCAAACCTGCCGGTCTGCCCTCCACCAAAGCCTAAAGGCGTGGAAGGGTTGAATGGTGTCATTAAGGATTTTATAAACCCAATAGATTGCTCGATAATGTATATCTGAATTAACTGTTTTGCAATATCGCGAAGAACATTAGCCGCTATGTCTCGCAAGGCGTTGCCCCAGCTATCCGCGCCATCGATAAGTAAGTCAAACGCTTGCGTCATTCCCTGACCCATCACATTAGAAATACCGTCGGCCAAGGCAAGTTGCTGTTTAACCGCTGTGTTTAACTCGTACTGCTGCTCTATGTGCTTCTTCATTGCATCCATGCGACGCTGGTCTTCATCTCTTTGTATAACAGCTAGCTCACGGACAGCTTCCGCCTTGGCTTCAGCCTCTCGCGCATCCGCAGCAGACGTAATCGCAATTTGCTCCCTAAGTTGCTGTTCAAGAGGCAAGTCACGCCCTGTAAGTTTCTCCATAGCTACATCTTTTCTGGCGTTTATCTCAGCGATCCTTTCTTCTAGCCCAATCCGAATAACTAATTGTTTGTCCCCATCAAGCTCTGCCTGAGCAATTCTATCCTTAAACTGGGTTATATCTTTAATTTTTGTAGCTTCAATTTCAAGGAGCCTTATACGTTCCTGGCTCTCTTTCAAACGCTTAGCAGCTTTCTTGACCTCTAGCTCTTGCTTGCTTGAACCAGACCTAAATCTCTTTCTATCTTCTTCCGTTATAGGCACTTCAGTAGCTTTTACTCCGGAACTTAAAATATCATTTATTTGGTCAGTAAAGCTTACTAACGCTCCTTCGCTCAAACCTTGCATGTCAAACACTCCTGCTGCCATGTTTGGACCCGCTAGAAGAGAGCTAAGACCACCCTTTATGGGGTCTTTTGCACCTTGGAACGAAGGCAATAAACCTCTTAATCTTTCAGGGTCCCTCTCTTTCAACGTTGACAGAGATCGTGCGAATTGAGACTGTGCAACTTTTATGCCAAGAGTCGCATTAACTATTTTTAAAAATTTAGCTAAAGGCCCCGAAATAAGAAGCTCAAGATTTGTTGTTAGTTCGCCCCATTGCTGCTTGGCTAGCTTTGTTTCCTCAGCAAGGTCTTGCATTTTTTGGATGCCACCTGGGCCAAGAGCATCATTCAGTTCTTCCGTAACCAAAGCTGCTACGCCGGTCAAATCGCCTTGATTTTCAAGCTTTCTGGCTAACTCTTCAGTCTCTTTTGAGCTGAACAATGAACGTTCTCGCAGAAAATCAAGTGCTCCGCCTACAGAATTAACAGATTCAGCTGTTTTAATAGTGCTGGCTAATAACTGATCCGCTTGCTGGCCAAGGGCGCTAAGCCCAATCTGCGCTCCAAAAGATCCGGTTAATCCGCCTAACGCACCACCAGCCACAGAACCTGCACCACCGCCGAATAACAGCGGGAAGCCAGCGCCAAGGGCAACCTGGCCAAGACGGTCCATGCCAGCTTTACGAGCACGCGGTGAACCTGGAATATTTGCCGCCCCGCCAATCGGACTTGATGGGCCTCCTCTACGCGCAAGTTTCTCAAGCTGTTTTCTTTGGTGCTCGTAATAAGCAGGAGAGCCAATTAAATCTTTATTGCCTCGTATAGGACTGCTTGCACCGCCCTGACGCGCAAGTTTAGAAATCTCTCGGTTTAGATGATCAAAATATGCGGGAGAACCTGGAAGGTTTTTGCTGCCTCTTAATGGATTTGTAGCTCCACCTTGACGAGCTGCTTTGTCGATTTCTTTTTGCTGTGCTTCAAAATACTTTGGTGATCCAACCAAGTTTGGGTGCCCCTTGATAGGGTCTGAAGCTCCGCCTTGGCGAGCAAGTCGGTTAATGGCTTTTTGTTGAGCTTCGTAATAAGCCGGAGAGCCTACTAAGTCAGCACGACCTTTAATAGGATCTGCAGCTTGCCTGCCGGATGCGCTGATTTGGGCTGGTGAGCCCATCATGCTTCTTACGCCACGAACTGGGCTGGCAGGGAAACCTTGTCTTTGCGCTTTAAGTATTCTTAGTTTTGATTGTTCTAACCGAAGATTTCTCTCTAAAATACGAAATTCTTTTTGAGCGTTAGCAAGATCTTTGCGGCCCTGTTCAGTAGTTGCTTTACCCATTTGTTTTCTGAGCTTGGCAACATTTAGCCCCTTGCCCTCCATCTCGTTGATGCGATTCATCAAACGAGCACGTTTATCTACAATACTTTGAAGTCCTTTTTCCTGAGAAGTTGCTGACTTTCCAAGATTTTTTATCTTATTATCAACCTTGTTTAGGTCTGTAACGACCTTGTCCGAATTAATTTTGATATTTACTTCGTACTCAGCAGCCACGACTAACCCGAGAACATTGCTCTCAGGTTAGCGCACCCCACGGTATTGGGCCTGTTGACGACTCTTTTCAATCTCCTTCTGCTCTCGGTCTGACTTGACGGAACAGTATGCGCTCCAAGCCTGCAGCTCTTCAAGCGACATGCTGGCTCGAAGTTGAGCCAGTGTCATGCCTAGCTTTTCAGCAATAAAAAACTGCAAGAACAGGTAGTTGTCGCCCTCAATCGTCGCTTTTAATGGCTTCAGGATCTTCCACCTCATCCATGCCCTGCATCTTGGACATGATGTCCAAAACAATGCTTAAAGGCAGTCGGTTGCAGATCTTGGCGCGATCACCGTCCGAAAAGATCCGGTTGCCCACTTCGTCTTCTGCTTTGCGAATAACCATCTGGATTGCAAAATCCAAGTTATCCTCAGAACCGCTGACGTTTAATGCCTTCAAAGAGTTGTTGATGGAATCACGATCAGCAATCGTCAAAGGTTTCCAATAAAGCTTTAGAACGACTTCTTCGCCGCTTTTAATCGTGTAGCTACTTCGTTGTTCGACACTAAACGCTTTGCACAGTTTGTCGATTGCGCGTGTTTCAGCCATAAAACTCAGTCAACTAGCACAATATAGCTTATCCCAGACGAGTAGCTTTAAATGCTTTGTCTAGATCTAGGAATAATCCAGTGTCACGACTGGTCACTGTATATATTTCGTACCAACGAACTCCGCTGGGGGCCGTTGTTTTCTGAGGAGGTCTAGTCCCTTGGTACGTTTCACCGTTTATTTTGGCGTTCGGATCATTGACAGCATAGGCTGCATATTTAGCCGCATTGCCGATATACAGAGGGCTATCAATTGATATTTTCAAAGCTGATTTTGGTGAAAAACTTGGCCTAGCAGGGTCTCCACGGCCTAAAAGCTTTGTCCAATCCTTTTGCCTTTCAACGGATGCTTGAATTGGCTGCGTCCCCAATTCCCATTGTTCGCCAAAATTTCCGGTCCACCAAGGGCCTCTTTCTTGAAGGCTAGAAATAATTTCTGGGCCTGCAGCTGCTCGTCCGTCTTCAATAAGTTTGCGAATATCGTTTGTTAACTCTGAAATAGGCTTTGCCATTAAACCGCTGTAAACGAACAGGTGACCACACTCGCAAAGTGGCTTTGGTCTACGTTTGTTACGGCAGTAGGACCATTGATTTGCCCCACACGTGGAACAACCGAAAAACTATCTGTGTAGCCAGAAGCGTTTATAGAAGTTAAGCCATCAATAACTGATTCAGCAATCGCAGCCGCTGCAGCACTTCCCTTATCTCTTGGCGTGAAAATACCGCATTGCACAGTTCCAGCGTATTGATCGACTGCAGCACCATGTGCCTGAATTGTTGCTTGATTAAAGTTGATCGTTACCAATACATACTTTTTTGTTTTACCTGGCGTCGTAAATGGCATGTTGTCAAACACAACCTTAACCGTTGCATCTGCGGCGGCAACAGCAGTGTTGATAGCAGTTTCAAGCGCAGCTCTAGCGTTTACAAGCGTCATCAGAACACCACCCGCAAAATAAACATATACTCCTGTCCGCCGCGATACGTCTGGATGTCTTGAATTTTGCTCACACGTGCAGAACCAGCGAACTGCAAACTAACCTCGTCTTGCAATGTTGGTTGATTATCCCCAATTTGATCTGGAGTGATATACAACTTTGCTACGTTTTCTTGATAGCCCGTTTCTTCGTCGGAACGAATAAATTCGATTGGGGCGTCAAACGAATAGCTTGCGTCGGTCGTTGTTACCGCACCAGTAGCAAGATTGTACGCTTCACTGGTTTTACGGGTGTAAGTGATTGTCGTGTCAAGAGATTTGCCCAGATCAGCGACAACTGATTTGGCAACGCTTTTAAATAAACTGTCTAGTGCTCCTGGCATCTCAACCCCTCACAGTACGTACTTGATAGCTACCACTACCTCCAAGGCAATAAGCACCAAGATAAGACTGCAGCCAAGGGTAAACGTCGAATACGTTATTGACAGTTCCAGTAGCTTGACTAGAAGTGTTGTACTTGACTTCGAGCTCTCCGAGCTTGACCTGCTCGTATAACCCCGTATCGCCGGTAGTCCCTGTAATCGAGTCCGTGTCATTTGCTAATGCACGCGCCAATTCATAAGTAGCGTACTTAATGTCTGCTGGAATAGCACTGCAAGTTAATTCAACGCGATCAACGTGGTAATTGTTGCGTGGCCAGCTCAAAGCTTGGTCTGCATCACAACGATCACCGTAGAAATTCAATGTGTCGATCCAGCGGGTAGCTGAAATCAAAGCACGGTTTTTGTTGTCGTCTTGTTTGTTATCCCACTGCGTTGAGCTTGGGACGGTTTCAAAATACGCATCTGCTTCCGCCAACGTCACATAGCTGTTGGCTGTTGCGCTTTTGAGTGTGGCGTTGATCGTGGCAGCCATAAGGCAATAATAAGGTGGCCCCACCTAATGGTAGGGCCTTTGCTCTGATCAAGATCAGATGGTGCTGGTATCCAGCGGAG
>Ga0181421_1000448_pt1 | contig 12014 bp, 10 predicted proteins | sample 44SPOviralmetaG_FD_130146 | JGI IMG/M metagenome (GOLD analysis project Ga0181421, IMG submission 130146) | Marine viral communities from the oligotrophic San Pedro Time Series (SPOT) site, San Pedro Channel, CA, USA - 44 SPOT_SRF_2013-06-19 | ecosystem: Environmental > Aquatic > Marine > Strait...
AATTTAAGAAAAAATTTGCAACAATGATAGAACAAGTTATTATTAGAAAACACGATGAATTTAGAAAGTTGGGTGAAGAACAGAAACAAGAGATGATAGCCACAAGTAAAAGACACAATTTAAGAAATGTTAAGTTTTTTACTCCTAAAAAATCCCCTCTACCCTATGTTAGTAGTGTTTCTACTGTAGAACAAAAACCACTAACTAAAGAAGAGAGATTAAGGATGGTAAAAATTAGAATGAAAAAAAATCCACCTTCTCCATTTGATCCAAATACGTATATTAAAATTTCACAAAAAAAAGATAGTTTTTCTTATGTTAAAGAAAAAAAGCAAGCTAATTTAAAAATAGATAAGGATGGTGAAGTTTGGGAAAAACCAATTAAAAAAACTGTGTGGACCCCCAGTAAAAATTATTATTGGAACCCAGAAAAAGAAATGATAACATTCAGAAGAGGTGGTCCAATAATAGATATACCTGTTTTAAAATTAAAAGTATAAAATTTTTTTCTAACGTTATAGTATAATGGCTGATATCCCACAAGTACAACAAATAGCAAACAGTATAGAACCTTTAAGACAACTTAACAGACCTCCAATTATGATCCCAAGAATGGTTTCACAAGCTGGTACCATGATGGTACTTTCATACTTCGCAATGAAAGCTATGAATATGATTAACAATAAAGATGACGCTATAGCAAAATTAGAATCTGCAGGGATTCCTGCAGAAAGAGCACAAATCCTTTACATTGCTCATGTTATTTGTTCTATTGCAGGTATTTTCTTTATTCTTGTATCGTCAAGAGCTAGTTTTAAAGCTCAAATTGGTTTGATGTTCTTAATTGCAACATCTCTTATGGATGCTATGACACAAAGTAACGAAGAAATGATTAAAACTATTTCTTCAGTAGGTGGTTTAGTATTAGCACTTAATTAAATAAATATTTAGAAATGTCTCTAGAGACACCAATAAATGTTTATTATAGACTTAAAGTTACGTCTGGATTTTTATAAGTATTATCCTTTGAATGATTTTTCTGTTTTTGTGAAACTACCATTTGTTCTGTTATGTCATACTCACTATTCAATACATGACCTTCTTCTTTCATTTTAAATTTTGAACTATTCTTATCTTCTCTAGGTATTTGTTTTAAATCAGATATTCTAAATTCTATTTTCTTAGATAGGTCAACGTCTTGAAAAGTTGAACTTGTGTGTTGACTCAATAATTCATAAACTTTACCATTTTTAATTGCATCTTTTACTTCTCCTATACTGACTTTATCGTTTTCTTCAATTTCATTTAAGGACTTCAATACTTTTTGTAAGTTACTCATATACTATTATCATTCATTTTTTTTTAAACCAATGTCAAAGTTTTATCAACAAATCTTTCAGCTGTTATTCCTAATCCATTTCTTAAATTTTTAGAAGCATCTGGAACATGTAATGTAAGATTCATCTTTTTAACATTAAGAGTAAAAGTATCTGTATCAGTACCATCCGTAATAGTAACTGTTTTTCCATTTTCTGTTTCCCAACCAGTTCCTGTTGAAAACACATTAAATTCTGTACCTACTATTTGAATAATCATATCTGTAACTCCTGCACTAGTTCCATTTGTTGCTAAATATAAATTATTTCCTAAAGAACGTGTACCTAATATAGTAACTTCTTCTAATACAACAACATCTCCATCTGCATACCCTGAACCTTGGTCAATAATATCAACAAAAATATCTGTATCTAAATTTAAAGTACTAGCTCCTATGTTACCTGTTTTCAAAATACTTAATTGGACCTTCATACCTGTACCTGTTCCACCAGAAACAGAATAAACTTTGTAACTAGGTCTTTCTGATGTATTTAATATATAGGAATCATCTAAAGTTTTATTCCAATTTCCAGAACCCGCAGGAACAACAGCGGCTTTTATACTTGTTTTAAATTTATCAGTCAACATTACACTAGCTACACCAGTTCCATTTGCTATACTTATAGATGTACCACTTTGGTTACTAGTTGGAGAGTTTGTACTTGCTGTCGTAAGAAGATTAGTCATAATTCCATTTGCATTTGTATTATAAACATAATTAAGATTGTTCACAGTAGCTGTTTGGTTATTTAAATTTGCACCAAATGCAGAAGTTGTTACAAAAGATTCTACTTGATTAAAAGGATAGTAACTTAATTTAAAAGCATCAGTTGCTGTTTGATTATTAGTAGTTACTATTTGAACTTTACCAGCATTAATAGAAACAGTATTAATTGTTTGTATCACACCATTAGCTTTTAATACAAATTGTTCTTTAGTAGGACTACCTGTTAAAACAGTTTTATTTTTGTTCTCTCCAAAAAAAGTTGTATAATAAGTTGAATTAGTAACATATCCAAATTCTACGGTAAAAGTATTGTTATTACTGAAGGTTGTTGTTAAAACTTCAGGTTTTCCAATAAGATTTCTCATCATTACATGATCAAATTCTGAAACAATTTCTACTCTCTGTGGATCATTAGTAGCAACAGAACTTAGATCATCTTCATTAAGACCATATATGAAATCTTTAACACTATTAATGACATACTCTAAGGAATAATAAGGAGACCCTTTAATATTACCAGATGTTAAAGGATTTATTTTTTTAAGAATATTCATATTAGTCATAGGTGTAATTGTAAATGAAAAATCTTTAGTAGCTGCTGAACTATTATTTACATTTTTTGTTTCGTATAAAAAATCATCTTCATCTATAGGATATATTAATTCCCATACACTATTAACTGCTGGTGCTGTCTTTCCAATAAATACACCAGTCACACTATTAGCTGTACTTGTTACGCTAAATAATTTGTAATACTTGTTATTGTTCTTTAGTAAAGTTCCATAATTATGAAAACCATTAGTAGGTACCAAAGAAGACATGATATCTGGTACTTGAGATGCTGTACCAGTTAACTGAATAGTATGAACATAATCACCTGAACTTGTAATAGCTACAACTGTGCCAGTAGTTTGCATTCTTACACGACCCAGTTTAGTATTTTCGTACAACCTAAATCCACTTGTAATAACATTTGTTACATGGGTCATTGAAATTTTAGCAGAAAATTTTAATCGAATGTTGTATCTTTCTTTAGTATCATAATAATTGATAATACTCGCACTTGTAATCATTGGTCTAGCTTTATCTGAAAGATTATCTACAGTTGTATCAGAATCTATATCAAAATTTAAAGGATATAAATCATTATAAACAGTTTTTGTTGTATGTTTTAAAACATAGTCGACAAAATTATTATTAGTAGTAGGAAAAATACCTCCTTCATTTGTTATATCAGCCCAATCAGCTAAATTCTTAACTTCTGTTATCGTATTAAGGTATGAATCACCAGATGTTTTAAGGAGGTGGTATTGTGAAATGTTCTTAAAAATATTAAAAAGAGCTTCTTCGTCGACTTCATAAGCTTTTTGATAAGCGTTTAATAATTTCCTTCTCAGTAAAAAACTTTTATCAGAGTACTTTGTCATTCCGAAATAAAGTCTTATACCTTCTCGTAAGGGTCTTTCTGAATAAGCTATAGCTCTACTATACTGTAATTTAGGTGTCCTTATGGTTACTGTAGGAGAAGGAGCCGTACCTGTACTTACAGTCCAACCTGTCACAGATGGTAATGTATTATCAAACGGGTTCGTAGTAGAACTTGAATAAAGTACATCAGTATTCAAAAGTAGTTCCCAGTTGTCTCCATTCTTCTTTAATTTATAATTTGTATTGTAAACCCATTCTGCCCCATTTTTAACATACTCTCCGTTGGCTCCAGTTGTACCTGCACCAGTAACAAAGAAACGATTACAGTCATAAACTATTCTATAGTTATTAACAGTTGTAGTTGTAATACTTCTTGTAGTTGTATTAGTAGTCACTTCAGTATGGTTATCAACGATGAATATAACATTACCTAGGTTGGGATTAGAATTACTTTGATAATACAATACAGTAGGTGTAGCGGTACCTGTGGGTACAGTAAAAGATAAATTTTTAGTTCCGCTTCCAGTAACTCCAGTTGTGAAAACCCCATTGTTATTACCTCCTATCGAAGAAGTAGTTATTATAATATTATTCCCATTTGTGGTATTATCAAGAAGATTAAAGACGTAAGTATTTCCTCTTACAAAAGTTAATTTAGGAGCTTCTTTGAAATCCACTGTATATTTATTATTGAGAAGACTTATTTTATAAGTTCTTGTTTGAGTTCCGTAAACTGTAGTAGTATTATCAGAATAATTATCAGTAGTAGAAGCTGAACCAAGAGCTTTTGTATTAACAGTTGTTAATTTTATTAAATATTCTTTGAAAGAAGAACTTTCTGAATTAGTTCCACCTTCGTCTCCCCATAAATAATGACTGGAAGACTTATAGGAAGTACTGTTTTGATATCCTCCCCCGGATTGTTGTTGACCAAACATAACTCTTCCAAGTTGAGCGTAAGTGTAAAAAAGATATTTACTTGGGTAATCTACTGTTACTGAAATTGCAGATGTAAAAGGTCTTCTATAGTATAGAATATAATCTGTTTGTGGAAAAGCCGTAGTATTAGCGTCCCAATTTTCAATTGACGAGTTGTATTTTGCTGAAGACCAAACTTCAACTTCTTTGAAGTAAAAGAGATCATTACTTCTAAGTTCGTAATATTTCCAACCTCTTTTAGTAGTTTTATTCCAAATATCTTGTGGAGGGTATCTAACTACACCTACTAATTGATTCAGATTTCCTTTAGCTGACCGTGATAATTGAATACCAACAACAGCATTATTAAATTGATACATATAATCTTCATTCTTGTAAACAGTTACTAATCTGGAATCTTTAGAAAACCCCAGGAACCTGTTTGTCATAATAAATACATATACTTTATTTTTTATATAAATTCTTAATAAAAAAAATATTGTTATTGATTAACGATGTCAGAAATCCTTGGACCAGTATCTGATGTTTGTCGTTGGGGACATTTGATTGTGAATTTTATTTCCATTAGCTATAACGTGATGGTATCTTTTGAAATTCAAGATGAACAAAAAAAGAAAAATTTATTATCATCAGCGTTATGGATACATTCTATTATTTCTTCAGTAGCTTTATTAATTATGTTGCTTACATATCAATTTGTAGTGTTGGAGGATACCTATTGGACTCTTTCAACAATTTTAATGGTTATCCATATATTGTTTAATATTATAATAATGGTTATTAACGCAACGAATCCTGACTTAAGTGAACCTGTTTTATGGACATATCAAGTAATTTCATCAATAGTTATGATTATAATTGTTAGTTTCTTTACAGACACAGAAATATTGGAATTGATATGGGGAAAAACAAAAAAAACAAAAGATAAAGAATTAGCAAACGCAAAAAAAGCACTAGAAGTAGCAGCAGCAGAAAAACCAGCAGCAAAAACAGAAACAAAAAAAACAAATAAAGAAAAAATTATTGATGATGCAGCAGCACCACCTAAAAAAAAAACATCAGTTAAAAAAAAAATTATTGATGATGCAGCAGGAGATTTTGGAAAGCGTCAAAGAAGAAGAAATAAAAAATATTAATTAATTTTAAAAAAAAATATTTTGTATAATCATAATGACTGTGACACAAGAACCTTTTTCAATAACAAAATTTTTATTCGATACACCAGTATTTGCAACTCAAGCCCCATTTTATGCTGATAATGTTCTTTTCAGTGTTATTGTATTAATAGGAATCAATCTTTTAAACGTTATACCAAAAAATTTTAGTCCTTTTTCTGAACATGAACAAAAAGACAATGAAAAAGTTGTTAAACCATTCAACAGATTCTTCGTTGTACTCCTTATAGCTTCTATAATTGGTTATATTTTTTCTTACATGAATGTAGTAGGAAAACCTAGTTCATTAATGAGAACGGCAACTAGCGGTATACCAGGTATTATTATATTCACTATAGCATTAATAGTAACTGTAGACCAAGTTTCTATGAATATAGGGAGACTTGAAGAGAAAGAAACAAAAGCCTACCAAAATATGGGTTTCTCTATGGTATTTATTTTTGTTATATTTACTTTCTTGTCTGGTTTTGGACCAGTAAGACTATTATTAAATTCATTATTACAACAAATTGTTAAACTAACACAACAATAATTTTAAATCTTTAAGAGTTACAATATAATTGTATCTTGTAAAAATTTAAGTTGAATTTTTTTTAAAAACTCCACTTCTTTTTGCCATTTCATAAGCACTAAGTGCTACAAATATTGTATATAGTACGTAATATACTATATTCAAAACTGATACCCCAGTAGATAATATCTCTTTTTTTATTTCAATTATAATTTTATTTGTTTCTTGAGAAACTAATAAAACACCAGTAAAAAGATTAATAACTGCTAAAATTACACCTAATATTACGTTCCATATATCTTTTTTGTCCCCTTTATCAACGAATCTTACTACATTTATGATAGTACCTACAACACTAAGTATAGATAATGTAAAAAATATCCAATCTAACGCTGGTTTTGTTTTTTTAATTTCATCTATCTTTTCTTTAACTACTTCTGATCCAGGTACTACTGTTGGGATATTATGTTTTTCTGTTATCTTAAATATTAAGAATAATGTATTAAAAATTATCAATAAACTAGAAACTCCATATTCATATAAAATATGTCTCATGAATTTAATTTTTTTTATGAATTCTTTATATTTCGATTTTATATCTTTCGGTATTGTATCTGTCATGTTATAATATAACAACATAAAAATTTTAAAATAAATAATACATAGGTAAAACAAAAGTTGTAGTTATCATAACAGAAGTTCCTATGATTCCGTAGAGAGTACTTTTTCTCATACATAAAACTTTTTCTTTTGGGTCTTCGTTAAGACTATATACCCAATTCCAGTAGTTTGTAAGGGATTCACTAAAGGTTTGCGAAGATCTTTTTTCGTAGTCTATGTCATATTTTTTAGCTATAGGGATAAGTAACTTTCTAATAGCTGGATAATGAGCTGGATGGATACTTGGAAACATATGATGAACAATTTGATAATTTAAACTGATACTTGATATTTTTAAAAAGATACTATCTGGAGCATAATCAGTACTACTTAACATTTGATGTATAGCCCATTCAACTTTTTCTTGGTCTTTTTTCTTTTTGTATTTATCAACTTCAACCATAGAACCTTCATTTAAATGTGATACTTGTGAGAAAAAATTAAAAAGTGTACCATGTATAGTCCATGTCCAGAATAAGGCAAAAAACCCTTTTAAAATCCCATGAGGATAACATCCTATGAAAAGTATGTGTAATAATTGAAAAATTAATCGGTCGTCTCTTATAAAATTAATAAAATCTCCATTGATATCTACAGTATGAATTTTTTTATGTTTTAAATATTCTGGAATTAATAGTAAAGATATACCGTAAGAAGTTGCAATTGGTTCAATATAATGAAAAATAAATTTCCAATTGGAATTATTTTCAATAATTTGTTTTTCATGAACTCTGTAACCTGGTAAAGGTTGTCCTTTATGTAAAAAATGATGTAAATCTGGATCTTTGTCAGGAACATTTGTATGTTGATGATGTCCAATAACATGAAATGTGTTCCAAATGTAATATTGACAATGAAAATTTCCAATATATTGTAAAGATTTATTTACAATAGGGTATGTAGAAAATCCATAATGACTTCCAGTATGCATACATTCGCTTCCAATAAGCCAATATAAAATAGGAAAATAAAAAATAGCATAAAAATCTCCTGTACAAAAAAGATAAAATGAATAAATCATTAATAAAAAACCAATGAAATATCCAAAAGCAGATTTCCAAGGTATTTTAGAATTTCTTATAATTTCACTAGTAGATTCTTTTCCTATAGGTGAAAAATATTTTTTTATAGCCGCTTTACATTCATCATAAAAAGGAGTATTATCCCAATCAAAATCACTTTTATAATCGGGTACGTCTTTTACATAATATTTGTCTAATATTTGTCTATGTCTTTTAGTAAATGTATGATAACTTTCAAAAAGTTCTGTACAATCTTTACCTTGAGTCATAAGAATGATGTCTTTTCCTCCTGGATGTCTTTCTATAAATTTTTCAAAATCATACTTCTTTCCGTGGATTGTCCAATAATTATCCATTAGTTTAAAACAACATAATTATTTATCTCTATATACTTCTCCTCTAGCCTCTTTAATTATCCACCCAATCTGACAATATATATTATGAATATAATCATTAGACATCTCATCATTACCGTCAATATTCGTAGTATTTTCTTGAATTAACCATTCGTTATGAGCTTTGTGTAATTTTTCTAAATATTCTAATGTAATATTTTCTTCTCCTGGTCTATTTCTTTTTTTAATTCTTTTAAGTGAAGTTTTTGGGTCAGCTTTAATATAAATATATCCATCAACTTTAACATCTTTTTTGAGAAATTCGAACCATTGATCGTATAAACCTTTTTCTATTTTATTTATGTGACCATCTTGTTCCATAATTTTAGCAAAAACATTCCTGTCTGTAAAAATAGATCTTTCCATGACAATATATTCATACTTATCTTTAATTGCAAGAATTTGTTTAACACGGGTTATATACGCAAGATTTTGAAAAGTGTATGCCCATCTAGTATTATCTCCGTAAAATAAATCAAGGATAGTTTTTCCATTATCGTCTTTAACACTTGTCCAACTATCAACTGGTTCTTCAAGATAGTAAAATTGCTTGTATTTTTTTTTTAATTCTCTAATCACTGAAGATTTTCCTGAACCAATATTACCTTCTATTGAAATAATTATCGTCATATTAAACATAATCTCTTTTTTTTAAACACTTTTATCCCCTAAAGCGTTTGTGTGATGTTGTTAATTTCTTTAAGTATTCCAAATAAAATATTTTTTTTCTCCTAAAGTGTCTAAAAAACCGCGTTTCTGAGTACTTAAAGAATCGAAAAGTGTAGGCAACACCTCCTGAGAAAGTGTAGGCAACACCTCCTGAGATTTTGCACCCATTCTGTTTATTTTGGAAGGGGGTATATAAAGAAATGGTGACGTACCTAGATCTGTCCCAGCGATTTTTATGTGTTTTGGAAGGTGTCTGTAGGTGGACCCATTTTCCTCTCCCTCTCCTCTTCCCTTCTGTGTTGTATGGTTCTAATATTAAACTTTAAAAAAAAAAAAAATTCTGTATGGTAAAAAAGTGACGTACTCACGTTTTCATCGAAAAAACTAAAAGCTGGGAGAATAAAAAGGTGCTGCCTACAAAAAAAAGTGTAGGCGGGACCTTTTTGAGTTTCTATAGAAAAAAAAGTTTTTGGGCAAAAACGTGAGTACGTCATTTTGCGTTTTCTTTAAGTATTTTTTTACTTTTAGTGAAAAATCGATTTTGAGTACTTAAAGAAAAAAGTCGTTTCTTTATATGGGGTTAGACGGTTGGGACAAAAACATAAAATTTTCGGGGGTATATAAAGAAAATTCTGAAACATAAGATTTGTACGTCACATTTTTTGGTTTCTTTATATCCCCCCTCCGAGTACTTAAAGAAACTGGATCCTGGTCCTTTTGGGTACCCGTTTCGTCTTTTCTTGTCAATAATAATGTTGTGTAAAGGCATGACAACTCCCCGCACCATTCCTAGTAAGGGTTCTTCTAAAACCCTAAGCGTCCCCTTACGGGATAATTCCAATCCTACCCAAACCCTTGGAAAAAGTGTCCCTTCTGGTAATCAGAGTGTGTCCGGATTACCTAGTAATGGTTCTCGTGACGGTTCTGAAGGTCCCCGTAAGGTGAAAAGGGTGAAAAAAAAGAGTAAATCCAAAAAGGGTACAAGAGAAAAGCATAATGTTCCGTCCCTAAAGAGTTCCTGTAGGAAAGGTTCCCTAAAGGCAGAGACTCCGTCGGATCGGGGTTCCCGAACGCGCGCCAACGTGTCTGTTCGTAAAACATGTAATCCAACCCGTTCAGAAAATCTTACTGTTTCAGTGTGGGAAGAGGACGTAACTTCTGACGACTCACCCCATGAAAATGACAATCCTAGTCAAACCCTTGAGATAAAGAGTCGCACCTGTAATTATATAGTAACCCATCGAGGCAAGAAGCGTCTTTGTTGGAGGGAATGCTATAAGAATCATAACGTGTGTATACGTCACTTTCCCCGTCAACAATGCTCCTTCCGTGAAGAGAGGGATGGGGAGTGGTATTGTTGCGAGCGCAAGACTAAAACCGAATATTGTACTTATCATAGTAAAGGCAATCGAGATCAATGTAAAGGTTTCACGATTGATAGCGATATGAGGAAGCGATGCACGATGAAAAGGATTCGTGGTAGTAATTTTTGTAAAAAACACGTCGATCAGCCTCCAGATGCGACGATATGTGGAGCTCCTAAGGGTAAAACGGTGTGTAAGGTTGTTACCTCTAGGGGTTCCTATTGTCGGGAACATTCGTCTCTTCCGGGACGTTCTAGTAATTATGGTACGGACAGTAGGGTTGATGCACTAAACGTTCGGTTATGGGGTCTATTCAAACAATACAAGGACTCTGGAAACCAAAAATACCTTGGTGTAATGACTAAACATAAGGAATCAAGGGTTAAGCTTGAATGATTTGTAATCTTTTTTTTCTAAATTGTTCTATATCCTCTAGTGTTAACCCGTTTTTTTTGTTTTGTTTTATGTATTCTGATACTTTTTTTTCCACTTCCATCCTCTTTTTCTTAGAAATAGTGTTTTTTGTTTTATTGACTAAATCTATGACGTGTTTTAAAGTTTTTTTTTCAATATGATCAGGTACGTCAATAATATGAGAGAATTCTGATACTATAATTTTTTCATAACGGGAAAAGGCTTTCTCAGCCAATGTTTTTGAAACTCCTGTTTCTTTTATGATGGTTTTTATTATTTTACTGTCTTGTTTCTTCTTATCTTCGTAAATTTCTTCTGATGTCTTCCTATTCCTAGCTCTCCTAGCCCTAGTTTGTGCTCTTTCGCATGGTATACATCGACTATAATATGTATTATTGTGCTTCCTTAGTCTAAAATTATCAATTTTTTTAACTTCTCCGCAATTATTGCATATTTTGTTTTTAGAGCTTTCTTCACATTCTTTACAAATATTCTTTTTATTGTTACTTTTGTAATGACCAAAAGAGTCTAATGATTTATAAGACTTACATTTAGCACATTCTTTTTTCTTTTTGTATTCCTCTCTTATCCTTTTTTTAACAAATTTCTCACAATCTAAACAATATGGATACAATTTACCATTATTATAATTCCTAAAGTTTTTTAAATCCTTATCTTCTGAACAATAATTACATTCTTTGTAATCCATATTAATAATTGGTAATATTTTTTTATAACATAACATACATAAATAAAACCAAACAAATAATATTCGACTATAATATTTGTCATACTTTCCCCCTAGGGACAGTATGGAGATTATTACAACATTCTCTAGTGATGACTTACAATATACGCAAGTCTATATAAACCCTTAAAATGGATAAAATGACGTACATAAAATTTTTGTAAAAAACTATTTTTAAGGAACTGTTCTTTTTTTGACGTACATAAAATTTTTGTAAAAAACTATTTTTAAGGAACTGTTCTTTTTTTTTTGACGTACATTAATTTTTTTATTAAAACTATTTTTAAGGAACTGTTCTTTTTTTTTGACGTACATAAAATTTTTGTAAAAAACTATTGATGAGAAGAATTAAGTTGTGCATTCGTGGAAAAATAAGAGATTCCACCACTGCACAGTGAAAATTAATAAGTTTTTGAGTAAAAATCGGAGTACGTCAATTCAATTCTAAAGAGGTTGACAAAATTAATAAGTTTTTGAGTAAAATTCGGAGTACGTCAATTCAATTCTAAAGAGGTTTGACAAAATTAATAAGTTTTTGAGTAAAATTCGGAGTACGTCAATTCAATTCTAAAGAGGTTTGACAAA
>Ga0181421_1000458_pt1 | contig 11912 bp, 21 predicted proteins | sample 44SPOviralmetaG_FD_130146 | JGI IMG/M metagenome (GOLD analysis project Ga0181421, IMG submission 130146) | Marine viral communities from the oligotrophic San Pedro Time Series (SPOT) site, San Pedro Channel, CA, USA - 44 SPOT_SRF_2013-06-19 | ecosystem: Environmental > Aquatic > Marine > Strait...
CCTTCATTTTTTGGATTTGGCTCACAAGTTTGGGATAATGGAAATTATCTTTTTATGAGTATAATAGGTTTATTAAGACGTTGGACTTTTGGAACTCCTAATGATTTGACTACTGTATCATCACTTGCAACTGCTCAACAATCTGCTAATCTTGGATTAGGTCCTATTTTTACATTTAATCCATCGGGTACAAAGTATTATGATTTAACGGGGTTAAGCATTGGTGAATATACACTTTCAACTGCTTGGAATCCAACAACACTTGCGTTTAGTGCTTCAAAAACTTATGCTTCAATGGGTTTAACAATACCAATTACATCTGCTCAACGTAGGATTTCACTTCGATTTAATTCAAGCGGAACACTTGCAATTCTTACTTTTGGTACGAGTGCAAGTCCATTTGATGCTTTAGCGTATGAGATGAATTTAAGTATTGGGTTTGATATTTCAACAATGACTTATTCGGGTAACAGTTTAGATATTTCAGACAAACCAAATGAATGGGTAAATAAAGTTGGGGCGGACAGTAATCTAACTAAAATTATACCATTATATCTGCAAACGGGTGGTTATCCAACAAATAGTACAGAATTAAAAGAGTGGTCATAAAAAAAAGGACACCGAAGCATCCTTTTAATTCCTTTAAAAACGTATAACAAGAAAAGTCCATTACACTTACAGAAGTCATCAACTTTCAAAGTCCAAAGTTAATGAATCTTTTTTATTTTCTAAAATATTATTTTCATTATTAATTGGCTCTAATTCAATATCAATATTAGAATAAATAGATTTATTTCGTTTTGGTGCTATTCTTTTACCATCTACAAACATAACATTGTTATCTTCATCAAGTTTTAAATAACCACCACCTTCTACTTTATCATCTACACTTATTCCTCTTTTGCCATAATAATCTTTAGGAAGCATTTTAGATAACTGCTTAATAACAGTTTTTCTAAACATCCAACCTTGCGGGTCTTTTGAAGCATTTTTATATAATGGATTAGATGCCTTTGACATATTTACCACATCCATAATTTCTTTTTTACTCATAACCTTAAACATTGTTTCACCATTTGTAAGTTTAGCTACTGCATAAACATATTTAATGTTATTATTGTTTCTTTCAAGGTTTGGTAAGTGAGATAGTTTTGGTTCAAGACCAAGTTCAAATTCAAAATCATCTTCTTCATAAACTATTTCAGTCCAAAGTTTTGCTATTTCACCACTTCTTAAAAGTAAACTGATAAGACCTTTATAACCTAAAATTGGTGTAATCTTTTTTCCGAAAGGTATAAAGTAAAACTCCCCTATATCATTTGAGGGATTTAACCCAAGTTCAGCACAAAGCAATATAGAAGCAAACAGAGATGCGGGATTATGCAAAAACGCTTCTTGCATCTGTTGGCTTTTTTTAACCTCATTTATAACTATATTTTTAAACTGTGATGGGCTTATGTTATGTGTTTGCAATAATTCTGAAAGATTATGCTTTTCATACTGCGTTATTGTGTCCGAGAAATTCTTAATTAATACTTTGTTTTGCTTCATTGTGAAATTTTTTAATTTTTAATCTGTTTTCTTTACTATAATTATATTTTCTTAACCATTCTTCTATTTTTCTTCTTTTTCTATCAACGTAAAAGTTTACTCTTACTATTTCATCAGTAATCATTTTTTTTTGTTTGGGAGTTAATTTATTATACATCATATAATCATAAAGACCGCATACATATTTAGATATATAAATCATATCTTCTTCATATTCATATATTTTCTTACTCGAAAAAAGTTGATTATCCATAATAAACATCCTCAATCAAAGGAATATCTGATTTAAACTCACATTTGTCATTTAGAGGACATTTAGAGCATCTTTTTAAACTTGGATAAGCTACGAAGTCCTTTTCAATATCCATAGCGTTAATTTGCTTGTAAACGCTTTCTATATGCGACTGATGTACATTAAAAGCATCTTCATCAATATTAACTCTAATTAGCTTTACATTGTTTACTTCTTTTGATGAAAACACCATAAAATAAAAATCGAAATCTTTGTATTCAAGATTATAATTTTCTTTTATAAGCATTTTATACTGTACTGCTTGAACAATAAGTCGTTCTTTATAGTGTAAACTTTCAACATCCCAACCCGTTTCAGACCATTTATCATCAATAAGACCGCTATATTTTAAATCTACAATACAAGGTCTGCCATTCATTTCTCCCCATATATCTAAAATACCATTTTTATACTCGCTTGATAATTTAAGACCAATATCATTTATTTTTAAATCATATTGCTTTTGTATTTTTTTAAATAATTCTGCTGATTCTAAAGCCCTTTTAAAAGGAGTTGATATTGTTTCTCTTTTAGTACCCGCATAACTTAATCTTGGTTCGGGTACAATTCCGTTTCTTGGTAAAGAACCAGTAGCCATATATTCAAAATAGTTTCCCAAATCCATAGCTTCACTACTTGGAAATTGTACGTTGTCAAAATGTTTAGCTTTTAGTTGAACACCACAAAGGTTTTTACCCTTATACTCATTGTAATCTTTTAAGAATGATTGACTTATTTTCTTATCCATTTTTTTGTTGCTTTTTGTTGTTAATTACAATTTCAAGATATTTATTTTTTTCCATCCAACCATCATTTGAATAATCTTTGCCAACCCAAATGTGCTTTTTACCGCCTTTAATTTTAGAAGATTCCCCTACTATAAGGGTTTCTATTCTTACGTCTGTAATATTTTGAATAGATAAATTTCCACCAACTTTATTATTTAGAGATACAAGCATTTGGTCAGCCATTTCTCTACTTTCTGCTTCCATAACTAATGGTTTTTCGATGTTATTTATATAATATTTATATAATTTAACCTTATTCATTATGTTTTGATTTTCAGCAAAATATTTATTTGTTGTTCAAGTTCTTTGCGTAAATACATAACCAAAAGATGATTTTGTATGCGATAATTCTCTGCATATTTCAACTCAAAAAAACTTATCATTTTAGCAATAATATCAAAATGATAAATATTGTTTTTAGGGTTTTTTACAGTTGCTAATAATTTGTCGAAATCTCTTAAAATTGTTTCCATATCTTCTTAAATTTGAGCATACGCTTTGTTTGTGTCTTGCGTAATTTAGTTTCTTGTAAACGAAGGGGGGTAGGTGAAAGCACTCCCCTTTTTTATTTTACTACTTTATAAGCAAATGGTTTTCCAATTCCTTTTTCGTAGCAATATTTATTTAAAGCACTAAATGTTTCTAATGCTTTTATTCTTCCTTTAATTAACGCTTTACCATTAAAGAACCAAAAGTAATTACCATTTCTATCTATTAATCCAAATTTATATAAATTACCGCTTTGAGGTCTGTTGTGTACACAATTCCTTAAAAGCGTAAAATCTATACCCCTTTCTTTAAAGGATGTAAATGAGTATTCATTATTGTTTTCTCTATCTGTAAACGGAAGTAAAATTAAATTTTCCATATTTTGTTATTATCTGATTACGAGGACAAACATACAAAATAATTTTTATTTTAAAAAATAATAAACATACAAAAGGGGAAAAACGAATTTCCCCTATCAATTAAGTATTGAGTGGCGATTCAATAACCTAACTGTTTGTATGTTAAATCTTTACTGTCGAAATACTCTTGAATTATTTTAACATTTTCATCATTATCTCTATAATATATACAATCAGTTTTCCAAGAGTAGAAATCATCTTTAATCAATTCAGATGCTTCTTTCATATAATTAAAACAAGATAACCTTATATATTTAAAAACATTTTTGAGTTCAATGTTTTCTTTTTGAGTAATAATAGATTCAGTTATTTTTCCATTTTTATATTCGTCAAATCTTTTTTCTCGACCTAACACAGATAAAGTCGCTAAACGAAGTGCTTTACAATCACTATCAAGACCCGCTATATAAGTTTTTTCACTTATAAATCCCTTTATGTAAGCTATTCTCCAATATGCGTGATTTATGTCTGTACCCGCAAGAACACCATCATCAATATCATAATCATAGTTATATTCAATCGAGTTTACATTTTCAGGGATAATTAATTCATTTGTTTTAAGCCATTTAACAACTTGCATTTTGACTGTATTAAATAAATAAACTTTTTTCTTTGGAAAATTTGTTTGAGGTGCAAAAACTATATGCATATCATCAAGTATGACTTCTGTACATTCAGAAGATTTACGAAGATTAAAATTAGCTTTATTCCTTACTAATTTATCTACATAATTTAAAGGGTTTGATTTTTTTAAGAATTGTTTTCTAATTTTATGGCTCATATTTTACCGCCTTTTAGTAACATTTTCTTTTCTAATTTTGCTCGTTCTCTTTTAAACTCTTTTGCAGTCCATATTCCTTTATCTAATTGACGTTCTAATCTTTCAACTGCAATATTAAATTGTTTTGCATTTTTTTCTTTTTGTTTTAATAGAGCAATTTCTTCTTTTGTGCTTTTAGCTTTTTTAATCTTATCTTGAATTGCTTTATCTTCTTTTGTTGAAGTAACCTTTGAGGGAGTTTTAAGTTTTCTGATTTTAGTTCGAGTAATTTTCTTTTTTTTATCAGATTCAGTTAATCTTTTTTCTCTTTGTTCTAATTGTTTTTTTGTTAGTGAACCCGTTTGAACAACAATGTCAATTAAATTATCACCCGCTTTTTCAACCTCTTGTGATTCATCTTTACCAAAAACAACTTTTAAATATGAAGAACAATTTGCTGAATCACCTTCTTTCCCTTTTTTATATAATCTTAAAAATATTACTTCTGCTTCAACATTAGCACTATCACCTTTTACAAGACCTCTTAAATCTTTATTAAAATCCCCGCTTTTAGTTCCTAAATCTTTTACCTTTACTATACCCGTATTTACAAACCCATCGCCACCATCAATATCAATTTGAATTTGAACATTACCATCCAATCTATTTAATTGTGCTTCTAAATCAAAAAGTTTTGAAGGAGTTAAATCAGCATCAGGAATTTTAAAAACGCTAAAGCATTTACTTGGCTTTGCACCCTTTTTTATGTTTTCTAATGCTTGTTCTACATTTTTCTTTGTAAACTCTTTTAATGGCTTTGATTTAAACTCTTGGAACAGATTTGCAGAAGTCCATTTTTGAATTTTGTTCCAACTATTTTTAGACGTACTCTTACTCTCTTGGAGTATTTGTTCTTTTAAAATTGGATTTTGGTCTGCTATCTTTTTGACTAAAGATGCAAGTTTTCCAAATTTCTTAAAGTTATTTGATTTTTTCGCCACAATAAAATATAATTATGCTTCAAAGATAATAAATTATTAGTAAATTTGAGAAAATATTATAATCTATTATAGCTTATAAGGTTAGATTTATTTGGTTACAACTTCTTATCTGTAAAACCCTCCTTTTTTTATCCATATTTTAAGGGGGGTTTCCTTATATATTAGTTTTTATAACTGTAAACCAATCGTATTTTTTATCATTAACAATACCCCTATTATCAGTTGATATTATTTTCTTTGTTACTGAATTGTTTACGTTCCCACCAATAACTTCAATTTTGTTTTTACCTTTAGATACTACAATATCACAATGGGATTTATATGGGTATGAAGAATTGTAACTGACACCTCTTTGCCTACTGTAACATATTAAGTCGCCAACTTTTGGTGCATATTCATTAAGTTTATAAGCTACAAATGGCTTTTGGACTAAACCTTTTTTTCTATTAGATATACTGTCTGTAATATATTTAGAATGTGATGGGTTATATACAAACTTTTTACCCGCACCGCCTTTTTTCATTATATAAGAAATAAAAGCACTCGACCAAGCTACATCTGTATCAGTACCATCAAACTTTTGACCCGTTCCAACTCGCCAATACTCGCCTACTCTTTGTGCAAAACCTCTATTGGCTTCAAAACCGCCTTTACGAGTTTGTTTGCCATCAATTTCTATTGTTGGGCTACCCCAACCTTCCCATTCTTTTTTTGCAACGCTTACAACTCTGTATTTAACTAATATTTTACGCAATAGTAAAGCTAATGCAGTAATACCTATTACCGCACCAACACCAAAATATATTATGTTGTTATTTTTTGACAATTAATAACGACCTCTAATATTAGAATTAAAGAAATCTGCTGATACTTGACCCTTTACCGCAGATGGGTACATAGATTTAAACGTGCTGAAAGGTTGTTGATTTTCAATTACTGCTTGTTCTGTTCTTCTGCCGAAATCTCCATCCACACCATCTCTATTTGCACCAAAGCTACCAATATTGTAACCCTCTGCAACTAAAAACCTTTGCAGTTGCTTTACTTTTTCTCCCTTACTACCTCTTTTTAATGGAAGTCCACTATTATTTGTTGTAGTAGTTGTTGAGGTTGTCGAAGTTGTATCATCTTCTTCAACATCTCCAAAATATATAACGGGTTTTGTTACCTTTTTATATACAAAATAACCAAGTACCGCTACTGCTACTCCGCCTATTGTCCAATATACTGCTTTCTTATTCATATCTATTTTATTAAGTTGTTTTATATTAAGTTATTTTAATTTTTTATATGCGAAATATCCCGCTACTGCTATAAGACCATAAACTAACCACTTCTTATTTTTTAAAGGGTCGCCAAATTTAACTTCATTAACAACTGATGACTTTTCTGTATTCATTGCAGTTTCTCTATTCAAAGCAAAATCATTTTTTTTAATAAATATAGCTTCTTTATTACCCCCATAACTAAAAGCCCCACTAAAACTAAAAGGTCTTTTAATTGGCTCATCAATTTTTTCTTGTATTTGTTCTGCTGATGGATTTTTACCTAAACCATATTTATAAAAAAACATTAAACTACTACCAAAATTTTTTGGAGGGTCTTTTTTACCTTCTTGAACTTCTTTTAACTCTCTTTTCTTATTTAATTCATTTAGATACCAAGATTGACCATTTATCATATAAAATGTTTCTCCATCAAAAAATTCAGTAACACTAACTTTATCTCCTTTTTCTAAATCAACTGCATAAAGGGTTTTTGCACCTATCGCAGTTAGTTGCATTTGTGAGCGTATTTTGATGTCTTTAGTAAGATATGCAGTAAAAGTTTTTACTTGTTTTAAAGGTAATACTTCTCTTTGAGGTATAGATTTTACATTCCTTACCCTTCTTTTGTTTTGTATCAAATCATCAATTCTTAAACTCATCTTCCTTGTCCTTTATATTTTTTTTTATAGTTTTTAGAGGTTTTAACAGAAGAACTTTTGCTTTTAGCGTGTACTCCTTTTCTCTTTGTTTTGTGTTTTTTCTTATAGTCGCTTATAGTCAGTTTTGCCATCGTCAATCAATATTTATTTTTTTTGCAAAATAATACATCCCCCCAATTAATAAAATTAAGACAACATATAAACTTTTATCAGATTTTGGTGGTACATAACCATATTCCAAAGTTTCTGTATCAGTTCCACTCACACCATTCCACACATCAGTATTTAAAGGTGCATCATTAGATTTTACCCTACCACTCCAATTATCTGTATTTAAAGGCATTGCCATAATATATTTTTTATTTTTTTATCCATCGTTTACCATCCCATTTCCAACACATTTCTGTACCGCAAGAAACAGTATAATCTCTATTAGGGTCAAAAGCACCCGCACCTTTGCCAAACTTCTTTGCCAAATTTATAGTTGCTTGTGGGCTTAACATTGGTGGCATTAATCCTCTGTTTGCAATATCTTTTAAATTTTTAACCCCATCTTGTAAAGAAGTTGTGAAATCTGAAATTTGTTTTTTTGTACACAATTCATTCCATTCAAAAGGGTATTGAGGTGCGGTGTATTTACTACCACTCATAAGATAACCTAAAGAATCTCTTTTTTTCCACGCTTCCCTTATTTTTCTTTGTTGCTCAATAGTATCTTTGTCAATCGGACATTTTTCCCCACGAAATATTAGCCCTTGTTCTTCTGTAATAAAATCTTGTACATCTGCATTGTTTTTTTTAGTCAATTCACCTTTTGTTAATTTACGCAAAAAGTAAACTCCACCTAATAAAAAAACACCCGCTATAATATACTTTTTCAAAATATTATTTTTTAACTATATCTCCCATTTGGATTTTGCTTACAATAATTTAATGATGGGTTTTCTTTTGTTCCACCTATATAACCTTTTTGACAAACCATAACTTTTCCATCTTTTCTTTTATAATATGTTTTTTTATCTTCCTTTGGTTTTATAGTTTCTTTTACATTTTCGGTAACTATCGCTACTTCTTTACTTTTAAATAAAAAGTACAAAAGTACCGCTATACCTACTCCTATAATTAATTTTTTGTCTTTCATTTATTTAAACTTTTTATATGCGAAATACCCCGCTACTGCAATAAGACCATATACAAGCCACTTCTTATTTTTTAAAGGGTCGCCAAAAGCAAAAGTTTTTGGACTTTCAAAAGTAAAATCTTTACCTAATTCTATTTGTTTTCCTTGTGGTGGATTATACATAGCCATTCGACTTTTATCTTGTAGCACCTTACCTTCGTAATATTGTGTTGTTGTTGAACTTCCACCACCTCTACTATCGGTGTAAAACTCATATTCTGACACAGTAATTTCATCTGCATTTGTGTTAAAAGCGGGTTTAATGCCTTTAAAAGTCCATTTCATTGTACTCATAATTATATTTTTTTAAAAATTTCTATTGCTTTACTCATTCTTTCTTTTGAAATAAATTTCGGTCTTTCATAATACTTTGCAAAAGCAAACGCTGAATCTTGTGGAGTTTTTTGTTCTAACAGTTCTCTTTTAGCTTTTTTCTCTGTATTATTTAATTCCCAATCTATAAACTTTAATTGAGTTTCAAACTTGTTTACATCTAAACCTCTTTCATTTGACCACTTTTTTAAACTTTCCCATCGGCTTTTATGCCATTGAGCAAGTCCAAAAGAAGTACCATTATCTCCAATGGCTTTAGGGTCGTATTTACTTTCAACATAAATATTCCCCGCTATTCCCGAAGCATTGGCTTTACTATATCCTAAATTCATAAGAAAACGAACAATACCAACTCCGTTTTTGGATAGCGGGGGTCTTTTAGCACTTAATAACAATAAAAATGTTGCACCTACTCCAAATCCTATTGCTACATATTTAAGCATTATTCTCCCGCTTCTGAACCTTTCTTAAAGGCATATCCGACTACATAAACAGTAACCGCTAATCCTACTAATCCTAAAGCATATCCTAATAAACTTCCTTTTTTCATAATATATATATTAAATTAAACTAAATTTTAAACTGCCATTCGTGGCTCATTTGTTAATCCTAAATTACCACTATCAACCGCATACGTTTTATAAGTTCTCATTCTTTCCATTGGATATGGTGTTGATACTCTATCTCTTGTTTCAAGCATCATTGGATATGGTGTTTCCCCAACTCTGTTTTTAAGAACTGTTGCTTTCCATTTTTTAAATTCTTCTAAAAGACCAAGTGTCTGCAATTTTGATATTGCTTGTTTTCTTTTAATAGAAAGTTCTGCAATTAAACTTCTTGGTGGTTCTACCCCACCTCTGTAAAAATTATTCGCTTGTTGGAAAAGTTTTATCTTTTCTTTTTCTGAAATAGCCATTTTAAGTTCATCATTCCCTAAATTAGCACCTTCTGAAACATTGTTTCTTTTAGGTGTTGTATCAATTACAGAAATTGATTTTGACTTATTCTTTGTTAAGTAGTAAATAGCAAAGGCAATTCCACCTAAAATTATAATATTTTTTGTTTTCATACTTGATATAATTACCGTAAATAAATATAGCAAATATCAAAAATTATTTTAGGGAATAATAATTATGGAGTTAATTTAAAAGCAACTATTGAATTTGTTTTAGCAATAATTTACAATTTTTATTCATATTAAGCGACTTCAAAGCCACTTGTCGGAGTTCATAACCATAGTTTTGGTCGTATTTTTCTAATTCATTGATTAAAAATTCTTCCGTTGTAGGTATTTTCATTTTTCTTCCACTACAATTATTTTCGTGAAAATTATAGTAATTAGCTTGGGTTAAAAAACCATCTGAATAAGAATTTTGATATGGTCGGTGGTCTGCAACAATAACATTTCTTCCACAAGCCATTGATTCATAACAACCTCTACCTAAAGAGAAAACAAGGTCTGCTTTATATATCTGATTTTCAATATCAAAAATTGGATTTGTAAATTTATTGTTTGAATAAAAAATTATATTTTTCTTTTTACATATTTCAGCCAAAATTTCATTAAAAGATGAACTTTGAGATAATGATAAACAACTTTTTAATTGAGGTCTTGTTTGCTTAAAATTAAACCTATCTAAATCTACAAAATTGGAAATATAAACTGAATCTAATCCATACTTTGTCTTTAAATAATTTTGCACTTCTTTACTAATTGCTATATACTTTAAGCCATTATGTATAACGGGTTGTTCTTCGGGTGGTATTGTTCCGTGTACAATTTGAAAAACATTATTTAAGGGTTGCCCTTTTAAGTAACTTATATAAGATTTTACAGAACTTTGATGAGATAAAAAACAAGCATCATAAGAGGTTGTTAATCTGTTTGCTCGTATTTTAAAATCTCCTTCGATTTTATCAGACATAATTCCTAACCTATTGGGTTGTCCGACTAATAATTCAACATCGTGTCCTAATTTTTTAAGACCTTTTATTAAAGTGTAAGTAAATGTTTCAGACCCGCCAAGCGTATCTAAATGATTTTGACCGACTAATATTTGCATCTTTAAGTATTTTATTTCTTGTACGCAGTAACAAAGTATTCTAAATTTCCTATTGGTTTATATTCCCCATTAGCACCATAACCAACAAGATTACCTTCACTTATTTCTATATCTTTAAACCCCGTTGCACTAAACATACTTTTTAGTTCATCTTTAGAATATAAATTTACAAAGGTAGTTTCTTTATAATATTCATTTGGTCTTTGAGGAAATTGAATAAAAACTTTTCCACCTTTTTTAAGACATTTATATAAGTTTTTAAGTATTTCAGAGTGATACCTTTTATCGTTATGCTGAAAAACCATAATACTATAAATGAAATCAAAATAATCATAATCTTTTATAATATTCAATCCATCAGAGTAGTGTGTAATAATATCTGAATCAATAGTGTCTATTGCTTTTAAAAATTTAGCACTTGCATCTGCCCCGTGTTTTTCTTTTGCTTTGAGATGAGTTAAAGTTCTTCCAATACCACACCCAAAATCAAGTATAATATCGTTTTTAATATCATATTCTTTTGCTATTTCGTATGCTTGTGCTTTACCTTCATCCCAAAAATCTTTTTCAGTTCGTTGAGGTAATATGAAGTCAATCCAATTATCTGTATTTTCAATTTCTTTCCAAGTGTTTTTTATCAAATTTTCTTCCATCAATCTCTGCCTTTAATTACTATGTGTGAATCTTCATCTTCTAAATCAAGATGTGAGAATTTATCTGTAATTACTTTGTAATCACTTTTTGCATCAAAAGATGGACACGCTTTTGTTACTCCTTCAAAATCTCTATGACCGAGAATTTCTGCTTTAGGGTGTAAATTTTTATAATAATTACACAAATCTATTAGGGCTTCCTTTTGCTCAATAGTTCGTGTATCTTTTGGAATCCAATTCCCGTTTTTCTTATTTTTTTCTACACCACCTACATAACATAAATGGATAGAATACTTATTATGACCTCGTACACCCGCACCTATTTCAATATCTCGTCTGCCTTGATGCACTTCACCATTTCTATAAATAACTGCGTGATAACCAATATCTCTCCAACCTCTATCTGTATGCCACTTCCTTATAGTGTCAATAGAATAATCTTTACCTTCGGGTGTA
>Ga0181421_1000460_pt1 | contig 11894 bp, 11 predicted proteins | sample 44SPOviralmetaG_FD_130146 | JGI IMG/M metagenome (GOLD analysis project Ga0181421, IMG submission 130146) | Marine viral communities from the oligotrophic San Pedro Time Series (SPOT) site, San Pedro Channel, CA, USA - 44 SPOT_SRF_2013-06-19 | ecosystem: Environmental > Aquatic > Marine > Strait...
CAAACCCAACCGCCAAACCCAACCGCCAAACCCAACCGCCAAACCCAACCGCCAAACCCAACCGCCAAACCCAACCGCCAAACCCAACCTGTTAAAGATCATATATTCTATTTAAAAACTTCCTGCGCGACCGGCTTAGATGCGTGGTACCACTAGTGGTACCACAGTGGTACCACTATTTAAAAACAAAATCTTTTTGTTATGAAAAAGGATGTACAAATGCATTTAAATAAAATGTCCATGAAGGCTCACGTAATAATACAATCAAATAAATTATCGACAATAATTATGATGAATAGTCAAAGAGACAATGCTTCATGTTTGGAAAGTCTTGAAACATTTTTAGAACATTCGATTCAACCATTGATTTTAGAAGGTATTCTTAGTATAAGAGAACAAGCAAGGGAAATATCTCAACAGAATAATAGTGAAATGGACGAAACTGAAGTTTCGGTCCAACTACTCAAAGACGTAAAAAATTGGACTCAAGTACTTTTAGATGAAGAAGTAAGAAGAGTGTTACAAAAAATTCCGTTTTTACAAAAACTACTTACTGCATTGTTTGTCATGAAAGTAAAAGTACTTTCAGTTATAAACATGAGAAAAGACACTGAAGAGTTTCCATTGACCATACCGGCTAATGCGACTTTTTTACATCATGTCTACATCCAGTGTGCTAACATTCTAATGGATAACCGCGGAGTTTTAGAAGAAATGAACCTGGTGGAGATATCGCCGCTAGTGAAACAGGGAATACAAAATGCATGTCTGGCGTGCATTGAATGGGCAGACCTGTTGTCTTGGGGACTTGATGGTGTGAATGTGAATGATGTGGTTAGCAACATAATGAAAGGGGAGGAAGAAGAGGAAAATCAAGAAACAAATGCCGGTGAGGAAAACTCACCATCAGACGACAATATCAACGATGATGAGTTTATGAATATTGCTAACGAAAATAAAATGAATAACGAAGATGATGATAATCAGTCTATAAGCGGGGATGACACAAAAAACGAAGATGGTGAAAGCATGTTTGATTTTTCAGAGAATAACGAGAATAACGAGAATAACGAGAATAACGAGAATAACGAGAATAACGTATCCAGCGATGCTGGTATGGACGCTGATAGTTCATCTTCAAATGATACGTCTAGTATTGGGGAAAATATGTCACCGTCACCACCCGCCGCTCCAGATCAAGATGCGGATGATTCTAAGCATGTAACATCAGCTACACCTTCGTTTTTTTGACCAAACATGAGCCTTCGCAATGAGAGAACATTGTTGTGAAAGCACACCTCGCAATGATTACATTCACAATGAGGCAGAGTACCAGATGATGAAAAAGTACCATTGAAACACAGAATCATCGGCACTCCGAGTTGACGAGCAGCAGTATTGGTGGGTTGCTTGTTCACTTGTTTCAAGTGGTTATGTAAAGCATTCACCTTTGACTCTGACTTTGGACACAGCACTCTTGGAACGGGACAATTTGTCATGTTCAGTGTTGACATCCAAAGGTCATGGTCATTAAATTGGATGGACATGTCGTCGTCGACGGCATTGCTTCCTTCATGAGTCACGAGAGTCTCTTCGCACGGCTCATAAGACTCGAGTTCCTTAATTGCGTTGTCGAAATCCATATGAGATAGCATGTCGATAGAGTTCGCCTTCAAACTCATCTTCTCGAAAACAAACAACCGCCAAACCCAACCGCCAAACGCAACCGCCAAACCCAACCGCCAAACCCAACCGCCAAACCCAACCGCCAAACCCAACCGCCAACCCCAACCGCCTCATAAAATGAGCGACTGCTATATCGGTCGCACGAGATCATTGGGTGAAGTTCTCCGTCCACTACGGGCTAGGGACTCTTTTCCTGCTCATGTAAGAGGTTTTTTCTCTCTGTTAAACGTAGACGACCAAATCACTTCCCGACGTGGTTAAGTTACGAACATTGGTGAAACTGCCGAAGCTGGTGGTAGACACTCCTTTGCCTGTACGACCGACCATTGTGCCTCGCATACCTTTTCCTCAAACTTCACCCCATCCAATTTGATGATAAAGATACCACTTCCCGATGGGGGAAGTGTATCAATCGGTTTTGTGTCATTATCAAAAGCTTTAAACGACGAGGCTTTCAGCACTTGTCTTGGATTTTTCCCTCCCTGTAGAGTAGGTCTATACATGCGTTCCAACTGATCATAGGTGATATTCTGATCAAACCAGGCTTGAGAATTGTCAGATATAGTTGTGCAAATAGCGTGGTCCAGTTGATGGACAACATCAGCATGCTCTGGAGTGCAAAGAATCTCTAAATTATCGCCCTCAAACGAATACGTCATTTCACAAGTCTGAGTCAGTGGGGTGTCAGATTTGGAGAATCTAAGTTTAGGTTCTACTTTCTCTGGGCACGTAAGACCCACTTCAGCAAGATTCAAATCGACAGTTTTCACAACCTTCTTTGTCATATAATTTACGTTAATAAATTACTCGGAGTATTTAGACCGCACTTTTTTTTTCTATAGTCAAAGTATCAATGCAATCTGTCGGAGAGCTCGTGGGAGCAGGTCTTGTGGCTTACATGTTTTTTAATCTAACTGACCCAGGAGTAAAGAACAGTGGAGTCTTAGATCTAGGCAGTAGTGATCCCCAACCAGTTGCCGATCCATTAGAGACCGACGAGGGTAAACTATATGCAGATGCTGAAGGGATTGAGTCTCGTAGTCCAGATGACGTCTGCCGGGTGAAGCCTCCTGAAATGATAAGCACTTCACTTCTACCAAGCGAGAGCGATGCAATGGACGATAGTGATTTCATGACCATTTCTCCGGATAAACTTCAAAGCATAAACTTTCTAAATGCCGGATGGGCACTTGGAAGAGACACTACTTCTAATACTATGCGCAATGCTTCTTATGACTTGAGATCCGAGCTACCTAATCCTAAGATATTGAACCTGGAGAACAACAGTTTTTCAAATAGCACAATTGATTTCATGCCAAAGAGAGCGTTTGAGCCGGAGCTTCCTACGGGAGAATTGGCTTCAAAACTTGACAATAAGTAGAATAGTTTAATTTACATAAGCAAAGCTTCTTGAATCCATATTTCTGCTCTTTTTACAGAGTTTTGATACTTACTATTAATTCTAGAAGGAACTAATGTCTTCAAAATAAAAAATATGGTGTGCATGAACACACTTGTTTCTTCATCAAATGATAACTGATACAGTGCTATTTCAGTTGCTATTTTTAAAATTTTATCCTTGTCAGTTATATTACCATACAATTCTATACAAAAATTGTGTACAGTTTTGTCATACGCTTCCCACATTTCATCAGAATGTTTACCTACGTTTTCAAGTAAAAATTTATACCCCGGAAAATCATGATTTTCACCACCCTCAAATTCATGAGTATCCACAAAAGGTGCAGGTGCATCTTCTTCTAAAAAATTTTCAAATGCCAGATCATAAAGAAGATCTGCTTCATGAGGAACTTGATTTTGATACTTAGAAATCAGATGTTTAAAACATTCTTCAGTTATTTCATAACCTTTGTTGTCTCTATAATCATCAATATCTTCTTCTATGTTTGATAGAAGAGGATGGGAATAGCAAGATCTGAGTGATGGATCTTTTATCTTCATTTAATTAATTACGGTATTATATTTGTAAAATTCCTTGCGCGTCATGAAAGCTTAATTAAAATTGAGCAGCATATTATTATGGAAGCAAGTGCCGCTACACCAAAAAGATCAACCAGAAAGAGGGGCGGTGATGTTTCTGAGCCATCCACATCTTCCGATGCATCCGTTATTGGTGTTCAACTCGAAACGCCCCTTTCACTTGAGACTGATAATCAGGTTGAGTCTTATAAAATCAAGGATGAGGACGAGGATGAGGACGAGGGTGAGGACGAGGGTGAGGGTGAGGACGAGGAAGACGAGGAAGATGCGGATGAGGACGAGGATGAGACAATGATAAATACGAATATTCAGGACCTTCTAGATAAACTGGACGATGAGCAAAGTGAAGAGGGTGAAGAGGGTGAAGAGGGTGAAGAGGGTGAAGAGGGTGAAGACAACGAGGGTGAAGAAGATAGTACGGACTTTGAGGAAGATGATGAAACAGAATGGCCAGCTTCGACCGTAATGTATATGCCTGGAGTTGTAGATGAAAAGCTGGTAGCATACTTTCAGAAATACATAACAAAGGATTCAAACATAGGAAGAATTTTCAAACCATCAATGACTTTACTTATAGATGATGAAGACATAGATAATACTGATTTGGATGAAGCAGAAGAAGTTGTAGATGAAACTTTTAGAAAATGCAAAGTTGCAAAGGATACTCATACACTTCAAAAGTTATACAATATGATGGAAGATAACATAGACCAAGCAACAGACAAATTCATTGAAAAATTCAACTTCTTTAGTATAGTCAGTACTAAAGAAGAATTCAGTATGCTAAGATTTGAACAAGGAGACTTCTACAAAGAACACATTGAATGTTCAAGCCTAAATGATGACAGTGATGGTTCTTCCAGGAGAATTTGCGTTTATATTATTTTAGAAGCACCAGAAAGGGGAGGTGTGTTTGAGTTTTCTTACCAGGGTGCAAAAATCAAACCAGAAGTTGGATCTATTATTATGTTTCCAAGCTGTCCACTCCACCCTTTGAGGATCACAAAGGTTCAAAGCGGTAATTTAATGTACGTAAACAACTTTTTACTATAATCTTAAGATAGATGAAACGGGCTACCGTTGAAAAAACAAAAAAACAAACAAACAAAACAAAACAAACAAAAATTGGTATTCCAAAGTCGAAAATTGGTATTCCAAAGTCGAAAATTGGTATTCCAAAGTCGAAAATTGGTATTCCAAAGTCGAAAATAGATATCCTAAAAGAAAAGCAAAACAAAATTTCAATACCAGCCCAATTAAGAACTATTATTCTGAACAGAGAAGCAGACCGTCTTCACAGAAATTACAAAACAAGTTTAAAAAATAGAAAAGGTTCCACCCGTAAGGTTCGGATGGACGGCACCCCCGCGGGCCAAACCAAAGCCAGCCGATATCACACACCCCGCCCGGGCATTTTGAAACCGCTCAGGTCCAGCCGATATCACACACCCCGCCCGGGCATTTTGAAACCGCTCAGGTCCAGCCGATATCACACACGCCAAAGCAAAGCACGCCAAAGCAAGAGGACGAAAGAAGAAGCAAAAGCACAAGCAAAGAAAAAGGCAGACGCACAAGTAAAGAAAAGGCAGACGCACAAGCAAAGAAAAAGGCAGACGCACAAGTAAATGTAGGGAGAGCAATGGCAGAGGTTGTGGCACAGGCACAGACAGCAGAAGCGGAAGCACAGACAGCAGAGGCAGCAGAGGCAGCAGAAGCAGCAGAGGCAGCAGAAGCAGCAGAGGCAGCAGAGGCAGCACAGGCACAGGCACAGGCACAGGCACTGGCAAAGGCGGAAGCACAGGCAGCAGAGGCAGCAGAGGCAGCAAGGGCAGCCGCAGAGGCAGCAAGGGCAGCCGCAGAGGCAGCAAGGGCAGAAACAGAGGCAGCAAGGGCAGCAAAGGCAGAAGCAGAAGCACAGGCACGAAATACCTGGATATTGAGTGGTCCGTTCGATCCGTTCGAAACACCACAACGTGTACAGATGCCTGATGAAAATGTAAGTGAAATTAATATCAATATTCCAACTGTAAAACCAAAAACCAAAAGCACAAAAAGTCCAAAGAGGGAAGAAGCAGCAACTGCAAATCAAGCTATTATCAGGGGACGCAAAGCACGCCAAACCAAATTCACCACAATCGTTGCCCACGGGAGTACGGTTAACAAATACGCGATAGTACCAAGCGGTAGCCGCGTCCTGTTCGTAGCATCGCTCGGCATGACTGCATATTTCGATAAAGATGCTCATCAGTCTGAAACACTCGAAAATTATGCACGTGCGATTGAAAATAGTGGAAAAAGTGTACCGGCAATGTACACTTCGGGTGAAAAATTTCTGGATTTGGAATTAAAACCACATCAATTATGTCCGGTGAGTTCAACTAATGAAATAGCGCGGGATAAAAGTAATTTGCGTATAAACAGTGGTACATTGCTGAGCACATTATTACAGACAAACACAGATTACGTAGTCATCACATGTCGACATATAAATGGCAACTACCGCGGTGTTCCACTCGTGGAGTATATGAGAAATAGTGTTCATTCGACCATACCTCGAAATCGTCGGATGTACGTTAAGCACGAAGAGTCTGAGAAAAGCTTGTGGAACAGAAGTGCGGTAGCGATACAATCTGCATACAGGAAGCACAAAACGCCCAGGAGTGCAACTGGCAAAACACGCAAAACCCAAGCAAAAATTAAAGTTATTAAAAACAAAGCACGCAAAAAAGCGACAGCGACTACAAAAATTCAAGCCGTTTTTAGGGGCCAGAAGGCACGTCAAAATAAGACACGTCTAAGAAAAGAACGTAAAAACAAAGAAACCGCTTTTCTCATGATGAAAAGACAAAAGAACAAGAAGGTGACAAATAATAAACTAACGAAGAAAGCGAACGAGAAAAGTAAAAAAAGAGCATTCAATTCCATAAAAAAAGGAAAAAAGGAGGAACTAGAAACTCGTCCAGGTCCCCCCGACGGCAATGGAAACAAGCATGATTTAGAACTTTACGAACCATTCAGACATATTGATTATTTACCATATGAACCATATGAAACAACTGAAAAAAATATAAGAGAAATAGCTAATACCCGTAATATGCTTAGGAGGCAATTAAAAATTATTAATGAATTGAAAACTAGGTTTGGTTTAAACACTGAACAAAATGTCAAAAACTTGGTACGAAATGTCTTAGGTGAAAATTTATCAAGTGATCGAATTGAAGCACTCAAGCAATTAAATGATGCAGTTACAATTTTATCAGCAAAAAAGGCAACACATATACAAAGAAAATACAGAAAATACAGAGAAATAATTAAAAAAGCAGGCGAGAAGATTGCATTAAAACTACAGAAACTTTACAGAAACAAAAAGGCACGTAAACACCCTTTGGACAAGCAAACCAGACCGACAAAGTTGACACAAAAGGAACGCGAAATGGTGCGTATTATAAAAAGACGAAACGCAGAACATGACGCAATGAGACGACGGGCGTTCCCCGATCATGTCGAAAGAGATAACCAGCGGAAAACCAGTGAGAGGGAAAAAATAGAGACCAAATTGGAATCAGAAGCTAAAAAGGAAAACAATGCACTTATAATGCGGCAAAATAGGAAGAGAAATGAAATAGAGACCAGATTGAGATCAGAAGCTAAACGTGCAAACAATAAGGGTGTCATTAAACGAGCACTTGACAGGCATATCATTGAAACGAGGGGGTTCCCAGGGAGAGCAATAGAACGAGCCAATCCTGATATCAAGAAATATTTGAATTTAGTCATATTAGAAACACAAACGGCCAACAATGAAACCCGTAAAATTATAAATAAAAAAGCAGAAAACTATTTGTCCAAGTTATCAACAAGGGAAAAGTTTTTGGTGAAAAAACTACTTAATGATAATGATTTTATTGACAACTATGTAAAGACAATCCCATATTCGGAACAGGGCTTGAAACTTGCCAAACGAGCTGGTCGCCTTGGATTGGATGCTGCTTGGTCTGCTGCATCAACTCTAGGGCGGGGAGCCAGAGGGGTAGTCACAAGGGCGGCAACGGGGGCAGTCGCAGGGGCAGGGGCAGTCGCAGTCGCAGGGGCCGAATGGAAAGAACGAGGAGAACAAGCTAAAAGAGATAAATTAAAAACCAAGTCTCCCCTTAAACCTAAACCTTCCCATAATTCCCCTAAACCTTCCCATAATCCTTCCCATAAACCTTCCCCTAAATCTTCCCCACGCCCTAAATACTCACCTCCCAAGAGGAGGCCTTAAATACTCACCTCTCAAGAAGAGGCCTAAATAAATGGTACGTTTACGAAGAAGAGGCCTAAATAAAATTTCTAATGAAGAGTTGGTTAATAATATGAAATTCCCTTGAGGAATACAAGCTGCTAACCATAAATGGTACGTCTGCGAAGTTTATATATAGGAGTCTTTGGTGGTGACAAAGGCTTTCTTCTCGTTCTGATAACCCTTGTTGGGGCTAGCGGTCTTTTACTTACGAACTTTTTACCTACTGACCTTTTACTTGCTACTTTTGATGGCAACATAGACGCTTTATAAACATTTAAAATCTTGGGGACAAGACGTATCTTATCGTCTTTGTCCAATCGCCCCTTGGGGTCTAATTGCTGATACTGATTTGGTCTTGTTTTTCCTATCTTAACAAAGCCATACTTTGTGTAAAACCCAGGTATCCCGCTGTTGTTGTCCAAATACAAACGCGTGACACCCCTCACTACATTTTTGAAAATTAGACCTTCCTTCAATAACAACAACAAAGCTTTGCCGGAACCCTTAAACTTTGGCGCCGCACAAAGATACTCTAGTTTTAATGTACCATCAGCATTTGTGTAAAGGAATGCAAAAGCAGCTACAAATCCATCTTTCATGTTCAAAACCAAATACAATGGGGATTTAAGTAATTTTCCATTTTTATCAAGAACAACATTAGGTGCAGCCGGGGGTACACCATCACCACGAGCCGATGGTAGCAATCTTCCAAGAACATCAAATGGTAAAAAGCCAGGCCTGGAACATCTGAATGATGCATTAGTTTTTTTGTCTTTTATTGCCTTTAGTTGCTCTGTAATATACTTTGATTTTGCTTTGGTCGAATTCAAGGCTGATTCATTCAAGTAGTCAAATATCATCAAAGGTACTTTAAGATCAGAAGGTATCTGACCCGGTTGCGAACCAAATCCTGATTTCGTTATTTTATGAACTCTGATTTCTTCCATATTATAGTAAGAATACAAAAAAACGCGTAAATATGTACACAAATGTTATGCATGAAAGTGATAATATGGATGAAATGCAATACTTGATCAACTCAAACCCATGGATAGTACAAGAAAAGAGACCTTTATGGCTACAGGATATTTACGTTTGCGAAGATATATCTAAATGGAAAAAATATGACATATTTTTATCAACAGATAAAAACGATCATTTAATAGAATACAATACATTAAAAAGAATAATTGAAGTTATTCCTCAAAACATACATTGGGACGGTAGATTTATATTAGGGGTTGAACTATCAAAAGAAAGCTGGAAAAACCAATTGAAAGAATACATTTCAAACAAAAGTGGTAAAATATGTTTCTTGAACTTCGAAAAGCACAAATTGACCAAGGCTGAATCCCAGATTTATTTAGAAAAGGAAAAGGAAAAAAAACACATTGTTGATGAGCTTCTGAGAAATGCGAAATTGAGCATTGAAAATAAAGACGCAACAATCATAATGTCTACTTCATCAGATCCCGTCAAATATTTGACAGTTGGATGCCCACCTCAAAAATGTGATATACTTATAACAAGATCTGAATTTGTTGACGCTATACCAGAATCATGTCTGCAAAAATACGTGAAAGAAAACGGTGTAGTTATTCATTTTGGCCGACTAGAGAAATCGAAAAAAGATATCACTTCGACAACATATATAGATGCTATAGTGTTACCCAATTTAGATACACATAATAACTGGGCTCCTTGTTTTCGTAATTACGTTTCGGTACTTATATCTTAGAGAGTGTTGCCTCCGTTTCCCTTGTGGTGAGGTTTCACCTCAGGTAAGGGTACACATGTGTTTCACCTCAAACCCAACCAAGAAAGACTGCTACGAGTGCCATGCCACTCTCGCAGCTGCGGGATCGATTCGATCAGCCGAACGGGCCGCGGGCGGTCGCGCTCGAGCGGCAGAAGGAAGTGCTCAAGCGGCAGAGAACAGCTTTCAGTTCGCTCTTGGTGCCGCACCTGTGCGTCAAGACCAGCGTGCCGGAGGGGTGCATGGGACAGTTGCCGACGACATTCTTCATCGGAGCAGACGTCCTGCTACTCATTGTTACGTCCTGTGTGAATCGTCTGTTTGATTCTGGCCTTCTGAAGGCCGCGATCGAGCTGGCGCAGGACGTTAAGCTTCCGCCAAAAAGCGTCTACGAGAAATACAGCATCCCGGATGTCGGTGAATATAGCCAACGCGTCCAAGAGTTCAAGAAGCTCATCTTAGAGGGCAACATACTGAGCGACACAGTGATTCTCACCACGAACGTGTTTAAAAAGTTCTCCCAGTACCGGGGCGTATGTAAGGCTTTCTACTTCACATTCCTTGACTCCTGGCCGCTGCTGCAAGAGGAGTGCATCAAACAACTGAAGCTGTTCATGATCCAGCATCCCAAGTCATTGTCTTTTGAGAAAACCCTGGACACGATCGATTCTTCACTGAACAAGGCATGGGTGCAGAGGCAGCAGAGAGACGACCGACGCACCGCCGCTTGGTCTGTCTTTCGGGCACTTCGTCAGCGACTCATGCGGCATTTGCGCTATCATTGCGCCCCCTACTTCATGATGCTCTTCTCGAATGACATGAAGATCATTGACAACAAGATCATGGACACGGATGGGATTCCCACTCTCCGTGGATTCGCTTACTACCTCGACGAATCCTTTGGCACCGTCGTCAACGAGTCTTTCTGCAAACGCTCATGCAGTGAGATAATCGCTCTGTTCTACGATCACCACCAAGTGCCTGTCTGGAACATGCTGTTTGAACAACCACCACTCGAGTACGAGCGTCGCGTGCCCCGCAAGCACATCCGATTGGAGACCGAATGCGTGAATGGATCGAAAAACCTCGAGTCTTATCTTCGCATTCAGTCTGACAAGGTGAAGATGCGGCTGGATGCGGAGATCGATGCCGTTCTCGGCAAGCTAATGTGCGCGCCGGCGAATCTCTTTGCGGATGAAAAGTGGCCCTGCGTATCGGGTGCCGGCTCGCTCAAGAACTACATATGCAAGTGCAACGAGTTTGCCACGCCTCCAATTCGCCAGTGCCAGTTCGGCGGTGAAGAGCTCATTGTGGGGATCACCCTTCCCGTGCGCTTGCTTCTTCGCGAGGATGATGACAACAACACGAAAGAATGGTTGTTTCAAACGGATTTCTTCACCATGACCATCACGACTGAAATGCTCACAGAATGCTGCAGGTTTCCTATTGGCGACTTCTATATTGGCGATCGCAGAGGAAACTTTATCAGTGCCCAAAATTTCCTTCTACCAGGGCAGACGCTGTCGCCGCAGATGTTCCAGGTGTGGGCGGAGGTACTTCTGAGCTACGCAGCTTCAGAAGACACTGAAGAAGACGGAAGGCGCGCTCGTGCCTACAAGCTCCCGCTCTTCCGCAACTTCGTCAGCGTCCAGGAGAGCATCAAGGAGCTCCTCCCCACAGAATTATGCATTGATCACTACATTGAGGATCAGAATATCTGGGAACATAGCCCTTTACGTGACGACTGGGGTTATACCCGTTCGAGTGAAGGGGTAGACTGGCATGTCTTGGTTGACGACATGTTCCTTGAGGACTTCCAAAATGGCGGCGGCACGCGCGATCAGTGGGCACCTACGACATTCTTTGACATGAGCATTTCTACGGTAAACGACAACATGATGAACATCTCGAAGGCCACGGCCGACCCGTACGACCTTACATCACTAATGGAGATGCTGGACATCAATGCGCCTCATCATACGTTCCCAAGCGCTGCGAAGATGACGATAACGGCACCGCCGAAACGGGTCAAGAAACGGGTCAACCCCAATGAGCAGCAGAAGTCGAAGCAGCAGTCGAAGCTGCCCAAGCCCTATGTCGTTATGCAAGGGTCGTCGAATTCGCTCGATTTCTTTTTTTGAAGCTTTTTTGAAGCTTTTTTGAAGC
>Ga0181421_1000461_pt1 | contig 11879 bp, 15 predicted proteins | sample 44SPOviralmetaG_FD_130146 | JGI IMG/M metagenome (GOLD analysis project Ga0181421, IMG submission 130146) | Marine viral communities from the oligotrophic San Pedro Time Series (SPOT) site, San Pedro Channel, CA, USA - 44 SPOT_SRF_2013-06-19 | ecosystem: Environmental > Aquatic > Marine > Strait...
CCATGTTATTTCACTTGTTGAACGAATTGCTTTACTTTTTTAAGCATTTCTTCTTTAGTCTTTGGTTTTTTAGTTGGCATGAAATCATTAATGTTATAAGGAGACTTTTTCTTTTTTGAATCCCTGTTACAATTAGCAATGACGGAACACAACAGAGCAAATCTGCTGTCCTCTTTTTCTTGTTGAAGTTCCCAGACATGGTGCAGTTCTGCTATGTCTGCATTGGACAGACTCTCCCACTCTTGTCTCGACAGACCATAGAGTATACGAGCTCTGGCTGCTGCACTCAGCCATCTGTTTTTCCCAATGTTTCATCAGCAAAGCCAGATTCACCCAAAGCATCTTTTATTGATTCTGCTATTTCATTCAGACTTCCGAAGTCATCTGCATGCTCAATTGGATCTCCCTCTAATCCAAGAGCACTACAAACAAATTGAATTGATTGAGAGATTGGAGCTTTTTCAAAATCTTGAAAACTGCCTCCACCCATCTCGAACTTCATCATTGTTTTGTTTGTTATAATTAAATCAACTTCTTTACCTTTGTGTGTAATCTTAGCCATCTGTTTTTTGAGTTTATGTTTATTAGTTTTTATGCGTAAGTGATAGCACCACTTACCTTAAGAGTAATTGTTGCAGTTATGCGATCATCCATAGGAGATGATACTTCAAACCCTGTAACAATAGCTGCAAATGTTTCTGTAGTGCTTGCAGAATCTGAGTATGTTATTTTGAAGTTAGTGGGATCATCATTTGCATTGAGTGCTGCGTCTCTAAGAAACACATGCTCAGTATCAGCGACTCCATAGTTTACTTCTAGAGAAGCTTCACCTGTGTCAACTAGACCACCGACAAATGTGCGGATGCCAGATGCGCTTGCATGATGTGTTGTTTCAATTGTATCCTTAGAGAATGATGGTGGTGTCACATCAGTGATTTCACCGACTGTTACATAACTTCCTGAACTCTCATAAGCCAGTTGTATTCCGAATCCTTGTGTTGCCATAATATTATTTTATTTTATTTTATTGTTAATGATATTCAGAGTATGTGTATCTGAATGTAAATTCAACTACTCTTCCGTAGTCAGTTATTGTCGTTTCATTGTCATCAGTAGACAACAAATTTCTTAGCTTTGAATAATTTATAGTAAAGCCACCCCCAATGTCATAGGTTTTGCCTTCATAGAATCCAATCAGCTCTTCAACTTGAGATAACACATCTGCAACCTTGGTTGAGTAAATGCTGTATTGTATATTGCACTCTCCAACATTTGAAACTCCTCCATGAGACAATACATGATCATCGTAAATTATTTGAAACGTAGCATAGTTAGACTCTTTAGAACAAGAGAAATTTTCAGGACTGTAAACGACTGAATTTACTTCCTGCTTAAAAAAGGAAGATGCCTGAAATCTGCAAAGCTGTGAATAGAAATCTTTCATCTAGCCAACCTTCCTAACTGTATTTGCTTCTGTTCTAAAAATGCTTATCATCTTAGCTATGACTGCTCTCCTAGCTGCAATAGCTGAAGCATCATATGATGTCCTCATAAATGGTCTAGCTTGCTCTCCTCTTTTGCCAAATTCAACAAGGTGTGCATAGCGAACTGCATTTTTAATTTTACCAGATCCTGTTGTTACTTTTCTATTCCTAATTCCAAAAACAGAAGTAGCGTAAATCCTTTTTGTTTTAACCTTTTGTCCAATTGCTTTCTTGAGAGTTCCTGTATCAACTGGAACTGCAGGTCTTGTTGCTTTAATGATAACAGAAGAGCCTGCACGGACTGCTGCAGCAGGTGCTCTCAAAGCTTTCTTTGTGCCAAGCTTTCTAAGTCTATTGATCATATCATCCATAGTCTTTTTCTTTAGCTCTGTTTTCACTATCATCTAATTCACCTGTGCCTTTCCAAATATTACAAGCCTGTCATTCCTGCCTTTCTCCTCAATGGCATAAGCATGGTAATCTACAGACTCATAATTCAAAACACAGTTCACTCCAAAGTGACCAGAGTTTAGCAAATCCTTGTCATAGCGAACTTCAAAAGTAAGCTTCTTGTAAGCAGTCCTTCTTCCATTCTTTGTTTCTTCATATCCTGCATCTCCTGAAATAGCAGAAACATTTGACCAAACAGACTTGTCATCTCCATAGCTGTTGATGCACTCTCCATACTCTCCCTCTTCTTTTGTAGGGATCTGGATTGTTATCAAATCATCTAATCTGGAAATGTAATCAGGCATAGTGAATCACTACCTTTTTATCACCTTGGCTATAAGTGAAGAAAGCCAATTCAAGATCTTGTTAGCTTTGTCTTTTGCCTTGGTAATAAATTTATCTTTTGTTTTGCAGATGCAGCACTTCATATTATTTTTTTAGTTTGTTGTGAAAATCGAATAGCACCTTTACTTTTTCTGTAAGAGCTTCTAGGTTGTAGTGCATCCTTGCCAGCACAATGATGAGTGTAATGATTCCAATAATGATTGGCCACAAGGAAGATATGATTTGCAAAACTTCATTCATTTAACTTGAGATGAACCAAAGTAGAATCCTACAATGGCTAAGGCAGTCTGCCTGATTTCTGGAAGAATTACAAACCCCTGTATGGTGTCCCACTTAACTGATTTAAAAAGACCTAAAAAGCCATTCTTTTCTCTAGCTACACTTACTCCAACATCTGTCCAAGCGAAGACGAATGGAGCAACAACAATAGCAAAGACAGTAGAAACAACTAGGAATCTGCGAACCAACACTCCCCCATCCCGTTTTGCTGCAGCATCAGCCGAAGCATCTGCAGCATTTTGCTTTCCAATCATGCGTTCAAACTGACGAGCTTGGCTCTCCATCTGCGTGCCTATAAGCTTCATGACGAATCCACTGATCCCTCCTCCAAGCATTGCTAGTAGTTCTGGTGTCATTTGAGTTCCTTGATTAATTTATAAATAGAAAGCCCTAAAAAAATAAAGGTCATTACACCAACAATTAAACCAACTGCACTATTAATACCTTGTAGTCCAATGCAGGCAAAAAACCCCGTTGATCCCACTGTTCCTTTAAAAATTGTTTCCATTATTAAGACATTGTGAAAGTTTTCCATCCACCGCTTCCACCGCCACCACCTATGTAGCCTTGGAATGAATGAGTGCTAGAATCATAAATTATAGTTCCATTGCTTGGGCTTGAGGGTCTTTGATCGTTTCCATTAGCGTCGGAGCTTTCATAATGACCAACTCTAAGAAATTGTTCAAGGAAAGCACCGCCACCAGTAACCTTAAGCCCTAAATCCTTTTCTTGAGTGCTAGTATTTTTACCTGCTACGATGTGCAAGGCAACAGCGTTGCTAGCACTTGGGTCTTTGTTGATTCCAACTCTTGCTCCAGTATAGCCATCAAATTTTTGCACAACGAGCATATGCGTTGGACCATCAGTTGTGCCATCAAAATCTCTAAATCTATGCTCTTTGGCATCATAATTTATTGGCTGGGCAGTTCCAGTCGTAGTTCCCTTGCATTGTATTTCTGTGGTAATTATTTTTCCATCAACAGTAATGTCACGCTCAACTGTAACGTCAACATCACGAAGTATAGTTGAAGAAGTTTCAAATTTAGCACCTGCAAAACTTGCCAAAGTTGCTTTTATGTGCGGGCAGTCAATCGCTTGGGATACGTCAAGTTCTCCGTTTATGGAAACGTCTCCGCTTACAGTCGCGTTGTTAATAAAAGTAACATCATCATTGAATTGAGTTTCTCCGCTAACATCCAAATCAGCGCAAAGAATATCACCCCCATAAAGTGTGCCATAGGTAATACTGTCATTTGCAGTTAAATTCCCCGTTGTTATTTCACCACTTGAACCCGTCACAGATAACAGTCCGACCACCTCAAGGTTAGCACTTGGAGAATTAGTGTTGACCCCCACATATCCATTGTTGTTAACAGTTAAAACATTGGGTGGGTTGGGATCAGAGTAAGTGCTGGCTTTAAATTCAACGTCCCCTGTAAAATCTGGGCTATCTATTGGTGCTTTTGTATTTACTTGTGCAACAGTCTGAGATATATCGTAGGTATTATCATTTATTGATTGAGCGTTAGTAGCGATGTCTGTTGCATTCGCTGCAGTTTTTGAATCAACATATGTGATCAAAGCATAAGGACTAGGTGTTACATGAGGAGGCTCTATTGAAAGACCTATCACTTCACCTTTTACTGAAATAGGAACTTGAAGAATTGTGCTAAGTCTAGAGCTTGAATCAACTACTTCAACTTCTAATGTTGTCTTGAAAAACTTTTGAGACTGTAGCTTTTCATATATTCCAGTTGTGGCTGTATTTAAAACTCCTGTTATTCCTTGTGGAGAGATATTTGTAAATGTATCAACAAGTGCTAATGCATCTTGATTTGTTTTTAATAGCCAGCTTGCTTTTGTGTTTGAAGATCCTACTGCAAGCTCTGAAATAGTCACTGTGCTAGATGGATAAAGAAGAGTGTCGTCTGTTATTGAAGGAACAGAAACTGTGCCAGTATTTTGAAAGTCTATTTTAAAAGTTTGCGGAGCAATTTTAGTAACTGTCTGTATGTCTTTAGTCGTTACACTGTAAAAACTTGTTTTTATGTCTGCAGCAGTTGCATTGTATTGAATGTCTGCAGTATTCCCTCCATATGCAACTGTGTAATTCCCAGAAGTTGGAACTGCATTTATAGTTCCAATTCCTAATCTAACTGTTGAGTAGTCTTGTATGTTTGAAGATCCTGCCTTACCAGTTGTGTAAAGATTTATAACTTGGTTTTCACCTGCAACCAATTCTTTGACTGGCTTAGATCTCAAGTCATCTTTAGAAACAACTGCTGCAGTTTTAAGATCAAGTGCATCTAAATTTATATAAATGTCCATGTATTAAATTTTTCTCCTAACTCTGTATTGGGAAATTAAGTGCTCTATGCCGAGTGGAACTTTAAATGGAGCAGCACCAAGACTTATTGGAACTCTCATTTCATAGAAATTAGCAACCATGAGATATATAGCTTGCACTATGCCAAGCTTGTAAACTCCAGAAGGATCATAAGAAATCCTTACCTCAACAGGAGTTTCATAGTCTGCATCCAAAGTTGGATACTCAAATTTATCATTGAAAATAACATTTGTGACTCCTTCTGCATTATCATGCAAGGAATACATTGTATTGTCCAATAGCGATGACAGTCCGTCTGCTCTGTATATTATTTGTGTGATTGTCTGACCAACTCCTCCAACTGGCAAACGGAACTGGCGATAAGACTGTGGGAAACTTTTGAATCCAAAATCAATAGTCTGAGCAACGATCGCTCGACTTGTTGATATCTCAATGCTTTCTCTAGCTGCACCAATGATCTGTGTTATATAATTATCATCTGCAGAACTAGTCACACGCAAGTAATTCTTTGCTTCAGCAAGAGTTACTGGCTCAGTAGGAGATGCAATATTTCGTTTTACAGTTATTGGATACATTATAAAATTAGGTTAAGCCTGCACCCTCACAATCGCAAAGGTGCAGGCAACCGATTCTTTGATTACTTAGCTTTCTTCTTCGCTGTCTTTTTAGGTTTTACAGATGCACTTTTTTTCTTGATAGGCAGACCTATGTTGTGCAATTCTACACGACCACCATCAGACTTTTTCAATGCAGCATCCATTGCTGCCTGTGCTTCTGTTCCACTGTCTCCAATGTAAACAAAAGACGGATTGTTTTTCTCTTTTTGAGATGCGAATTCAATAACTAGTTTAATCATTTTATATATTGGTTTGCGTTATGCAGTTACAAGCTTTACGCCAGCTTTGTCAAGACCTGCTCCAGCTGCACCACCTAGGCGACCTGCAGCCATTCCGTAGACCCAAACGAGTGTTGTGTAAACATCGAACACTCCTGACTTCTGCCATGTGATACCCATGAGGCTAAGACCTGTGTCAGCATCTGTGACAGTGTCTACTTTGCTGATGCTTGGGATGCCTACACGATTGGCAAGTTGCTCAACATCATTAGGGATGCGTGCTGCCATAACCATTGCTTCACGAGTTCCGAAGAATCCTGCAAGGTTGATTGTGTTAGCAGGCATGTCTGGATATTCGTAGATGTTTTCGAAACCAGCAACGTTGCTTAGTTGACCATAACCATTGCTTGTGCGAGACTGACCATAGTAATCTCCAGAAGAGATGCGTTGATCAGCTTCTAGTGCATTGTATGTGTCACTGTTAACGATACCGAAACGACCGACTGGTGCTGCACCATTGGCGTTAAGAGTCTTTGAAAGACTGCTGAGTGTATCCTTGTCTGTGTCAGCAAGTGCTTCAGTGACTTCGTAAGAGAAGCCAGCTTCTACGATTAGACTCATAGCATGATCAAATGCTTCCTTGCCTAGTGAGTAAGCAAGGTTGCCAATTGTCTCATTGTAGAGATCACGCTTGGTGCTGATCTGATCAATGTAATCAATCTTGACAGGAACATGCTTGTGACGATTTAGAGTAACAGACACATCGGAAGTTAATCCATTTGCATCTGCTGCATTTGTTTCGTAACCATAGTTGGTTGCATCATAGTCTTGAACTGTTGGCAAGGAAGAAACGCGAGCAGTGATCGTTTGACCAAGCTTAGCAGAACTACCATCGAAATCAGTTGTGATGTTGTTGATGAGTGGGAAGCGCACTTTGAATGCGTCCATTACATCAGTAAGTAACTCTTCAGTTTGTAGTGTTGACATATTATTTATTTATTTGATTTAGCGTAGTTCACGAAGCTTACGAGCGAGCAAGTTCTTCTCTACAGGATTTTTAGTTTCACTTAGCTTTGCACGGAGTCCTTCAACTGTGTTAGGCTCTTGAGTTTGCACTTCTTGCTTTACTGCTTTTGCAGTTGGACGTTCAGAAATCTTTTCTAGCAAGATTTCCTTAAAGTCTTCAACAGAGCATTGACCACTTAGTGCTTCATTTGTAATTAGAGCCAAGTCTCCATCAACATCAAACTTCTCATTGAGAGCATTGATGTCACTTTTGCGTTTGGCTTCTATTTCTGCAAGTTCGTCTTGTGCTTCTTTTTGGGCTTCTGCTTCTGCTTTCATAGATTCAATTTGTTGCTGAAGTGCAACAATTTCTTCTTCTTTTGCATTAACAGATTCCACAAGCACCGACAAATCTTCATTTGTTTCTTCTACTTCTTCTACTTCTTCTACTTCTTCTACTTCTTCAGTTTCCATATTAGAATATTGGGTTGTGTTTTGTGTTTTGTTCACAGAAGAATACTGTGAATCCGAAAATGTTTTAATCACATCTGCCTTCGCTGCAATTGCAACTGAATCAATTACTTCTGTAGCAAGACCTGCATCTACAGCTTCTTGACCAAAGAACCAAGTGTCTTTTTCATACCACTTCTTGATTGCTTCGACAGATTGATTTGTGTGTCGTTCGTATATTGTTGTCAATACGTTTTCATATTTCTCCAACAACTCTGCCGCATCATTCAGTTCATTCACATTTGCATACTCCATGTAAGAGATCATTGGCAAGTGAACCATGACTGCAGCATTGTCAGGAATGTAAATGTTATCCCCTGCCAGCATAACGATTGATGCGATTGATGCAGCAATGCCATCAATGTAAACATCAACTTTTGCAGGATGTGAACGCAATGCATTGTACATTACTGTTCCATCTGTAATGCTTCCTCCAACGCTGTCAATGTGCAATTCTATTAAGTCAGAATCTATCTCATTGAGATCCTGCACGAACTCTTTTGATGTTGCTCCATATCCACCAATCTCTCCATGGATATAAATGCTTGTAGCTTCACCTACATAATGCTTTTTCTTTTTCTTATTGATTGTATAAAATTTCATTATTCACTGTCTATTTGTTTAAGCTTCTTGATTGCCCACTCTATGCCAGAACTGCCTCCCCAACAATCCCACATTATTCCTCCACACCCTTCATCATAAGGAACATCTTTGTTTTGCTGATGTCTTTTGAATGATGCCATTCTTGCAATTGTATCTCTGCTAAGTGCTTCACGACTTGCTAGTTGATTTGCTCTTGTCCAACCAACTGGAGTTCCACAAGAGCTTCCATTCTCTTCTTTATACTTTAAAGCACGCTTGGCATTGTTAGATGCTGCCTGTGGATAATCGTTGTAAGTTTTTGCAACAACTTCATCAATGACTTCTGCTGACTTAAGAACTGCTTGTGCTTGTAATTCATTTGTGCCTGCTCCTGTCAATACTTGTACCGATCGAAGTGTTGAGTTAGCAATATATGTATCGCCACCCTCATAAGTAGGCTCATCTTCTTTTCTGCGAACATCATTTGGAGACAAGAATCCATTCTGCACGCCAGAGCTGTAAGCCTTAAATCTACTTTCTAGATCGCCACGCAATAGATCATTTGTGTTGTGCTTGAAGTAATACTTTCTCTTCTCTTCATCTGTGAGCAATTGTTGTCTTAGCTTCTGCTCCCAGTTGCACATCCAAGGACGCAATGTGTGTTTCACGAATCCTAAGTCTTGATGCTCGATATTGCTGAATGTAGCTTTCTCTAAATCATTGATCAAGTGGGCAGGAACTCTAAACAATCCTGCAATCTGAGAGCGATTGTATTTCCTAGCTTCAAGCAACTGAGTCTCTGTGTGATTCATCACAAGTGGGCTAAACTTTGCCCCACCTTCTAAGATTGGAGTCTTGTGTCGATTGCCCTCACCTGTGTAAGTGCTTGACCAATCTTGTTTAAGCCTTTGGAAAGTTTCCTCATCCATCTCAGTTGGAAACTCAATAACTCCACTGAGCGTAGTTCCATTTTGAAAGAACTCTAAAGTATAATCATCTGCACCCTTCGTAGAAGAAAGCATTGATGCAGCTTCTGTAATCAATGATGGGCTGAATAGTTCATTGCTACTGAATGTTCTAATCAACAACACTTCATTGCTTTGCAAATAAACTACTCCATCTTTTTTGTCTTTGTCTGGATAGTTGTAAACAATCTCTCCACTTGAAGAGCGTTCTGCTTTTAGCTTTGAAGAATACAATGGCCAAATCTGCACAACCTTTCCTGCACCATCTCTAATCAATTGTGCACATCCATTGCCTCGCAAGAGTGCATCAATCATCATCCACAAACGCAAGTCATAGCTTGTCATTTCTGGGTTGGGCTCGTAACGCAACAAGTCATACAATTCTAGGTCATATGCTTTCTTGCCTCCAGCTTCTGTTTTTTCATAAACACAAAGTGGCAAAGATGCTACGCTTTCTGCGAGCACCCTCACACAAGTGAGAACATCACTAAGCTCTAGTGCATTGTCTTGTGTGACTGTTTTAGAACCACCACGACTGAACATCAAACTAGATGTTCTTTTGGTGCTGCCGAAAATTGCTTTTTTTGCTGCGTCTACGAAACCCACAAGTCTATTGTTGTGTGGTTATTAACTATTGGCAAGCAGTTAGAAGTTTGCAGAAGATTGCAGAAGATTGATTAAACTATTCTTAGTCTTTTTTCTGTCCTCCTGTGATAGTGACTAGCAATGAAGTTTGGATTGTTCTCAAAGAATGTATCAACCCAATCTGTTTTTGTTCTTGGCTCACTGCCTTTAATTCTGCCTCCACTGCATTTTAGACCTGCATGTATCATGGCTGTAACTGTCCACTTGCTTGTCCTAGCATAGTCTGCTATTTCTTGTCTACCAACTAACCACTCACTCATATTACTCTTAGTCCTCTCTGCTTGTATGGATTGTCTGTTTCCTTGTTGTCTGCGATTGCTATTCCAATGGCTATGATCAGTGCTACAATCCCATCAATCTTTTGCTCAGACTTCATCTTGTCTGGCTTGATATTTCCTGCAGCATCTTGCGTAACAATTATATTATTGCTGTTCCAATTCAAAATAGGATTGCTTGGGTGCTCAATTCCTCCTGCAACAACCAAGCGTTCTAGCTCAGATGTTGGGGTTGCCATAGACAAATACCCCATGCCAAAAGGTGTCATCTCTATTTTTTCCTTAGACAGTGCAGAAACTAGCTCTCCTGCAAAGTGCCTGTCGTATCCAATCTGTTGAACTGCAAACATTCCATTCTTTTCTACAACAGAATGTTTAATGAAATCCCAGTCAGTTGTGTTGCCTGTGGTAAGAATTATGTGTCCTTCTTGACTCCACAATCTGTATGGCACTCTGTCTGTGACTGCCTTGGAATCAATGTTGTCTATCGGCAAGAAAAAGTCTACCCAGATCCTTGGCTTAATCAGTCCTTCTTGAATTGGGAAATAATAACTAACTGCTGACAAGTCATTTACCCTTGCCAAGTCAATGCCAGCATAACAAATCTTGCCAATCAAATCTTTGGGTTGATAAGATGCACTTCCTTTCATCCAGTCTTCAGAACGCAACCAAGCTTGCTCTGTGTCTGTCCAAATGTTTAACTGCTTATTCAGAAAAGTGTTCATCTTTGAAGGCATTTGTTTCACCTTAGTGACTTGGCTTTGCATGTATGACGAATGCTTTCCTACTCCAAGATTCGGATTTGATATCTTCCAAACTTTTTCGTCATGCCAGTTGTCCTGCTCATCCAAGTCTACTGTGTATATGATTCCAAACTTATCATCAGCTATAATGTTTCCTTCCAACAACTCTGTAAGGTGCTTTCTCTCTTGATAACAGATTCCATTCTTGTCATGCCCAGCAGTTGTAATTGCAATCATGTGGTATTGCTTTCTTGCTCCAAATGCATCTTCCATCACATCCCAAAGCTCTCTCTTTGGCCAAGCATGGAGTTCATCTGCGTAAACACTGATTGGATTTAATCCATCATGCCTTTTAGAGTCAGCACCCAATGGCTTAATAAAACTTGTCCTGCCAGTTTCTCTTGCAAACAATGTGCTCCTTCCTGACAACACTTCAAACATTTGTTGCAGATCTTCACTCTGATTTATGTAAGCAGAGCAATCATTATAAAGCAACTTGGCTTGATCTTCTTTTGTTGCAACACAATACACTTCTGCTCCTGTGTCTTCAACCATTGCACAGTCATAAGCTGCACCTGCTGCACACATGGTTGTCTTGCCGTTCTTGCGTGGAACTTCTAAATATGCAGATTTGTATCTCCAGTTTCTGTCTGCATCTAGCCAACCATATATATTTCCAAAGACAAACATTTGCCATGGCTCAAGGCTAAATGGCTCTCCAGCTTTTTCACCTTTGTAGTGTTTCAAGAATGTGCAGAACTTAAAGAATCTCTCTGCAGAATCTTTACAGAAATGATATGGAAATCCTTTCTTGCCAACACGAGCCATGTCTCGCAAGTGCCTTTGGCAAGCCAAGTTTACGTATCTGCAAGAATCAATCTTGCCATCTACAACTGACTGTGCGTAAGCAGAAACTTTATCAGAGTATGTCACGTAGAGTTTCCTTCTTTTTGGTGTGTTGTTTCGGTGGTGGATACAATTTGTCTCTAAGCTTGTCCATTCTGTTCTGCAGATTTGCAAGAATGTTATATGCAGGATTTGTATAAGCTGCACCTGTCCTTGGACTTATTAAGACTTCACCCTCATCATCAACTACTTTTCTAAACTTATAAACAGCCACAATTGTGTGTGAGTATTCTGCAAGCCTGTCTAGTTCCTCTGGAGTGTAGTTTCTAAATTTTAGAAGTCTTCTAAATTCTATTTTCTCTTTTTGATTTAACCAAGAAGGTGGAGTGACTTTATTATTCATATTTTATTTCGTGGACACGAACCACAGTATGATGATTGATATTTTATTGACCTAAAACAAAAGACTTTGTTGTCTGCTTCTTCAATTCTCCTGCACTCAGATTGACCCCCACCCCCCAAAAAAGCATGCGTATTTTTTTTAACTGACCGATCGCTAGATCGGAAG
>Ga0181421_1000463_pt1 | contig 11855 bp, 11 predicted proteins | sample 44SPOviralmetaG_FD_130146 | JGI IMG/M metagenome (GOLD analysis project Ga0181421, IMG submission 130146) | Marine viral communities from the oligotrophic San Pedro Time Series (SPOT) site, San Pedro Channel, CA, USA - 44 SPOT_SRF_2013-06-19 | ecosystem: Environmental > Aquatic > Marine > Strait...
CAGAAAACAAAAATAGAATTATTGAATGTGAAATTGAATGTAATAATAATACTGGTTCTTGTGGCAGTGATGCTGTTTATGGTAGTGCTGAAAGTTATGGTTCATGTACTCAAATAGGTAATGATTGTGGTAGTACTGCTGGTAGTCAAGCATATAGACAGATTTCTGGTGAAAGCGGATGTGAAGAAAGAATAACATATCAACCTTGTAATATTGATTGTTTACCAAATTGTCAATATAGTATGGCTGAATTTGGTTCTGGGTGTGTTATAAATAATAATGAATGTGAAAAACTAGTAACTATGGATGCTAATGGTTCTAATTGTATAGGTAGTCAAAGTTATACTGAATATATTGGATGTTTTGGTAGTGATGTTTGTGATTTTGGAAGTGATAATGCTAGTCAAGATTATCGGACAAGAAGCGATTTATATGATTCATTAATTAGTTATACTAATCAATATAGTAATATAAATCCACAATTAATACAGAGTCTTATTAATGGGATGACTAGTGACGAAATAGATAATCTAGATAGCCAATCTGCAAAACAATCTTTTCTTCAATCAGTTGAGAATAGTATTGGTAGTGGTAGTACCAGTACTTATGATACCAGTAACATTAGTGATATAGAACAAATTATAAATACTGCCATATCCAGTGTAGTAAGTTCTAATGGTGATAGCACTAGTTATAGTAGTGATAGCACTGGTTATAGTAGTGGAAATAATATTTTACATAATTTTATAACTGCTATTCAAGATTATGGAACATCTAGTGATAGTTTTACTTATTCTGCAGAACCTGTAGGAAGTGATAGTGATAATGTTAAATATTGTATTAATAATGTAGATTTTGGTAATCCAGATTGTATTATTGTAGGTCCTGGTATCATACAACAACATACAGATTAATTAATAATAAAATATAAATATAAATAAAAATAAAATTTGATTTAATTTTATAAATATTGATAAAATAGATAAAATAGAAAAAGTACAAAAAATAAAAAATTAGTTAAAAATATTTTAAGATTATTTTTATAAAATAATATGAATACAATTAATATGAAAAATTCTTTAGAAAATTCTTTAGATAATTCTTTAGATAATCCTGTATTATTTATAGATATGTCATATTATATATTTCATAGATTTTATGCTCTAAAAAGTTGGTATAAACGCTCACAAGAAGATGAATTAGATGTTGAAAATGTTCTAGAAAATAAATTATTTATGGAAAAATTTCATAAACTCTTTATAGAAAATATAAAAAAAATAAAAAAAAAACATCAAATTGATAATGCTATGATAATATTTGCTAGAGATTGTAGAAGAAGTGATATATGGAGAAATAAATTTTATGAAGAATATAAACAAACTAGAGATGATAAAAATAGAAGTTTTAATCCTAATATATTTATTTATACATATGATAATATAGTTCCAGATTTAATAAAATTAAATATGAAGATATTTGAAGTTGAAAATGCGGAAGGTGATGATATTATTGCTGTTTTAAAGAAAAAAATAAGAACAAAATATGAAGATATTCCAATATACATAATTACAAATGATCATGATTATCTACAACTATTTGATAATAATACCTATATCTATAATTTACAAGGATTAAATCTTAGAACTAAAAGCAGAGGTGAAGAAGTTGATTTAAAACTAAAAATCCTACAAGGTGATACTAGTGATAATATAACTTCTATATTTACAAAAAGAACTACAATTAATAAAATTTTAGAACTCGTTAAAGATAATGAAAAATTAGAAAAATTTTTAGAAGAAAATGAAGAATGTAAAAAATTATATAATAGAAATAAACTATTAATAGATTTTAATATGATTCCGGATAATATTAAATTAAAAATTAATAATTTAATAGATATTTAAAAAAAAGTTAAATTAAATAAATTAAAAGATGGGAGGAGGTATAATGCAAGTTATAAGAAGTTCTAAAGAAAATTATATAACTGGAAATCCTCAAATGACCTTCTTTAAGAGTGTATATAGAAGACATACTAATTTTGCAATGGAAACTATGGAAGTTTCTATGAATTCAACTCCTACGTCAGATGAAAGTACAGTTACAGCAACAGTTCCTAAAAATGCTGGAGATTTACTAGGTTATATGTTTTATGATATATTATTAACAGCAGTTGATAACCCTGCCATTGAAAACGATGATGATGATAAAGTAATGTGGACGCCATCAACTGGATATGCTATTTTAAAAGAAACGTCTATTATTATAGGTAGTCAAGTAATTGAAACTATTGTAAGTGAATGGAATGATATTTGGAATGAATTGACAGATATAGATAATAAAGAACATTTTTTAGTAAATAAAGTCCTCGACAATCAAATACAGAATGAATATGCTGATAAAATTACAGGTAAACAAGGACCTTCATTACAAATGTATGTCCCTATTAAGTTTTTCTTCTGTAAAAATACTGGATTACATATACCATTAATATCATTACAATATGATGAAGTACAAATTAAAACTACCTTTCGCAAGTCAAATTTTTTAATGAATTGTATAACTAATAGTCGTAAAGATAATAATACTAATAATCCAGAAATTAAATTATTTGCTAATTATATATATTTAGATACAGATGAGAGAAGGCAATTCGCACAAAAACCACAAGAATATTTGATTGAACAAGTTCAACATAATGGAAAAAAACCGTTATCAGAAGGATTACATGAATTAAATTTTAATCATTTAGTAAAAGAAATTGTATGGGTGTGTAAAAAAACATCAGTAGAAGAAGCTGATATAAAAACAAAAAATACTGATATCGTACATAATTATCCAACTACTAGTAATGAGCGAACTACTAATATTACATTTCATGGTAATGATTATTTTAATTATACTGTTCCTACGCACAAAACTGAAAACGGTAATATTGCTGAGTTAGAAGATAATATACAATATATAAGAAGTGATACAATATCCAGAGAACCTTTTAAAACAGCAAAATTAATATTAGATGGTAATGATAGAACAGAAGAATTTAAAGCAAGTTATTTTAGAACATTGCAACCATATTTCCATCATTCTAAAGTTCCACAGAAATTTATATATTGTTATTCATTCGCATTATATCCTGAGAAATATCAACCTATGGGTTTCTGTGATTTTTCTAAGTATAAAAATGTTTCATTATCATTAACAAATACTATGAGTGATGCCAATCTACTTGTATTTTCATTAGGTTATAATATTTTAAGAATTAAAGAAGGTAAAGCAGGATTAGCATATTTAATTTAGTCTAATTCATTATATGTTTGTTTATCTAATATTTTAATCTTGGTGTTTAATTTATTTTCTAAATTTTTATTATTAACTTTATTTTCATTTGAATTTCGTGTAGTAAGACAATTTAGTTCATTACTTTTTATAAATTTATTATCTATATATTCAAATAGATAATATGTTAATATACCAAATAAATAACCAAATATAGTTTGTTCTATAGTATGGCAACTTAATTTAACCCTTGTATAAGGAATATATAAAGAATATAATAATGATGTAAATAATATAATAGGGTTTTTATTAAAATGAACGAATATAAAGGTCATATAAAATCCAGCAGATTGAGAATGTCCTGATGGAAATCCATAAGATTCTGCTAATTTAGTAGCAATTCTTTTATTAAAAAAATTATCTCTAAATGGTCCACAATTTTTAGCACCTTCTGGTCTTAATCCTCTACCTAATATAGGTAAGGTTTTATCTTTCATAATATTTTGAAAAACAAAATGTTTTAAGAAATCATTTAATATCTCATCATTTAAAAAAAGTTTAATTGGATACGATAAAGATATATTATATGTTATACATAGTATTAATGTTGTAAAAATTAATATTAAATTTGATGCCCTATTTAAATCATCTGGAAATTGAAAATCCATTTATTTATATAAATACTATAAATACTATAAATACTATAAATACTATAAATAATATTTATTTATATAAATGGAAAACATAGAAAAAATAAATAATCAAAATAAAGATAATAAAAATAATAAAATATTAAAAAGTTTAGGAATATTATTAGATATTATACATTTACTATTGTTATTTTTACCATTTATAATATTTTTAACACCGGTAAAATATATAAAACGCAGTTTCAAATATATATTTTTAATATTGATATTAACACCAATATATTGGGATTTATTTGAAGATTGTTTAATAACAACATTATCAGAAAAATTAGGTAGTTATGATGATATGAATACAGAAGACAAATCATTATTTTCAAGAAAATATTTAAGATGGTTATATGAACCTATAATGAAGACTTTTTTTGGCTGGGAATGGAATAATGAAAATATATCTAAAATATCATCGCTTCATGTAATGGAAAATATTATTCTTTTATGGATTTATTTATTTTTTATAGGAGGTAAAAAACTAATTTAATTAAATAAAAAATATGAAAATATTAGATATTAGATAATAACCGGTTTAATAATCTTTATCATCATCATCAATAAAACAAAATCCATTAATAATTACATCATCTTCTTTTTCTTTAAATTCAAAAACTCTTTTTTTCTTACTATTAACAACTTCTTTCAAATATTTCTTTTTATCTTTTGAATAATCTAGAATTTTATCCCACAAAAATTTTAGATTATTAATATTTTTATTAAAAAATAATTTATCCCGATATACTCTTTTACAGAAATATTTATCTAACTTCCAATAAGTTATATTATATTCAGTTGTAACATCAAATGTAGATATAATATGTTTTTTCCAATCTAATAATTGTTCAGTATTAAGATTTAAATCACTATATAAATACTTTCTATCATTAGTTTTATGTATTTCATTATAAACAAAATATTCAATAATAATACCTTTTTCATTTAAATTTTTAGTTAAAATATTACACTTAGATACATCTTCTGTGAATTCTGTTTCATTTCTGTATTCAACTAATTTACACTCAAGATAATCACATTCTTCTAAATCACATACTTCTAATTGACCTTGTATTTGCATCCAATATTGTTCTGGTATTGAACCATCTATTTCTCTTTTAAAGGGGCATTTAATTTCTAACATGATACCTAATTCTGATATACCATCTGGACTGGCACCAAAACAATCCAATGTTGGATGTTTAATTAAACCGAATTCAAATACTTCTAATGAGTTTCTTTTCATATATATTTTATTAGCAACTTCTTCATATTTAACACCCCATAATAAAGCAACATTATCACTTTGAATATATTTATTATTATTTTCCATTAGATTACCAATTTTTTTTATTAAAAAATCTTTTTGAGTTCCAAATTTCCCTTTATTTAATGCTTGTGCCATATCACTAGCAGTAATTAAATTTCTTCTAATTGAAAACCATTCATCACTTCTTTGTTCTATAATAGGAATTTCTTTAATTTTTTCTAATTGTTTTTTATATTCATCTATTTTTCGTAATCTATTATCAATATATTCTTCTGTTAAATTAACATCAATTGATATAGTTAGATTGCTATGTATATTTTCAACTAAATATTTTGCAATAATTTCAGGACTATCATTCTTTATTTTTGGTATAAAATTTATTTCTAGATATTTATAAACTCTATCTATATATGAATCACACATATTTAATAAATTATTTTTATTTTAATTTTATTTTAATTTTATGTTAAAATAATTTTTATTAAAATAATTTTTGTTAAAATAATTTTTATTTATAAATCTATATTCAATACAGAGTTATTATTATATAAAAATAATCATTTAAATTTTAAATAGTATTTGGTAAAGTTTTCAAATTTTAAAATGGAACATTGCTTCTGGTATTTAATCTAACTGGATTAACTGGTCTAGGAACTTGAACTGCTAAAGCAAATGCAACATAACACCATGGACACAAAACAGCAGCTAATAAACTTCCAACATTAACTCCTTGATTTCTTTTGAAAGATAAAAATAAAGCACCTAATAATACCATAACATCAATAACATATATTAAAAGTTTATATTTTTTAAGTGTAGTATCTTTATCTATATTTTCTTCTCTTCTATTTACAGAAGTTACAACTAAACTCAATATCGCCATTTATTTAATAAAATATTTTTATTTAAAAAATTAACATAAAAAAATTTTACATAAAAAAATTTATATTTAAAATTTTACATAAAAAAATTATATAAATAATTGTATAGGAAATAAATTCTTTTTTTTAAATAGTATATTATATTTTTGTATTAAATATGTCTTTTTCTTTTATTTGGATTATCATAACACATAAAGATAATTCCACAATATGGTCCTTCTTCTGCTATACAAAATAATCCGTTTATATAACATGTATTATTTTTACCAATTTCTATTTGCTCTCTATCTAATTTAGTTAAACTTTTAAAACCATTTTTATCAGTAGTGAATTCAATTTGATTACCATTAACATCATATTTTTCATATTGTTCAACACAATCTTTACAAACTATATTCATATATTTATAGCTTAAAACTTCAACATCACTTTTACAAATAGGACAGAAAGTTCTAGGCATTTTAAATTTTTATAAAAATAAATTTTTTATTAAAATAATTTTAACATAATTTTTTAGTTAAAATTATTTTTCACATTTTATAATATTAATTAAAATTTAAAATTAATAAAAATTAATAAAAATTAATAAAAATTAATAAAAAATTTTATGTATTTCTTTTGTTAATAATTTGTTTTGTTGATAATATAATTTAGTTAAATTGTAGGATTTATGAATGATAAAGTTCTATCAATATTTATGCGTATTAAAATATTGTTCATACAGAAGTTTTTTCTATCTAAACTTGTTTGCATGTTTAACCATAATAAGTCTAATTTAAATCTATTAGTAATATTTTCATTTATTATTTTATAAGAATTATCAAATAATTCAGTAGAATTAGTATCAAACATAAATTTTTTATTCTCTTTTTTGTATTTCATTATCATAGCATCTTGTTTTTTTGTAACATAAGTATATACTTCTGCCTCTTTTAAATTTTTTATTAAAATATCATAAAGTTCATAATCTTTTAAATATTTAATAAATTTCTTTTTAGTATCTTCTACATTTGGTGTAATAAAATTATATGATATATGTTCAACATTATCATAGCTTCTATAAAAATTAACATTAACAACTTTAATATATTGTGAAAGTTTATATCTATTATCTCTAATCTTTCTTATAATATTATGAGGCGCATTTTCAAGTGTAAAATTTATCTCTATTATAAAAATATCCGTTTTAATAAGATTTATTTTTTTAAATTCAAGATAATTAGATGAATAATTTTTAATCTTTTTAGAGGTATTACTAAATTTTAAGAAATTTGTTGTATCCAATTTATCAAAAAATATATGTATAATTTCTTCTGGTAAACTTTCCATATTTTTGTTTATGATAGATTATTGATGAGTGGATGTTAATTAATGTATTAGTAATCTGTTAATTATGTGTTAATTATGTCTTTAATAGTCTGTTAAAGATTTTCACATTTTAGAATGAAATTTTAATTAATTTATTTAAAATATTATTATGATATATTATATGATAAAGAGATTAAAATGCTTGAAAAATTTTTAAAACCATATAATAATGAGATACATGTAGGCGTTGATGAAGCTGGTAGAGGTTGTTTATTAGGTCCAGTATTTGCTGGTGCTGTTATATGGGATAATAATATTGAGCATTACAATCTAAAATATATTAAAGATTCTAAAAAATTAAGTAAAAAAAAGAGAAATGAAATGAGAATATTTATTGAAGAAAATGCTCTTGCTTATTCTGTTGCTTCATGTGATAATACTATTATTGATGATATTAACATATTAGAAGCAACCTATAAAGCAATGCATAAAGCACTTGATAAGGTATATGAAAACGATATTAAATTTAATAGAATTTTAGCAGATGGAAACCGCTTTAAAACTTATTTAAATAATAATAATAAAATTGAACATAATTGTATTATTAATGGAGACAATAGATATATACCTATTGCTGCTGCTAGTATTTTAGCTAAAACCTACAGAGATGAATATATTGAAAAATTATGTAATAATAATGAAGTATTAAAAAGATATGGTCTAATGACTAATTATGGATATGGAACTAAGGAACATAGAGAAGCTATTAAAGATTACGGACTTACTGATTATCATAGAAAAACTTTTAAATTAAAAAATTTATAAATAAATTTTTTATATTAAATTTTTATATTAAATTTTTATGTTAAATTTTTTGAATATATTTAAAACTTTCATTATTATTATTAATTATAATTTTAATTATAATTAAATGTGTGGTATATTTGCTTTTTTATCAAATGGGGATGTAAATGTATATACTGATGAGTTTTTAAAAATTTTGAGAGAAAATAGTAATTTAATTAGTTATAGAGGTCCTGATAATACTAAAGAACTAATTATAAATAATTCTATCTATATGATATTTCATAGACTTAGTATTAATGATTTAAGTTATAATGGTGATCAACCTATGGTTCTTAATAATTGTTATCTAATTTGTAATGGTGAAATATTTAATCATGTCCATCTAAAACATTGTTACAATTTCCATACATTTTCAAATTCTGATTGTGAAATAATATTACATTTATATTCATATCTAAAAAATTCTAACTCTGCTGATATTATAGATGAATTATGTAATATTATTGATGGTGAATTCTCATTCATATTATTTGATGCTGATATTAATACTACATATGTAGCTAGAGACCCTTATGGGGTTAGACCTTTATTTATCGGTTATACTGAAAATGAAGACGTTGTTTTTTCATCAGAGTTAAAAGGATTAAATAAAATTTGTTATAAAGCTGAACAATTTAAACCAGGTTCTTATATGACTATTTATGATGATTTATCTACATTAGCTAGCAACTATCATAGTTTAATACTTTATAATATACCTGATAAATATAATAGTATACTTGAAAATATTAATTATTATTTTAGGTTAGCAGTTTATAAAAGGATGATGAGTGAAAAAGAGGTTTGTTCTTTATTATCTGGTGGTTTAGATAGCAGTTTAGTTGCTTCTATTCTTTCAGATAAACTAGGTCCATATAAATTAAAAACTTTTTCTATTGGTCTTAAAAATAGTCCTGATTTACAAAATGCCTTATTAGTATCTAGTCATATTAAAAGTATTCATTATAATGTTGAATTAACCGAACAAGATTTTTTGGATGCTATTCCAGTTGTTATATATAATATTGAAAGTTATGATACTACTACAGTTAGAGCCAGTGTTGGTAATTATCTAATATCTAAATATATTAAAGAAAATACTGATTGTAAAGTAGTTTTTAATGGTGATTATGCTGATGAAGTTTGTGGAGGTTATAAATATATGAAAAAGGCACCAACAGATAATGAATTTAGTAATGAATGTATTAGATTGGTTAATGATATACATTATTTTGATTGTCTTAGAAGTGATAGAAGTATATCATCTAATGGATTAGAAGGAAGAGTTCCATTTGCTGATAAATTTTTTGTTAATTATTATTTAAGCATTCCAGTTAAATATAGAACCAGTAAAAATTGTTTAGAAAAACTATTATTAAGAAATGCTTTTGCTAATGATAATTTATTACCTGATGAAGTGCTTTTTAGACCTAAGGAAGCTTTTAGCGATGGTGTAACTACTGAAAATCGTTCATGGCATAAAATAATAAAAGAGTTTATAGATAGTAAAATGACTGATGAATATTTTGAAAAAAATAAAAGTAAATATACACATAATACACCAGTATTAAAAGAAAGTTTATACTACAGAGAAATATTTGAAACTTATTTTAACAAGCATTCAAATGTTATTCCTTATTTTTGGATGCCTAAATGGTGTGATAATATTAATGACCCTAGTGCCAGGGAGTTGCTCTAATTTTTATAATATTTATAGAATAGTTTAAAAAGTGTTAATTTAATAAATTATAATATATAAATATTAATTAATAATGGTATTAAATTATTCATCTGATGATTATTTAGAAAAGTCTTCAAATTATAGTGATGATGGATTAAGTCAACCAGAAGATTATTCAGAGGATGAAGAAGAATATGATAATAATAGTGAAAATAAATATATTGGTGGTTCTAGTGAAGATGATGAAATGAGTGAAGATGGTGAAATGAGTGGAGGCAGTGAAGATGATGAAATGAGTGGAGACAGTGAATATGATGAAGGTAGTGGAGATGGTGAAATGAGTGGAGATGGTGAAATGAGTGAAGATATGGAGGATGGTGAAATTAGTGAAGATATGGAGGATGGTGAAATTAGTGAAGATGGTTAAATTAGTGAAGATGGTGAACAAGAACTAGAAGGGGGTAATTTTATACACAATGCTTCTATAAATGCAGTTGATAGCATTTCAGATGCTGCACAATACGCAGCTGATTCTATTAGTAATATATTTAAATCTGTAACAAATTCAGAAGATATTTATGATAATGATGAAGAATATGATGAAGAATATGATGAAGAATATGATAATTATAGTGAAAATAAATATGGTGGTTCTCTAACGTCTAAAACACCTGTAAAAGTAAGTAAAGAAGATGAAAAAATTAAAAAGTTAAGAGAAGAAATTATAAAATTAAGTGAATCTAAAAATCCAAATCCTGTAATATTAAATAAAATAAATGTTAAAGTAGAAAGATTAGAAAGAGCAGTGAAAGAAAAGAATCGTAAAAGTGCAATTGAGGAACGAAAAGAAATAAATAAATCTGTTAAAGAAGCACTTAAAGAAGGAAAAATAACCAAAAAAAATAAGTATTTTGATAAAATATTAAAACCTAAAAAAACTTCTAGTCCTAGTAGGACTGAAAAAGTTAAAAATGAAATACGTAGTATTCCGTATTATACTTATAAACGTACTACCGATGCTTATCGTGGCCTTACAGATGGAGTAAAAGATACAGCAATAGATATTACTGATACTACAAAAAAAGTTAGTAACTTTATAAGTGGATTAGATAATAAAAGTAATGATGCAATTGATGAAAGAATAGCAAAAACAAGAGTGCTTGATACTGAACGTAAAAAAAAAGAACAAGAAATAGAAAGTTTAAGTAAGAAAAAGGAAAAATTTGATGCTCTTGATAAAATTGATAGTATAAAAAAAGAAACAAATGATGAAAAAGACAGAATAAAAAAACTTGATTCAAAATCGCCAGAACTTCAAAAAATAAAAAAAGAAAAAAAAGCTGAACTAAATAAATTAGAAGAAGAACAAATTAAATTAGAAAAAAAACAAAAAACGGATGGTATAACAACAATTGAAGCGAAGAGACTTACAGAGCTTGAAAATAAGACTGGTGAACTAAAAAAAATTACAGAAAACGAAGGTGAATTAAAAAAAAGTTTAGTTAAAAACCAAGATGAAAAATTAAAAAAGGCAGCAAATACTGCTGGATTGAAAGGTGTATTTAATGAAAAAGGAGAATTAAAAGAAGAATCATTTAAAAATAAATTAGAAGAAAAAAAAACAGCTAGTGAAAAAGATAGAAAGCGAGCTGAAAAAGATTTAGCATTAGCAAATTATGAAAAAAAACAACTAGATAATAAAATTAAAAAGTCAGAAAGAAAAGAAGATATTAATAAAAGATATGGAAAAAAAATGTTAGGAGATACAAGAGCTAATTTTCAAAAAAAATTACAATATACAAAAGCTGGTAGAGATGTAGCAAGTTTTGCTGATAGAAAATATAAAGATGCTAAAAAATCTATTGTTGATGCTAAAAGAGCAGCAGTTCAAGGAACAA
>Ga0181421_1000465_pt1 | contig 11832 bp, 19 predicted proteins | sample 44SPOviralmetaG_FD_130146 | JGI IMG/M metagenome (GOLD analysis project Ga0181421, IMG submission 130146) | Marine viral communities from the oligotrophic San Pedro Time Series (SPOT) site, San Pedro Channel, CA, USA - 44 SPOT_SRF_2013-06-19 | ecosystem: Environmental > Aquatic > Marine > Strait...
ATTGTAGCCAAGCGTACCTTGTTACTTAGTGTTTGCTGTGTATCACCAGCACGTGCTACTACCTCTGACAGATTACAGAACTGGTATGGGCGTAAGATTATCTCACTGCAAGGATTGCAACCGAAGTCATGGTCAGCATCACGTCTGCCATTCTTAGCGGCCTGTACTTGTGCTGACTTACGGTTGAAGATACCACGTTCACCTGACTTACTCTCGTACAGTGACACCCATTCACGCATGAATGTACCCATCTCAGGCTTGCCCTTGTACGCTACAGAGTTGTTAGCCAACGCACGTTGCCCTTCATTCTCCCACCACATACCTGACTTAGCATGTGCCATCTGGTCATCATTAAGATTAGACAATGAAATCAATGCACTACGGCGTACACCACCGACTACAACAACCTCACCAATCTTACACATGATGTCGTGGCATTCAATAGGGAACAGCTTACGACCTGCCGCACCCCTAAACTTGTCAATGACGAACTGAAATAGTTCTTCCAGTGGCTCTGGGCCTGATGCTCTACCACCGAATGTCTTTAGTCGTTCACCTGCGGCACGTACTTGTGACACGTCCCACTTAGGTACTTGACCAGCATACAGCATAGCAATCAATTCACGTAGTGACTTAGCCCATCCGGGTCTGCTATCACCTACCTTGATTATTGTATCCGTCTCATGCATGTCTTCATTAACTGTAGGCATCTTCTCTATATTGTGTCTCTCCACAGAGAAGCCTACACCTGTCCCACACATTAGGATGTACATAGTCTCATCGAATGCTCTAGGGCTATCCACAGGGACGTATGAGCAGTTGTATGCCCCTACGTGGCAACGGTCTAGTGCAGGGCCAGATGTCATCAAGGCTCTCATGCTAGGCATGATGTCTTGGTTCAGTACAGCTTGCTCTAGTTCACTGCGTAGGCCATCATCCAATACATAATTGCAGGTAGAGTACAGGTGATTCTTCATGTAATCAAAGTATCGTTCTACTGTCTCACCCCATGTTTCACGTCGTTGTTCATCTTCTTTCCATCGGGCATACCGTGATAGCGCGATGAAGTTTTGATAGTCTGTTGGTAGGTAATTGCTTTTCATATCTCTCACTCCGTTATAGTTCGTATTGTTCTAATATCAGCACCGTCTACGTCATAGAAGTATTCACGTATGCCATCCTCTATCTCTTCCCCCACCTTACCATCGGCAGGGATGGGGTACTCTTCTTCATCAATGTCAATAGTAATGAACGCTTTAACTCTTACCATCTGCCATTACCTCTTCAATCAACTTATCCAAGTACCACTTGGCTTTCTCTAAGTCTTCTACTGGCTTCTCTTTGTAGTCAAACCGCCAGAGATACTTGAGTATGTTACCTTGCAGGTAATGCTTGAACCCATCACCAGTAGCGGCAGAGATAGCATGTATGCACTCAATGCCTGTCTGGTTGTAGTGTGGTGGACTATTCACCATATCCACACCACCATAGGCTTCCTTGCCAGCTTGCTCTGCTTCATCTTCCATCATCTGTTTCATGTATGTCTCATGTCTCATGCTGAACCCCCTGTCTTAGTTGTGAAGTTAAGATGGACTACATTGCCATCATACTCTTTCTCGACCTTACATTCTTCCTCTAGTTCTACATCAATATCTATCTCGTTGTCAATCATAGTTTCAACATATTCATGTACTAATTTACGTATGCTTTCTTCTTGTTCCATGATAGGTACAGTCGCACATATCATCTTGCAGAAGTGCATGATTTGATTGTAACCATCATCGTCCATAGGATTGTCAGGGAACGCCATGATTGAGATGTCTATCTCTCCACTCCACGTACCATCGTCATCAGCAAAAGGTCTCACTCGTATTATAAAGTCTTCGTCTTGTATCTTCTCCATCATATCTTCTTTGTTCATTTCTTGGTTCTCCTCTTCACTGTTGAGTTTGGGTGACTTATAAAGTCAGGGTGTTTATCCTTTCCTTTCTCTTTGAGCCAGTCCTCTGGAATGATTCGGTCATAGTATCTGAATCCATTCTTAGTACACCAATCACCATAGGATGACTTTGCCCCCTTACGTATCTTACTACGGCTGTTCTCAAACACAAACCGTATATCTAAGTTAGGATGTTGCTTCTTAACTTCAAGATGCTTGCGTCTGTCTGCCGCCATGAACCTGCCTTTTACTTCAATGATAATACCATTGTCAAGTATTATGTCAGGTGTATAGGTACGGTAGGCTAGGTCTTGCCATTCAATCTTAACAGCTTCGTATCTGAATGATACCTTATCTGCCTTCAATCTCTCTGCAATAGTCAACTCTAGCCCACTACGATACCCATACTTACGTGCGGTTCTCCATGCCTTATGGTGCAACTACATCTCCTATGTATGATACAGTCGGAGGTGACTTAGCTTTGGACATTACTGCTGGTAGTTCAGTCAGAGTATCCCAGCAATCAAAGCGGTAATTACAGAACCTACAGCCATCGTTGAGTACCTTGTTGCCTGTCTCCTTACCCCTGAATGTCTCAGGTACTGGTTCAAAGCATCGTTCAAACTTGTTCTCTTTCAATGTATCTGCCGTTGCCTGTATCTTATCAACCTCTGCATCTAGGTCTAAGCCTGTAGCTGGTACGTACTTGAACTCGCCGTTAGCTTTGTTCACTACCCACCATCCACCAACCTTTTTGCCAGCGGCCTTGGCGTAACCAGCAAGCTGTGCTACGTAACCGAAGCCATCTCCTGATGCTAGTGTATCATAAGATTCAAACTTGTTCTGATACGACCAGTTAGATGCTGACTTAACGTCATCTACTGCACCATCAATTACTATGTCGTACTCACCATTTATCTTATCGTCTTTCAACTCTAGTGTAACCTTGCTTGCATCTTCGTACTGCACACCAGCAGACTTTAGCAAGCCCTTGAAGACAGCTTCAACGATGTCTCCAAGCATCATGTTCATCATAAACGTGGTAGGGAAAGGCAGGGCAACTTCTGGTTTGTTCTTGTCATACCATAGCTGGCAGTTAGGTCTGCCAACATTAGACATACGTAACCGGAAGTCACCCCGTGCCTTACCCCCACCGAACTGACGCTTCAGTGCATCGGATACATCATCAGCAACTTGCTTGATTGCATCCTCTGACATAGTGCTACTACCATTAATAGCATCAGTCATGTACTGATGTAACGCCAGTTCAGCAGGGTGTTTCATTATGCTACCTCTTCTTCAACTTCGATGTCAACAATACCATCAACATCCACGTCATCCAAGTCGTTGTCGTGTCTGCTGACAGCCTTCTCTGCGTAGGTATTGATGATGTATGTATTGTAGTTCTCAATCCATGCCATGAAGTCAGCGAACCTGTTCTGGTCATCCTGTGACAGTTCGACTGTCTTAGTAATGTCCAGACTAACTACAGGTAGATAGAAGCTACTACCATTAGGTAGCTTACGTTCTTCTGTCTGTGCAGAAATCATGTGTTGTACAGGAAGACGCTTCATCTTAGCCAGCTTGCTAAAGCATGAGCCTACTTCTTTGAAGGCATCACGATTATCAATCTCCCAGATGAATGGTGTAGTCTGTACTTCTACAGAGTTACCACTTGCATCTACAGGCTCAATCAAATCAACCGTACCTAGTACTACACGTACTCGCTTGACAGACTTGATTAGTTCCTTAGTAGCTTCTGGCAATGACTTGTAGTCTTCAATCCAACCAGAAGGCTTACCGCAGTTGAAGCCACCATCGTTGTCTTTCAAGTCCATGTTGATGTTGTCACTCATCACAGTCTTGACGTAACGATTGGGGGTAGCACCAGATGCCATGACAAACTTCTTGTACATGAAGCGTTGCATGAATGGACGCACCTTGATGTCTTTAGCGTAGTAGGTAGGACCATCTGGAATCTCCAGCTTGTAGTGTCCACCTTCAATCACTTCCATGTTGACACGCTTACCATTCACCTCTGCCTCACCCATGATAGGTGTGTGATGAATGCGTAGTCGTGCCAGTGTGCTAGTCTGTTGCTTAGTAGAGCCACCTTCATGGGCAATGCCCATTGCTTTAGACATGGCGGCGTAGTTGTTAGTATCAATTGTTGTAAGTTCAGTCATGTTGTATCTCCTTTTCTGAGTTAAGTTCCATAGTTATATCAGGTTACATCCACTACGTCAAGCCAATTCTTTCCTATTTTTGCTTCTAATAGTAGTGGTACATTGAACACCACACCCCATCGGGATGTGATGAGTGAAGGTAGTGCATCATTAGTAGCGTTGATGACATTGATAACCTGCGATTCTTCGTCAGGGTGTACGTCAATAACAATACTGTCATGTACTGAGTTGACTACACAGCTACGCATGTCCTTCAACAATGCGTCAATGTGTAGCAATGCAACAGGTACTATGTCTGCCGTAGCAAATGATTGCACAGGGTAGTTCTTTATCTGGGTAAAGAATGATACTGTACCATTAGTCTTACGTACAACATCAGGAAAAGCGAACTGCCTACCTGATGGCGTAGTAATATGCCTAGTGTTTACAGCTTCTTTAGCCAGTCGGGAGTGCCAAGCTGAGACTCCCTTGTACTTCTCGTTGAAGTGCTTGTAGTATGCGGCCTCTGATTGTGACCGTCCGTATCCACTTGCTCCGTAGAGTGGTGCAAACGTGTGCGCCTTCGCATCTTGGCGATTCGTAGGTTGACCAGCATCGGTAATAACTTTAGCGGTATACGCATGTACATCAAATCCAGTAGATACTTCATTAATCGCAACTCCATCTTGTGATAGGAATGCGGCGGCGCGGAACTCAAGCTGTGCAAAGTCAGCTTCCATTACCTTACCACCAGCAAACCGTGATACAAATACCTTCTTAACAGGGAAGGTTCCACCTCGCGGCATGTTCTGCATGTTAGGGTCAGCACCAGAGAACCTGCCAGTAGCAGTGCGGTGCTGTAGCAGACGGACATGCAGCTTGCCATCTTGCTTGGTGTGTAGTGCAATGCCATCAACGAATGATGACAGGTATGTGTCAACGGCTGACAACCTACGTACCTTAGTCAAGAAGTCAACTGCATCTGTCATACCCTTAGACTTAGCAACAGACTCAAGCAACTCAAGGTTAGTCTTGCTGGTACTAAAGCCATTGGCACTAGCCCACTTAGCAGACGGTGGCTTGAACTTTAGTCCAGCCAAGTGCTGACTAGGTATAAGAGTATAACCAGCCCCACTACAACGTGGACATTTATTTGTGTTAGCGAATGGACTTCCATCTTTCTTTACCTTTCTTATCTGGCCTGTACCATTACACTCATGGCACTGCTTTGCTGTTGTCTTGTACACACGTTCTGTACCGCCAGCCATGAGGCTACGGAAGTCTGCGTCTGCCATGTAAGGGTCAATAGCGTTGCCCCAATAGGGCTTGTCTAATATCTTACGGCTGTATATAACCCACGACAACTGCTCTGGGCTGTTGAGGTTGATAGGTGTATCACCCATCAGCTTACGTACATGAACTTGTAAGTCGTCAATAAGATGACGCTTCTCCTGTTCAAACTCTTGACGCACCTCATCCAGCTTGGCAACGTCAACACTAAATCCACGCTGATAGATACGTGACAGACATACAGCTACGTCATTAGTGAGTGTCACTGTAGGCATGAGCCTTGCATCTGCCTCTGTGTTAAGGCGATACACTAGCTTGTCAGACAGTTGCTGTGTAGCATGTAGGTCAGCAGATAGATACTCAGACAACTCATCGTGCGGTATATCACGAGTAGAGTAACCCTTCTTGAAGTACTCCTTGAGTGTGTCCTGCTTCTTAGTATCCAACTCATAGCGTTCAGCACAAGCCTCAAGTGATAGCGGCTCTTTGATACCACGCTGTAGCACATACTCTGCAAGCATAGTGTCAAACACAGGGCCATCATATGTGAAGCCTGACTCCCATAGCCATAGCAAGTCGTGTGCCGCATTGTGCATGATGAGAACTGTAGTGGCATCAAGAAACTCTTGTACCAATACGTGTCCATACTCATCTGCATCTACCTCACTGTGGTCAAAGGTAACGATACGTTCAACACCTTGGTCAGTCAGCATACCCACCATAGTCAGTGAGTTCTCTGGCTCAAAGGGGTCAAGGTGCATCTTACCACCACGCTTGGTGACAGTGTTCTCTACATCAAGTGTTAGCTTCATCCTTCGTACCTCGCTGTCAGATAGTCCAATTCACAGTTCACCATACCGTGCCAGCCATTCAGCTTGTTCTTCACGATGTTCATGTGACGTAGTGGGCTATCTTCTTCCTGTCCTTCAACTGTAGGTGACTTACCAATCAGTATCATAAGGTCAGCCTCTGCCGCCTTACCAGTACGTGAGCCTTCCATCATAGACTGATTAAGTTGTGACCGTCCTTCTGCCTCTGCTGATAGCTGAGACATATAGAATACAGCACAGTCATACGTCTTGGCTATCTGTCTAGCATGAATAGCGCAAGCCTTGAGTGCTTCGTCAGGACGAGAGAAGCTACCAGCAGTCTGGAACTTATCACCCATGTCAAGCACAAGTATGTCAGGCTTGTATGACTTGCATACAGACTCAACCCAATTCATGTCACGACCACCAGCTTCTTTTATTCTGATGTTGCTCATCACTGGTTCGTATAATGACCTAGCCATTTGCATGTTAGCCTTAACATCACGGGCTGACATACCTGCGGCGGCTGTCAAGTATCTAGCACCAACACGGTGGGTAGGTTCCTCATTACATAGGATGACACACTTAGCACCCTGTGATGCGAACCCACCCGGCGCGGCTATTAAGCTGGCATGGAAGGAAGTCTTGCCAGTGTTAGGCCGTGCGCCTACCTCAATCAACTGACCACCACTGACACCCTCAACCTTACGTGTTACGCTAGGTATATTAAATGACCACTTGGCTTCTAGTTCAGCCTTTGCCATCAATGTCTCAATGCTGATGTCATCCCACTCAATCTTCAGATTAGGAGTGAAGTCATCACCATACTGCTCAAGTAGATTGCGTAGTGCTTCAAGTGTAGCGGCAGAACCGTTGACCATATCGAATCCGATATTGGCTACGTCCTCACCGATAACCTGCTGGAATAGTTTGGACAGCACCTCTTGTGCTACGTCACCACCCATAGGTTGCTCACGCTTGATGGTATTGAACAGAGATGTATAGGCTTGCTTCTGTGCAGTGGTGAGTGTCGGGTTGTTCGACATGAACAATGCCTCTATCTCATCAGGTGTCACAGTACGTTCATACCTATCCATAGCCGTATCAATAGACTCTTTAATCTTACGCACGTCCTTGCTGAACAAGCGTGTAGGACAGCGCGAACCACGATGGTCATCGTAGAACTCCTTATCCATTAGGCTTCTTATCAATGTAAGTTCCATGTGGTTATTCTCCTATCTGTCTGCGGAGAGCATCTAGCTTCTCCATGTCTGTCGGGTTTCTATACTTTATATCATCCACCAACCTCAATACGCGAACATCCGAAACGTGTCCTCGTAGTTCCTTCATCATGTGTAGCGTCTTAGGTAGAGCATCGGGGTCTAACGCTATGATTGCCGTTGAGAACTGTGAGAGATACCTTTTATGCGACTCTTGCAACGATGTTCCAAGAAGCGCAACCCCGACAAAGGAACCGTAACCAACAACGGTTGCACTCACACAGTCCTCAACAACTACTGCGACTTTACCATGTCCAGAGACATAAGGCAAGCCACTATTTCCATATCTTTTCCACTTAGGTATTCGCTTACTCAATGACCTACCAGTTGCGTCAACCAGCTTGCCATCATGTACAACAGGGAATACCACACGGTCTTCCTTGACATCATACATCAAGCCATGCTCATCCTCGTGGATACCCCACTCAGCACACCACTTGACTACTGCACGTTTGTTACGGTGCGGTACGATGTAGGTAGGCAGTTCAAACTTCTCATCTGCAAAGTCTTCTGCACCTGTGAAGCCACGGCGTATATCATCTACTGTAAGATGGACACGAGTACCACCTGACACACCACAAGATACCTTGTAACAGTTCCAGATAAGTTTACCCATGTTGTTGGTTACAGTGAATGTCTTTGTCCCATTACATGATGGGCAGTTCATCCTGTGCGTGTGTCCATTAGGTATATCTAAATCACTTACTATGTTATATATGTTCATAACTATATCTCTTTCTGTGTGGCAGTTAAGTGCTTTTACCATGAGATTTACGAGTTGTCAACGCATTATTTGCAGAGGCATACGTATTCTTCATGTAAGGTTTAACTGACTGTGGGTTAGTGTGTCCTGTTACCGACATGATTTGTCCCATAGGTACACCAGCTTCGACCATCTGTGTCGTACCAGTCCTTCGTAAGTCAGACAGTCGTAGTTCATCAGACAGCCCAGCTTCGCGCATGACAGCCCGACCAGCTTTGGATAGCCTCTCCATACTGTATGGGTGGTACTCGCCCTGTACGGGGCTTGTACGTGGCACTACGTAGGTTTGGAATCCAAAGTCAGCCTCTTGTTGCGTCAGCATAGACAGCAAGTCATCGTCAATGGGTAGTGTAACTGTTGCCCTGCGCTTCGACTGTTCCAAGTACAGCTTCTTCTCATGCAGGTCAAGGTTATCCCATGTCAGTAATCGCATGTCACCTAGTCGCTGACACCATTCGTATGCCATGTGTACAATCAAGCCAAGACTACGCCACTGAAAGTCACTGTATGCAGTGTCGAGGAATTGACGTACATTGTCCTCAGTCCACACAACTTTACGTTGAGGTGCTGTCTTACGCTTGACACTGGCAAATGGATTGACTGTTGCATACTCCATCTCAATAGCATAGCGATACACAATAGATGAGACAGTACAGGTGTGATTGGCGAGGCTGATGCCCCGCGCAACCCACTCTTCGTAAGCGTGTTTGGCTTGCTTACTTGTCAACTCATCATACTTTACATCACCAAATTCCTTACACATTACACGCAAGAAGTATTGATAGTCTTGTTTAGTTCTATCACGTAACATATTGTAATCGTTAGATGTATAGTACTTGTCAACGAGTTGCTGAACTGTCTTCATCATGCCGCTAACAACTCCTTGAACTGCTTGCTTTCAATCCACTGTGCTACCTTTGCTTCACGCTGAAACATATTCACTGCCTCAGTATCACCGCCAGTGTTACGTAGCTTGAAACCATTGCGGTCATCAGCATAGCTTGAGTAGTTAGTGAACGCAGAGTACAAAGCCCAAGCATTGTGACCACGGACGTTAGCTTCTTGAGCATACAGCCCAAGCATCTTGTCACCTACCTTCTCTGACTTGAGCAGAGAGTGAAGCATGTCACGTACATTTGTGTACACTAGAGGCTTGTTAGCCCAGCCCTGCAAGCGTTCTGACTGTGCATAGAAGTCCTGCTTGCTACGGTTAAGCTGACCAATGAATGTGTCAAGGTCAAAGCCACTGGTATTCTTACGGCGTACCTTGTCATGCTCCCCACGTATCTGCCCATTGGTACAGAAGAAGTCGATAGCACCGAACAGCACAGTGTTTGAACACGTACCATCCACACCATGCAATGCAATGATGCGCTGTGCTACCTCAGTCTCATGCTTCGGGGTAGTAATCTTAGCTTTCACATTAGGCAGGGTCATGTCCATCATAGCCCAGCCATTGTGATGAGCATCACGCCATGCAATGTTAGCACCATCCACCTCATGTGAGGTAAGGTTCTCTGTCACTGTGTCCATGACACTACGGAAGAAGTCACCATGTGATGCACAGGTGAAGTCCTTGCCAACGATGGCGATAGGTTCAGCAGTGCTACGATTGATGACATACTTCTTGTCACTAACTCTTGTTGGTTCAAAGTCTACCTTGAAGTCAAGGTTCTCAGGGATGTATTCTAATGGCATATCTATTCTCCTTTTGTTTGTGTAAGATGCAGTTATATCATATAAGATAAGCTGTGTCAATCACAACTGTCCAGCCTTTCTATTACAGCCATCCATACATTCAGTTCTTCATTGAAGTATGGTGGCTTTACCATTCTAGTCATGTAACCCAATGGGTTATACATATCCATGTAGTCCTCTACTCTACCTTCCAGCAGGTCAGGTGAACTAGCCATGATTCTGTGTTCTCGCATAGTGTTACTCATCGTCATCCCCCCTTACATCTTCGGCGTACTCATAGTCTGCCCAATACATCTGCTGTCCATGTTCTTTGCATTTAGGCTTGGCGAATACACCAATCCCACGCAATACATATTCAGCATCCTGCAATTCACACACTTGGTTGTATGTGATAGGGCATTTGTCATCGGTGGTCATGCCGATGTCTTTTAGCAGGTTGATTACTTTCAGTAGTTTCTTGCGGTCTTGTTCAATCATGTTCACCTCCTCTGCCTCTACCCAGACCACCAAAATACTGTGGCCTACGTCTGGCTGTTTCAAATACACCTGTAGTAATAAACACACCAGCTATCAACAGGGCGTGTGCTACGGCACTAATACCAAAGACAGTGACAGACCCGACAGACATACCAAAGATAATACACCACATCCATGCCAGCACCTGCATTACCATGTGCCGTGTGTTGTTGTCTGGTATGCGTGACAGTGGGTTGTGCTTACTGTCCATGATTAGTTTATATGCTTTAATCATTGTACTCCTCATCATCTGTTGCAAACGCTAAACAAATTATACCCTCTGCACCGCTATCAACTTCATCAAAGGGTAGTCCAACTTGGTTAAGACGGTCTCTCAAATCTTTTACAGTAAAAACCGCGTTGTGCAAAACCATTACGTCGCTTCCCTCACGTTCATGCCCGACTAAGGTATTTACATTTAGGTCATCACAGATGTATGAGTAGTCGTAGTTGGGCATGTTAAACAGCTTGACTGTGTCATCCTCATTACGGACATAATCATCCGCTTCAAAATCCGTTACGGCTATCGACATATCCCATACCACTGCACCATAGGTTTTATTTGGGTCAAACATTATCAATCTCCTCAAACTTACAACGTGTGTTATAATACGCCATCAACAGTGCGGCAACCTCTGGAAATCGTTCCCAGTCAACAGGTCTGCCACCTAATTGCATCTCAATCTCTGCGTCAAGTGCTACCAGTATAGCGTTAACTTCTTTCTTTGGTAGGTCAAGCATCATCATCATCAATCTCCTCTACTTCTACTTGTGAGTGGTAATTACCATCGTATTCTTTCCAAATCAAATCAGGTTCAAAGGCCATACGCTTGGCTTGGTCAACGGATTCAGCGTCAACGGTGGCAACACATTCCACTGTATAGCTTCGGGTTACTTCATACTTGGGCATCGTCAGTCTCCTGTTTTGGATACCAAACATCTACATCACACCCACAATTAGGGCAATGCAAATTTGTAAGGATACTAAAGTTTTCTGTTTCATCTGATATGTCATGGTCACTGCCCCATATCAGTTCGTGACTACAGTGCCAGCAGTTCATTCTTCTAACTCTACATGTACAGTGTGATAATCTTGGTCAACATACGTCCAACCACCATCGTTTTCCACATCTATGTCAGCACCAATGAGGTGCATGGTCTGCTCTCTGGCAATGTCATGTGCTATGTTCCTTGCTTCATCTTCGCAGGTTGCCTCAATCTCAAAGTTGCGGTCATACCAAACCTCTAAGTCAATCTTGACGTTGTATAGTTTCTTTTGCATAAGCTTTATCCTTATGTTGTTTGCGTTGTATTACCCATACCAGTAACCAAAATCACTTGTCAACAAAAAAAAACAGGGGCAACAAATTAA
>Ga0181421_1000466_pt1 | contig 11825 bp, 6 predicted proteins | sample 44SPOviralmetaG_FD_130146 | JGI IMG/M metagenome (GOLD analysis project Ga0181421, IMG submission 130146) | Marine viral communities from the oligotrophic San Pedro Time Series (SPOT) site, San Pedro Channel, CA, USA - 44 SPOT_SRF_2013-06-19 | ecosystem: Environmental > Aquatic > Marine > Strait...
AAAAGGTATTAAAACCTTATACTATACTCGGACTGAGTCAGTGTTACGTGGAGATATTGCTGAACAAGCAATGGATGACGGCTGTCTTAGTTGTGACGGATAATAAAAAAAGGGGAGGTCTTACGACTTCCCCTTCTTTATTAGGAATATTAGGTATGGTACGCCCAGTTTTTTTTATTCCTTTTTATTATACAATATTTATCTTCTATAAATTTTATCCTCTATTTTATCTAAACGATTATTTTGTTCTTTAATGTGTTCTTCTAAAAACAAAATCTTTTGATCTATAAGATCATGAGACGTTTGTGGAGGTAACTTTTTAGCCTCTTCAATACCAACTTTGTTTAACTGAATCTGCTCAGTCAAAGTGGTATAAGTCATTGTTATAGATATTAAACCACCTACTATTAATATAATAGTTTTTAAATCTAAGCTTAAATCTGGCTTTCCATCGCCGTCAATGTCTACACCTACTTCTTTTTTCATAATTTATTTTTTACCCTTTAGTAATACTTCTCCAGATGGTCTTTTATCTGGATTATCTCTTGGAACAATCTTATTATTATTATTATTATTATTATTGCTCGATGATCCACTTGATCCTTTACTAGGAACATAGATAGGTCTGTAATTATTATAACTAGGTTGATAATAATTATTATACCATCCGCCATAGTATCTATTAGGATATGATATAACGTTATAATAAACGTTAGGTTTAATCATATTAATAGGTAATCTTAACGTATCACCTTGTTCTGTGACCGCTAAAACATGCGTAATTTGTATTTTAGGTTTAGTGTTATACGTTCCACAACTAGCAAAGACCACAAAGGCCATTGCACAAAGGACAATTTTCCATAATTTCATTTTTTCTTGTGTTTATTACAAAAAGATCTTGCAGCTTCTTTACTGCCAAATCCCCATTTTTTAAGAGCCATTTTTAGTTTAGTCGGTTCTCCTTTTGAATTTTTTAACGACCCAGCCATACCACCAAATCTACAAGCAAACGAAACTCTTTTAGGACTAGTTCCACTTGTTGCTCTTTTGTTTAAGGTTTTACCTGTTTCTTTTTTATGCTTAGCTCGCATAGCGCGGTTTTGCTTTTCATAAGCGGCTTCTTTTATAGCTGGACCTTTTACTTTATAAGCCATAATTTACTTTCTGTTTTTAGGTAGTATTTTAACTTTTCCATTTTCAGTTCTAGCTCTACTACAACTGTCGTTTATACAGGTTCCAGAGTAAGTACCTTTTCCATATTTCCAAGATACTCTATCTCCTTTTCTGCTTTTAGCTGGTCCTTGTAATTTTGCAGCTCCTCTCATTTTTTGAGCATTAGCTAAAGCCGAATCGTTTCCGCCTCCTTTTTGCCCAATAGATTCTACTCTTTTTCTCATTGTATCCCATGTAGGGTTGTGCATAGTGTCGCTCCAACAATGAGCTGGTCCTTTTTTAATCATATTACTTTGTATTTAGTTGTGTTGTATTCTTTATAAGCTTTTAAACATTTATTTCTATTATCTTCTTCTGAAACATAACTGACATGGATCCAGTTAGGTTGTGTATCTGTACCAAACTCCCATATCATTTGATCAAAATTTAAATTTTCTTTAATCCAATGATACATTTCTGCATTTGATTTTCTACCATAAACATCGTCAATATCCATAGCTTGGCCTTTACAATGTTGACTAGATGATGCTCCACCTATTTCATTATTAAGTGCAGCTGATCTAAAAAATGAATTTACTTTTATAGGTCCTCCAACCCATTTACGTAAAGGTTCAAATATTTTTTCTGCTAAAAGTTTCATAGCTTCTATTTGATTAGGGCTAGGTGTATTGTCTATTCGTTCTCTTTTAGCTGTACTAGAATGTATAGCTTCAGCATAAGTTATATTCTTACTTATGTTTTCCATAATTTACTATTTTGTTAGTCTATATACTTTGCTTTCAATTGATTCAACTTGTATGTTGCGGTCATTTTTTTATCTTCTTTTTCCTTACGTCTTATACTGTCTCTCATTACGCCTGGTAAAGCATTTAATACCTGTGCTCTTAATCTTTTCTGTATTTTTTCTAATTCTTTATTGGTCTTTCTAGTTGCCTTACTTTTTTCTATGCCTTCAACTTTTCTTTTTGATTTAGCATTTGTTTTTATAAGATCATGCTCTTCTATTTTAGCATTTACATCCCATGTTTTCCAACCTAATCCTAAAGCTAATCTTTGGTATGCACTGTTTCTATTGTCTAAAGCTTCGGTAATAGAATTAACTTCATTAAAAACTCTATCTAAAGGTAAATTTAAAGTAGCAGAAGCAACATTACCTATAACATCATACTGAGGACTTAATTGAAATCTATCGTCAATCATAACGCTATAACCTCTTTCTGCTATAACATCTTTTTCAAAGTCTTCTATATCTAAAGCATTATTTATTTTTCTAATCTTAGAACTTATAGGTGGAGATATACTTGTTAAAGCTATTAATAAATCTGCATTAGCTCTAGATTTTTGTAGAACTGTCATGTCTTCTCTTTCGTTATATTCCATTATAACGTTTTTAATAGTAGACACAACTGCGCCAGCTAAACCAGATCCTCTTAAAATAGTATCAATCATGTTGTTAGCAACTCGTGTTACTTTTTTATTTTCTTTATTACCTTGCTTAACTAACCAAGCATCTCTTTCTTTGTCTGTTTTAAAATCAGGCTCTTCTTCATCATCTTCAAACCCAGGTACAAAAGCAAACATAGCATTTTGTAATGTAGAGAATATTAAGTTTTGAATAAACCCGTAGTATAATATCTTAGATATATTTGTTTTAGCATCACCTCTTCTGTTTATAAGATCTTGCCCAGCTTTTTTCATTAACCTAGTGTACTGCATAGGTGTGTTTTGAAATGCTAATACTAATCTACCTAATACACCTGCTTGCTGTGATGATATTAACATAGGATCTGCTGACTGTTGTGTCTCGTCTGATATAGCTGAGAAATCATCAAATGCTTTTTTCTCTGCATCTTCAGTTGTATATCCTTCTTTTTTATACGTGTTGATTCTGTTTCTATAGAACGATGCACCACCTGTAGATATTGCTATACTATCTGCTATTTGCGTAGGTGTAAAACCTATTTTTAATAGATAAGATAAAACACCTTCCATACCACCTTTTCTAGACGCTTCAGCAATTTCTTTTTCTTGTATATCACCCTCAAGCCCTTGTCTTCTAGCTTTTAACTTAGGTGAGTTAAATATGTACACTACATCTTTCCAATACTGAGGTTGATTAGCAAATGCTAAACCAGCTTTTAAAGGATTATTATCTGACCAGTTAACAAAGTTACCAGCAGACAACATCTGTAGCAATGCAGATCTTCTGTTAAAGAACATAATAGCACCAACAGAGTTATTAACCCAGTTGTTCCAAGCAGTCACTATTCTACCTGATCCAGCAGCTTTATTGCTACCAGTCTTCATTCTGTATAAAGAATTTTCTAAAGCTTCTCTTACTCTAAAGCCATACACAGCTTCTATTTTATTCATATTTTTAGGGCTGAATAAAATATCTGCATTGTCATTAAATTCTTTTAAATAATCGCTTCTGTTTATTTCCCTAGATAATCTACCTAAGTCTCCTATTATTGTGGTACCATCCCAAAATTCATTAGGTGGAACATACGTATCTTGTTTAGTAATTAACTTAACACCTTCAGCATAAGCAACTAAATCTGTATTTGCTTCCACTAGTTTTACTAATTGGTTTTGATCTGTCTTAGAAAGACCAGGTATAGTTACACCATCTTTATTCCATAAGTAAATTCTAATTGCTTGATCGTGGGTATACTTAGTACCACCAATTTTTTTATTTAATTTTTTCCTAACATTAGGACTAGTTTTTTGTAAAACTTTATAAGCATTTTTAATTCTATTCTTAGCTAGTTCCATAGCATTAATAGCACCCATGTAAGGTTTAATTAAAGCTTTATCAAAAAAGTCTTGATCTAATTCACCTTGCTTACCTTTACCAGCAAATGTATACATAGTTAATCCTCTAAAGTCATCAGCAGACGGAGGTATAAAAAATGCAAATCGTTTTTGATTTTTACCTAATCGTCTTGCTAAAATATCTGAGTAAGTAGATTCTGATTTAACACCCATGTTTCTTTCGATCATGTCATTAAAGTCTTTATCTATTTTTTCACTAAACTTAACTCTAGCTTGTTGTACATCAGACTTAACATCTAATACATCAAATACATTTCTAACTGCTTCTACGTTTTTAAAAGCATCATCAGCAAAATAAAAATCATTATAGCCATCAGCATATTTACCTATCATCCACTCGGCTTTAGCTTCTGCCGTACCGTTTTCTAATCCAGTTATATTTTCTAAAGGTATGTTTAAACCGATCTCATCTAAAAACTTTTTAATGTTTATAGCAGAAGACTGAGGTCTAGCGGTTAACACAAATATATCTTTGCTACCAAACTTACCTTGTCTTTTTAAAGCAACATCTGCTAATGGACCTTTCTTACCTTCTTTAACCTCGTTAAATTCACTGAAATCAAACTCAGCACCTAACTTAGTTAGTCCAGATGCTTCTAAAGCAAATTCACCTGCATTAAGAGAACCTGTTGTTCCATCAGGCATAGTATATAATACATTACTATTTGACTGCGCAAGTGTATCGTCAAAATCAAACACACTAATACCTTTTCTTTTTTCACTATATTTAACACTATCTCTAGCATCAGCCATAGCTTTATCAGCAGTATTATTTTTAGCTATAACTGTAGAAGCATTTGGTTTAAAAGTTTTATTAACTGTTTCAGTTACTTTTGTAGAAAACTTAGCTTTAGCTTTTATATCTTTTAAAGATACACCTTCTGCTAAAAATTCTCTAGTAAATAGTTTTTGCTCCGCTAAGGATAAACCATTTGTTCCGAACAACCATTCACTAAAAGTTTTACCTTCATCAATCAATGTATAGTTATCTAAGTTTACATCTGATTCTGTTAGTCTTATTACAGAAGCAAATCCTTCAGGTATTACTAATTCACCTTTAAGTATTCTAGGAGCTATTTTATCCCAAAATATATCGGGCATTGTAGAACTATAAAGTAAATTAACTTTATTATCATCGTCAATAGTTAAAGGACCTTGCATATAAGCAGCGCTAACTATTTTAAAAGCGTCTTCAACCATACCATCTTTTGCTGCACCTAATAAAAAACTACCTATTTGATTTGCTGGAAAATTATGTTCTTCTCTAATTTTAGATTCAAAATCTATTTTACCGTTTTTAAAAGGTAAATATAATATGGGAGGAGAAACTCTCATTAAACTTCCCATATTGTTTTGCCCATCATCTAATATTTGTTCAAAAATAAAAGTTTTGTTTTTATTACCAGGTTTATTTAAAAAAGATTGAACATCTATCATAAACGCTTCAAGAACTTTTAATTTAGCATATTGATTTCTAATAAACTTATCAGGATTTGCTAAAACTTTTTTAACAAACGCTTGCGATAGTTTACCTACTTTTCCAGATTTTCTAGTGTTTTCAGTAGAAGCTGTTTTGTAAGCGTCTCTTTTCTGTTCTACATTATTATTTGTTCTTGGAAAAAGTCTATCAAACAATGGTGTTGCACCTATAGAGTTTCTTGAAAGAGAAGAAGTTGTTGATTGTCTTATAATATTTCTATACTGTGGATAGTCGTTTAAAAATTCAGTTAAACCAGGAACAAATTCATTTTCAAATCTTGGTGATAACACTTTGTAACCGCTTTTTTCTATAAGCTTTATTTTATCATCTTTTTTAAGAGATAATCCTAATTTATTTTTAACATCTGCTACGGTAATATAACCAAGATTATTTAATTCTTTAAGTGTTAAATTTTTAAGAGTATTATTTGTTATTTTACCTGTTTTTAAATTTCCGTAATTTTTTAATTTTAATGCAAAATCTTTTGTACTAAATTGAACTTTGCTTCTACCAGCTCTTGTGCTAGCTGTAATTTGTTCTGGAGTTCTAGCAGATTTTATTTCACCTTTTTTAATTAGTGCTTGTATTTTTTGATCTACAACCGTATTGGCTACAATAGCTCCTTTTAAATTTGCAAGACCTATAAGTAGTCTACCAAACTCAGTTCTTGCTTTACCTTTGGGTGGTACATTAAATTCACCTCTACCTGTAATTCCTAGTTTTTTCTGTACTTTAGCTATGGTTTCATTAGTTATATTACCTATAAATTCAGGCTTCAATCTTCTAACGTATGGTTGACTTGATGTTCCTTTGGCTCTACCCTTAGGGTTTGTTATAGCATCTTTTTTAGTTTCTTTGTTTAAAGCTTTAGGATCAATGTAAGTTTCATAGAAAAAATCTAAAACACTGGGTGCAATACCCAATGATCTACCTTGTACCTCTTTATCAACTTTAGTCTCCTGGCCTTGTTCTGTTGTTACAGCTGTTGGCGTGCTTATGCTATATTCAGGAAATAAAGATATTAGTTTTTTTGCATCTTGAACATTAACATAATCACTTTGTATTCTTTCAGCCTCTGAAATTACTTTTCTACCATCAAGTACTTTATTTTGACCGTATGTAAGATCAGCACCTTTTTTAAGTTTGCTAGGGTTTATGCCATAAATTTCACCTGCTATTTTAGAACCATACTTATCCGATATACTTCTAAAATCTGTAGTATAAGATCTTGATTCAGGATTTATTACAACTTCATTTTTATTAACCTCTACAAGGTTGTCAATATCTGCTGGTACTCCTGGTAGTTTTCTTGGATCTACTAAAGATTTATCTTTACCCTCTGATTTTTTTCTAGCTTCTAAATCAATAGTATCTTCTGCTGTTTCTTTACTTACAAATTGAGATTTTTCTGTTATTCTAACCTTATCTTTATTTGCTTCTATTTTTTCTTTAAAAAATCCTTTACCCTCTCTACCTACAGTTGAATATACCCAGTTAGTAAAAGATCCTTCAGTCTCAGGTTTATATGTTCTTATAACTCTAGGGAAAGATTTTTGTACAAAACTTGTTGCTTCGTCAGTTGTTATATCACCTGCTCTAACATCGTAACCCATAGCGGCTAAAGCTGTATTAGTATATTGCTGTAAAAAATTAGTGTCTAATAAAAATTTACCTTGAGCGTTTAAGTCACTACCTAAATTCTTATATTCAATAGCTAGATTATTTATATCTTTATCAGACTTTTGAGATTCGTTTACATTTCCTTCAAAACTTTCTATAGCTTTTTTAGTTGAACTAGATACTTTACCTTTTCTAAATGCAGAGTTACTAGCAGCTAAATAGCTTAAAGCTTTTTCAGGTGTGTTTAAATTATTAGGATTAGTACTGTTTAAAAGTCTAGTAATGAAACTATCATCTTGTTCTATTTGTGCAACGTCTTCATATGCAAACAATTGCTCTTGTAAGTATTTAGTATACTCATCTTGAAACTTAGCGCTTTTGTTTTTAAAATCTGTGATAACAGTTTCACCATATATTCTACTTAACATGTCTATTGTTTCGTTATGAATATCTTGTATAGCTTTATTAGAGCTAGTGCTTGCTGCTTCAAATAAATTTACAGCATATTTTTTTCTGTTTTCAGGTTTTATCCTAGCATCATCAATGATGTGATTAATCTCATGCAATACAACTGTACCTGCTCTTATTATACCGTTGTCAAGATCAGCATTCATTGCATCTTCATTTTGTGTTATTATAGTTTTACCTATAACAAGACCAAATGTTTTACCTTCTTTTAGTTTATTGTAAGATTCTTTAGCTTCAAAAGGAGAAAGTCCAGCCTCTTCAATAGCATCTGCTATTTGTTGATCTGTTTTAACACCTACAACTGTTATACCTTTTACATCACTAAGTATAGAGGCAGCTTGTCTATCTATATTTAATTGGTTACTAAAGCCTCTACCTTTTTGTAAAGCCATATTAGCACCTATGTTTTCATAGATTTTATCTTTCTGCTTGTCATTTAGATCTGCATATCTACTTTCAACAGCTTCAACAATTGCAGGATCTGACTTAGCATTGTCTGTATTTTCTAAAACCGTCTCTTGTCTTACAGCATTTATTATTTTAACAAGCTTATCTTTTGTAGATGCAGCTTTGTAATCAACATCGTCTTTTAATTTATTATCATAAATAGTATAAGTAGCGCCTAAAGCATTTTTAGCCACATCATAGTTAGAAGCCTTAGACCCTTTTTCTTTTATATTATTTATTTGATTATCAAGACTACTTAAAGTATTTTCTATATCTTTTTTTTCTTGCTTAGTTGATTTATTTTTTAAAGCTTCTATGGCTGAAATTTGTTGTGCATCTGTACCTGGTTGTATACCTAAACTTCTTAAATAATCTTGTTTAATTAATTGAGTACCTATTAATCTTTTTAAATCAGAATTACCTTGACTGTCTTCGTTTGTAAGATTTAAAAGATCTACAGAGTTTGAGTCTATGTCTAGTCCCATGCCTATTAATTCTTGTTGATAATCAAACAATAAAGCTTTTTTTATGTTTGGATCTGTAGCATTTTGTATAGACAAAGAAAGATCATTTAACGCAAACCTTTTTTTATTTAAAGCTTTTTCATATTCTTTAATTAAACCCATAGAGTTCATACCGCTATAAGTTATACCTGTTGACTGAGACATACCAGCCGTAACTACAGTTGCCCAGAAAGTTTCGTTAGCACCTTTTAAAAATGTTTCTCTATCTGCACCTCTACCTAATATAGCTGTATCAGTTATAAAGTTTTGCCCAGCAAAAATACCTAGTTCTTCTACAGTCTCAAGACCAGTTCTACCAACTAAAGGTCTACCTATTATATTTATTGCTTTTGTAAATCCACCTTTGTATAAATTTTCTGCTATTGCTTTTCTGTTTACAGTATTAAAGTTTTTAACTAAAGCTATAGAATTAGCCGCTGTACCCAAGAATCTAGTAAACGTACCTTCTATTAATGCGTTAGATGTAGAAGCAAGCATTATTTGGCTGTCTGTTAATTTTTCCATAGCTAGAGTAGTATTTATATCTCTCATAGCCATATCATAATTATACTTACTAATTTCACCTCTATCAAAAGCAGCTTTATATATTTTAGCTTGCTCCTCTGCTTCTTCGTATGTATCAACCTCTATGCTTAAGTCTCTAAATGTTTGTGTACCCGACACAGCACCAAACCCTATACCTATTGTATTAGCCACTGTTGCATTTGTTAAGCCTAAAGCAGATCCACCACCTGCTGTAGCTAAAGCTAATGTAATGTTTGCTGACTGTTGGCCTAAAGTTCTAAGAATATACTCAGCGCTAAACTCAGGCTCAGTCATTGTTTTGTAATAATTATTCTTATCGTTTAATTGCTTTTGTTTACCTATAGCCCACTCAGAATCAAACAAAGTTGGTACTGTTAGAGCAAGAGTAGAAAAAGCATCATTAACATCTTTAACTAATAAGTTGCCTAATCCAAATTCTTTATTTGCTGCAGCTATTATGTCGTCATTTTTTTCTGCATCTTGTAACTGATCGTAAAAAGCATTACGATTGTTTATTATTTTATTAGCAGCATTTTTTCTATCAAATTCTAAATTATGATATGTACTTTGTAAACCCGCTAGCTTTCCACTTATGTTTTTTATTTTTTCGTTTTCAGAAGTTGAAACTTTTCTGTCAACTTTTATTCTTAACAAAGGCCCACTAGGTGTACTGGTTGTATAAATATAAGCATCTTCAGGTAATTGTTTACCTAAAGATATTACCTCTTTTGTTATTGAATCTAGTTTAGCAGGGTAAAAATCTTCATAAGCTTTTATAGCTTCTTTTTCATCTTTTTGATAAGCTCTTTTAATTATAAACTTGTTAGTGTCAGAAATATCACCACTTATTTTTATTTGATCTCTAATGCTACCATCTAAATCTAAGTTTTCTACATCAATTTTAGCAATTTCTGTAATGTCCCCAGTCTCTTTGTTTCTTGTTATTCCAGCTATTTTTGTATTATAATAATTGGCTAAATCTAATAATTCACCTTTATCAAATTCAGTTAATATATCTTCTAGCATAGTAGGAATACCTTTATTCACCTCTTTAAAAGCAACATCTTTTATACCAATGTCAACACTTGATTTCATTGCGTCAATAAAACCAGCATCTACTAAGCGTTGTTTTAACTCATCCGGCAAACCATCTAAAGCTGTAAGTTCTTTTATTATTTGATTAGGCGATACGCCTTGTCTTCTGGTTAAGCCTGGCACTGTAGCTAATTGCAATTCACCTTTTTGATTCTGAGTATTTGTTATGTATGTTTCTACTATTTCTTTATCTTCTTCCGTAATACCAGTTAAACCGTCCATTACTTTTAAAGCATCTTTAGCAAAATTATCTTTATAGTATTTTATTTTTGTAGCAGGTTTAGTTTCAATTGTTTCCTGTTGTTCTGTTATATAAGCTTTTTTCAGCGCAGCTCCAACCTCTAAGGCTTTGACAGAGACTGAGTTCATTTTTCCAAACTCTTCTTCGGTTATATTATTTCTTAAAAAATCATCTAGCTTATCTATAGGTAAAGAACTAATTGTTTTACCATCTTTGACTATGTTATACATAGTTGTGTCTGGTGTAGAAACACCTTGTAATCCAGTAGAAGTTTTACCAGGTACTATTGTTTTTTCAATTTGATAAGGAGTATTACCTTCTAGCCAAGTGTTAACGGCACCAACATTACCTGTTTCTTTAATATTATCAGCTAGCTTGTTCATGCTTAAAGCTATAATCTCTTCATCTTTTAAATCTTTAGAAGCTTGATCTAAATATTTTATAGTTTCTATAGCTTTCTCTTTGTCACCACTAAATATAGGATTTAAATCTATTTCTTTAAAACCTTCTGCTGTTTGTATTTTAAGTAAATTACCTGCGGTACCATCTTCAACGTTATAAAATGGAAATTTTGTTCTTATAGCTTCTTTTACAGAGTCTTCATTTTGATTTAAAACTGTTTTATAGTCTGCAAAGTCTATATTTTTTGGATCTAAATAATAGCCCTTAATCTTATCATTTAGTTCCCTTTCTTTTATTATAAATTCTTTTCGCTTGTTTGTATAGTTCTGTCCTCCATCAGGCATCCTGTGGTTAGGGTCTGCAATTAAATTAGGATCATACTTACCTTCTTTATTTAGAAGTTGAGTTTTACGATATTTTTCCCAACCCAATCTGGTATTTGCCAATTGTGATTCCCAAGATGCTGCGGTATTTGTGGATGCTGCAGTTGCATCTAGATCCGCAACATCCTTTTTCTTTACTGTTACACCTTTAAAATATTTAAAGTCTTCTAGACCAGCCCCAGCTTCATCAGCTAAAGCTTGTAGTTGTTCTAGAGTTAGTTCTTGACCATCTAGTATATATATTTCCATATTTTATTTTTAAAATAATCCTAGTAAAAATTCCCTTGACATTGGGGTAGCACCTATACCTTTGGCCCCGTCATCATCTATTCTATAAACACCAGCTTTTTCTTTACCTACAGCTGGAAAATATGCTACTTTAGATTTAGCTGGTCCAGGTATTTGTACCGCGACAGCAAACAAACTTTCTAGATTTGCTTTTTCATTTCCTAAATTAGATTTCATTTGTTCATTAAAGTCTGGTCCAGCATCTTTTTGAATTTGTCTTTCTGTTATTTCATTTTTAACATAAACAGTTTGACCTGCTTCATAAGGTTCGTTTGCTTCATTTCGTATATTGTTAGCGTTTAAAAATTCTACCATTTTTGGATCAGCAGTCATTTGTGTATAAA